>Ga0065711_1007646_pt1 | contig 18703 bp, 9 predicted proteins | sample Hoacrofraction12_FD_59098 | JGI IMG/M metagenome (GOLD analysis project Ga0065711, IMG submission 59098) | Hoatzin crop microbial communities from Cojedes, Venezuela - Epithelial fraction 12 v2 (version 2) | ecosystem: Host-associated > Birds > Digestive system > Esophagus > Crop | place...
TGGAACAGGCTGCCCAGGGAGGTGGTGGGAGTCCCCATCCCTGGAGGTGTTCAAAAAGTGTGTAGATGTGGCACCTGGGGACATGGTTTAGCAGGCACGGTGGTGTTGGGCTGGTGGTTGGACTTGATGATAGCAGAGGTCTTTTCCAACCTTAATGATTCTATAGTTCTATGAATTTAGCACTTAAGCTGGAGAGGCAGAGCATATACAAACACAAGTCATAAATGTCAGCCTTCAATATATTAATACACAATCCCTGGATCCCCTTTCTGCCCTTGAAATATCAACCCTACCAGAACTTCCACTTATTCTACGTAGTTAAAGTATTCTATCCAATGTCAAGCTCATAAATGTGGGGTAAAAGACTATAGATGTTCCATGCAATCCTATAAATAGCGTTTTAGTTTAGATTGGAAGAATGCTTTTGGAGTAAATCTGCAGATCATCTCTATTTACTGTTCTTCAGTTTGTGCTGAGAAGCAGCATGGAAGTACGCAAAACAGAATTCCTTCCAGATCAAACTGCCTGTGAGATGCACTCCTAACTCTCAGTTATGCTCTGCCCAAAGAATAAGGCCAAGGTTTGTGCTGAACAGAGAGAGATGCTGGAGCCTCAGTTCTCCTCTCCAGATCTATTACTACAGTGCCGTGCTACGTGCTCACACACAGTCTATAGGCTGCTGTCACATTAAATACACAGCACGGGCCCCAGCACAGCCACTCGTCCTTTGATTTGCCTGAGCATATTTGCTCATTTTCCCTTTAGAGCCTATCTGCGCTATTTATAGCACAGCTTTACATTCTTATTAGTTACCAGACAATGATTTTTTAATACATGTTCCATCACTACGAATACTCTTCTGTGAAGCTTTATACATTATGTAAATAGGCAATTATCACTGCACAGTTTAGAAGGTCATTCCAACGCCTGTAAACTAAATAGTAACGGGAACTGGAGTCTGTGTAGCTTTTTTTATTTTTCATCTATCAACTTGGCAAGCTCCAAACTAGCGTTCATCCCACATTATTTTAAAACCTAACTAGGGTACTAACTCATAGCACAGAATTGACAAAAACATTTTTATTGATCTATGTATCTTTGATGTGTGTAACGAGCACTCCACCCAACAGTCTGTGAACACAACATTTTCTTTCACTGAGTGATGAGACATGGTGGCTCCAGGACTCCATGCAGCTGCAGCATAGATGAGGAAATTTTTCAAAACATGTTAAAGTCTTTTCAATGTACAGCTGTCATGAGAAAAAGGAAAGGATTAGTCAGGTTTTTTCTTTTTAGAAGGATAAATATTAGGACACAGAGCGATGGTGCAGCCATTTATCCATCACACAGCAAAGTGCAACGCCTGAAATCAGCAGTAGATCGCACACTGGGGAGCCCTGGAAGCATCCCAAAAACACCCAACACTTGAAAATGATGAAGAATTGTTCCACTAATCCAAACAATGTGACTTTAAATAAAACAGAAAACATTTCTCTGTGAAAGATCACAGCATATTCATGTTACCAAAGTCCCTTCATTAGTACAAACAGTATTTCCTTTTCTATCAGTAAAAGGAAGTCTCAGATCAAGGCAACTTCTCACATTCCACTTGAGACCCATGAACTGTACTATAACTATTTCCTTCAGAATACTGCTATTTCTCACCCCAAAAATAGGTTTAACAACAAAAGCTACACCTCCATTCTAACTGTGACAGGAATCAGTGAACCAAAATTACTAAAATTAAAGTTTTTAAGGAAATATTTCTGAAAAGAAGTCTGAAACTTAGGCTTAACCTCTGGAAAATACTCCTGACAAAAGGGAGATAAAAAAATGGCATGGCAGAAAGAGTGCCCTTTAGTCACAAAATTTCTGGAGAAACTCTAGCGCATAGTGTAGACTAGCAGACATGGTGAAACTTGCCTGTTCACACTCAGGTTCCCCCTCCCACAAATGCTTATGTATCAGTCTTGCCTGGTACACTAGATAAATCTCAGAAGAAGAGTATGTCTCATCTAAAAACAAGGAAAACAAAAACCAAACATTTTTCCCTCTCAGCTTTCAGGGAATAAAAATATTTCCCAGTCAATAAATGGACAAAGTTTTATGCAACCTGATTAACCCATAGCTTACAGGCCTCTGACACTTGCTTTTAGAGAAATTATGGACAGAAAGATGACATTTCAAACGCTTCACATCCAGACATAACTGGTGCCTGCACTCCTGCAAGGAGGGGAAGGCACAGACATACTTATACCATTACAACATGAATGCTGAGAAAAAAAAAATTATTTATATAGAAATCTGTTTCTCAATGCAGAATTAAAACAAAAAGAAATGAAGAGATTTCTTTCCCTACCATCCCACTTGTATTTCGTTAATATCTGCAATAGATTACTATCACATAAAGACCACCTGCTAATGTGCCATAGGAATGGAGCATCTGTACTGTGATAATGTGTCATTCTGAAAGCACAACAGTGCCATACAATGAACAGTTCCATTTAAAAAAAATTTCAATTTTAAAAATAAATAAATTTTAAAAACCAACACCACCACACACAGTGGGAAGGGAGGAAGAAGTATCAACTACTGCACACAACTTTCACTCCCCAAGGACAAGTGGTTTCAACCGTGTGCAGCAAGATTGTACCTAGCTTAAACGTGACAAAACCCCCAAAGTTTTCAGAACATGCTGAGAATAAAGGCACAATCAAATCCCACGTGACTCTCCAAACAACTCTTACAGATTTATTGCTCAAACTGTGAATTCCACATTAAGTATGCACTCGAGTTATTTCCAAGTGGCAGCAGAAAACACCTGCAACCCAGCGGCGGTACTGCAGGGCTGTCTGGCAAACGAGAGTATCAAAAGAAGCCTACAAGCTGAATATCAATGAGCTTCTCCATGCGGACAGCATCTGCTCACCAGAGCTGTGGTCAGCAAGCCCGGACTCACCTTACAACAAAGCCCAGGTGCGCACACAGAGCCCTCATAGCTGGCAGGTTCCAGGATTTCCATCGCTGCAGTGAAGAGTTAAGCGACCATGACTAACAACCCTGACACCTGAGGCTGGTGTCACGCTCTCCTCCTGGAGATAAGTGTCTGCAATCAAGTGGCTTCATATCTATGTTCTTTTATTTGTTTGAGTACGTTGCCATGTAATAATGCTACAGGAGATAATGGTAGGAAAAAGAAACCTGCATCACCTGCAATGTGCTGCAGAAGCTAAGTAGGGTTTGTTCCTTGAGGACATCATTCCCACCAAGGACCTACCCCCTCCAGGTACAGCTAGAAAATGCTTCATTAGCTGCTTTATTAGCAAAGAGACAGCAGCAGTCGTGGGCATCTGTGTACTTATTTTCTCATTTCCACCAAGAATTTAATTAACTGACAGTAAGTTTTCTGTCTGATCTGGAAATTCAGTTCAAATTAACATTATTATGGATAGCTTAATACTAATGCTGACAGATAATTTCTTTTAGAAGAAGCTGCTTGGACTTGCAACAAGAAGGATGAAACAGGGGAACCTATTCCACTGAGAAACCAGTATTATTATTTGCTGTTAGACATGACTAACTGAAAAAAAGGGATACAATATCTGATTTGAGAAGTCTGGAAATTTTGCTTATAAACTATAGCAAAATACCTAGAGGCAAAACAGGACATAAAAATACTTCGGAAAAGTGAGATAAGATGTCCAGGAAAGTTGTCAATTGTCAACATACACCAAAACACGATCTAAGCCACCCAACTGCTATAGTTATCTGTTGTAGAAAAAGTCCAGCTGAGACCCCATCAGTTTGAGATACCACATTTTGAGTTATTAAAAAAAAGGCAAACTTATTAGCATCTGTCTCTGCACTGTTCCTTACTCTTACCCACTGCAATTTAACAAACAAAATTGTCACTTTCTTAAGCTAAAGTGTATTAAACAAATTCTGTACAAGCTTCACAACCAATAAACATGGATGCTAGCATTCATATTTAACAGGAGATTCAAAATTTCAGAAGCATGGTGGTAAAATACTGGAAAGTCAACAATTTAAGGTAAAAAAAAAAAATGAGATGACCCCTCATTGCTTTAAGTGCGCACATCTCAACAGCACAAGGTTTTTTTTAACAAAAAAATGCTTTCTAATGTCAAATAATGTCAACATGACACTCTGAGAATCCACAAGAAGAAAAGTTGTACATACTTGAAAATAGCGTATGTGCAATTACAATGATCTTACCAAAAATCAAGGTCAGAAAAATATGTTCATCTGAGCTACGAAAACGCAAGACAGAGAATGAGGCTTGTTTTTCTAGATCCTTCATGCAGAGCTTCCCAGCCTTTTCGCAAAAGTCCCCAAATTCAAAACTGAAATGTCTGGGCTTAGTCGTAAGATTCACATCATGATAAAAGTACAAGAGCAGCTACCGAAGGAAAGCTACAGGACACAAACACCTTTTTGCCATGTTCACATCCAGGCTCGAGATCTTGTCTCCATTCCAAACATACTGGACAAATGCCTCAGGCAAAAGAGAATCTTGGCTTTGGTTGCAGTATCACTGAAACCAGAAATCCAAACACATTCATCCTACCGGCTCAAACCCAAAACTATGTAACCCATTAACCTTCTGAAATGTTAAGCAAATACTTGAGCAAATCACTAACTCCCCACACACAGCTGTCCTCTTCTTTCAAGAAACCCAATAAAGCCACCTTGTTTTCAGCTGGTCTTTCCACCCAGCTGCCAGGTCCCTCTGCTGCGGCGAAATCACAAAGGGCAAGTTTGTGCAAGCACTGCTGCTCCAGGCCACCAACAGCCCCACGCTTCACACAAACTAAGAAGCCCGGACGGATTTAACAGCTTGCACCCGCATACTGCGACAGGTAATGATTAAATTGATCCTCAACACCACAAGTTTTAGAAAGAATTTTAATACAAGGCTTCGTTTCTCTTGTTTCTACTTATAGAATCATTAAGGTTGGAAATGACCTCTAAGATCATCAAGTCCAACTGTCACCCCAACACCACCATGCCTGCTAAACCATGTCCCCAAGTGCCACATCTACACGTTTTTTGAACACCTCCAGTGATGGGGACTCCACCACTGCCCTGGGCAGCCTGGTCCAGTGCCTGACCACTCTTTCAGGAAAGAAATTATTCCCAATATCCAATCTAAACCTCCCCTGGCACAACTTGAGGCCACTGCCTCTCATCCTATCCCCAGTTACCTGGGAGAAGAGACCAACACCCCCCTCACTACAACCTCCTTTCAGGTAGCTGTAGAAAGCAATAAGGTCTCCCCTCAGCCTCCTCTTCTCCAGACTAAACAGCCCCAGTTCCCTCAGCCACTCCTCATTAGACTTGTTCTCCAGACCCCTCACCAGCCTCGTTGCCCTTCTCTGGACACGCTTCAGCCCCTCAATGTCCTTCTTGCAGCAAGGGGCCCAAAACTGAACACAGTAGCCGTTAGCTAGGACTAAACCTATGAATTTGAATTGCAAAAAGCTCCAAAGGCCACCCAGGGACATCCCACCTCTGCAGGGATGTGAAACCACAAGACAGTTACCAGAAGAGGATAAACAGCAACTTGCAACCATGTATCATCACACAGTCCTTCTAGCTTGCATGTTGCTTGCTTTCCCTTTTTACTATTTGTGTCAATAAAAATTCTAATCAAAGCTACACTCGTATTTGAGATCTTTGACATTAGCTGAAGAAGAGAGGCTTGTTCAGACTCTTGCAACATCAGTGAAACCAGTCCACGGTTTGGAGCTCAGTACGACTTTACATTTCACTGTCCTTGGATGAAATGAAAACCACCACAGCAGTCAGCAAGTCTAGCAAGCAACAAAACCAAAACAAACAGAAAAAAACAACCCCCAAACCACACCCAACTCCTTTCTAGTATTTTTTTGAATGTGCTGTTTCATCTACACGACAAGAATTGTGAACTCTGTAGCTACTTAAAAACACACACCCCCCAAAAGAAACAATAGGGGCTTTTCTTGGAGTTTTTTTTATTGTGCCTGTTGGTTTTTTAAAAAAAAAAAAACCCACACACAAACAAACCACATACACAGAGCACAAGTCAGATCAGCTTCACTGATGCCAACACAGCTGCGCTGATTTATACCAAACCGACTTTCTGTCCCATCTAGCAGAAATACCGCTGTGAACCTGTTGTGGTTTTCCCCATTACATTACTGCGCTGTTCCTTACTCTTCATTGTTTTTCAGATCTACTTTTTTAGAGGAAAACTTTGTGTTAAGCTGCCACATTTCCCATATGCTACAAATAAGAAACCCAAAGTTGTAGTTCAGGATTAGTGAGAATATTACAGTTGACAATGCATGGGTTTAGGATCCCACCCGCTCCCAAAAAAACCCCAACACATATTGGAATAACAAATCACTCTATGAAGCTGGAGACTGTTGTCTTTGTTTTGCTTTTCTTTTGTAATTAGCTCATTTCAGTTAACTAACATTATTGCATAAAGAAAGAACAAGCAGTACTACATTCTTCTGTAGTTCCTCTATAGCTAAAACAAATTCAAGCTGTATTATTTTTGTTAAACCATAGTTCAACGCCCAAGATACAACATCCAAGTACTTCATTAAACGATACTACCTACCTAATAATCAAAGACCAAACAAACAGACACTACAGTAAGTCACTAACAGCTACATATGGCTAAGCAGCACTGCGACCTTTCTTAATCACTGCATCTGGCATCACACAAATAGGAAGAAAAAATATTTTAAGCATTTTTTTCTTAATAAAGTAAAAAGGCAGCACCTTGTCAGGATAAGAAACGCAACAGACAAGCCATAATGTATGTGTATCCCAAGTTATTACTATTCAGGTAAGAGACAGTGAATGCCAGCCACAGAAACAGAGTATTTTAGGTAAAAACCCTCCAGCTGAGTCACATTGCATCCAGTTGTTCAGTGATGCACCTGTATTATTACTTGCTTGTGTTTGTATCACCCTGAGGTGGAACTCCTCGTGCTCCTGCAGCAGCACATCTCAGCAGCCCTTCACGCTAGCGTCAGCCAGCCTCACCACTGGAGAAAGGCCACCCCCACATATCTACGCACATCCCACCGCTGGCTCCTCCTTTGAGCTGGCACGCACGTCTGTGAACCGGCATCAGCAACCGGATTAGTTAAACTGGTCAAGATTAAGACTAGCTCAACAAGAAAGAAAAAGATAGTTTCATTCGGATCAGCTGCCCAGTTCAAATCACTACAGGGCTGTACAAACGCTCACGAAGCTCTACAGAGATTTGAACTGGGAAGAGGAGACGAGCAGCAGAAGCGAGGCAGGAGCACATCTTTAAGAGGCATCATTTATGCTAGCATTAACTATCCGTGAAACCACAGCTGAAAGGCCTAACTTTAATACAAATATAGTAATGTCAGTAGAGCCTGCTGAAATACAGTTAAATTTTGTCACATTAATAGAAACTTAGCCATGGTAAATAAGGAATTGAAGCTGTATATATGTACTGAGGAGTTGCAGAATGCGATAAATTATCTTGACTGCCGTGGGCACAATTTCATAGATAATGACACAAAAAAAGATTTAACTCCCTGCTGTCAGACTTGGCAGCTCATTGAACAACTTGCCAAGTTCATTTTTATTTTAATTAATAAATAAGTAAAACTTACTGTTTATCCACATTCTGGCCTTACAAGAAAAAGATCACTCTTCTCCCCTGTCCATTCTACTTCTAAAAACCAAAAGTCCAGAAAATCTTGACTTCTATCAGCATTTCTCAGTCAAATACCCAATCCAGATAATAACAATAAAATACCCGTAACTACCCAACTTTCATTCACATGAACTGTAGTAACACCGGTTGTACAGAGGAACTGCTGTAGTCAATAGTCTGTCCTCAAGCAAAAGGTCACACTAGACTACCACGATCTCACCTACCCCTTAAATATACCATTTTTTCACATCAGCTTTTCTAGGTGCACTTGAATGAGAAGACTTATTCTTGACCTCCTAGATACAGCCTGACAAAGCTGAAGTTTTTCTTAGGGTTCTTTCAACCTAAAATACCATTAAATAATGTTTTTGTCCATCAGAAAACACTGCAGGGTATGAGAGGCGATTGTTATTCAAATAAAAGACTGATGAAAACTATGTGTAATGAAATCACATGAACTAGAAGGATTCTTGAAGCAGCTCCAGGAGAGACAACAACAAAAATCTGAATTCCACTTGATTTTTTTTCTCCTTAAATGTGAGAAGAAGCCATCTCCATCTACCCATTTTATGCAGAACAGCATTTGGGTTTCATCAACAACTTTTTAAAAAGTCTCCAGAAGTTACCCAGTGCTGCTGCGCTCCTTGTCTATGTCCAGTTTCCCTGGAAGATAACAGATGATCAGCCTGTGAGGAAAGGTGCAAGATCAGGACCACAAGGAAAAAAATTCTGATACAGGAAGTTGGCACCAAAGAGATACAGGCAAAAAGCCAGTGTATTTTTTTATATATATATACAAAAAAAAAAAAATCTAAGCAATCGTTGAAAGCGTTACAGATCTGTTCAGTATTTTGGTTCTGGCTCAGCAGTAAGAGGGAGGCAGAAGACTTTTCTTCAGAAAAATAATCTGCATATTATTGGCTTGCATCAGAAAGCATGCATATGCTTTCATAATGTCACTTGCCCAATCCAATTACACAAAAAATAAGTTATCATTACAGTTCTTGCATACAACAGCCCTTTGTGGGACCAATCCAGAGCTCAGCAAAAAGAACACGAGACTCTCCTGTGACTGAAAAGGAATCGGGATCTTCTGGCACCTGGATTGGAGGAAGAGTCACACAAGATACACACTGGGCTATGACGTACGCCAAAAACTTGAAAAACTCGGCCAAACTTAGCACAAATGAGATGCTGGTCAAGGATGGTCAAGAACTTGAACCAGAAATTCCTCAAGAACTTTCCAAGCTTTAGCCTGCGTGCTGCACTGAACCAGCTCATGTGCCTGCCTGCGGAACCTTACTTGAAAGCAAAGGGCAATAACATATAGCTCTGCTCTTAACTCCAGGGTAAAAACCAAGAAGTCCTAAGATTTTTATTTTAAATAGACATTTCCTACACAGTGTTCACTGCAGAGTATTTAAAAGTGGGACAATTCCAAAGCAGTGAAGCAAATTCCTACAAGCAGACACTGAAAAGTTAAAAAAAAAAAAAAAGGCTTATCATAGATATAAAAGTCACTTAAGAATAAAATAATTTTAAAAAATCCTAATAAATAGAAAAAAGTATGTAATTGTAAATTCTAAATAACCCTGAAGCCTCCCATAAGAGCCAAAATTCTCAGCCTCCTCTGCAAAGACGTTACAAATAGAAAAATCAAGAGACTGAAGAGAGTTTCTGCCGTTTCACTGGTTACCTTGAGGGAACGCATTTGATTATACCTTTCCTCTACTACCACCAAAGGTAACGAGAAAATACCTTGGCTACCTGACCTGGGACCTTTATTTTACTTTCTCCATCTTGCAACTGATCAACTTATTTCAGTCCAAAAGAAAGAAACCAAAAAAAGACAGCAGATTTCCTGCCAAGGCTACGTCTGAAATGTAAGGTTCTACCAGGGTACCATCTGCAAGCGAATACAGGCAGTGACTGCCGAAGTGTGAGCTATTACTGGCACATTTAAACGTGATTATCCTTGTCTGGCCCAAGGTTTACATACCTCGTAGGCCCACATTTCCAGATCAAAATTATCTTTGAAACTGAGCACTTCCATAAGCTTTGTCTCAAACCTCAAAGGCTTCAAGAAGACATACTGCCTAAACAAATAGAGGGGATTCCTGACCAGCATTATCTTTGGCTCGCAGCCCAAACACTGCAGCAGCCAAGCATATGCCTCCTCTTGCAATCCGTAAAAAACTCAGACCAAAGTTTTCTCTCAGGTATCTCTCTCTTACACTAAAACACTGCCAGCCTTTTTAATTCTACGGTTGGGGTTTTGTTGTCCCATCTGCTACAAGTATTTTAATACAACGTGTCTTTTTATATCCTAACATCAAGGTGATGTTGCCAATTCAGTTCTGCTGTGGCCATCTGTAAAACGAAGGAGGGATGAAAGAAGAAAACATGAATATTTCTTGATTAATTTTAAACAACTTGGATTTCAACCAGGATTTCAGTGATGGAAAAAAGAAAATAATTAATAGATTTATACCCTACATGGATTTCTCTAGGAGAAGTAACATCTGAATTACTTTTTAAAATTCAGAAATGTTTTAGATCTTGTGAAGTGTTTGGCTTTGAATTAGAACGCTTATCCAGAGATTTTTATACTAGCATGATTTAGGACTTTATCCAAAGACAGACTTTCAATCTCATGAATTGTTTAAGGAATTCAATTTTATGTCTTATGACATAAAATAATAGCAACCTCTTCAAATTTCTTCACTTTCTTGACAACTTCATGTTCACCTCCAAGCTTACAGAGCATGTAAATTGTTCTCCCTTTGACTATAGATAATTTTTTCCTTTAACTGACCTGATGTTATCTAAATATGGTAAATGCCTGGGTTTTCCTAAAAACAAGAACCATAAAAAGCAAACAAAACACTCTACAGACTCGCTTTCACCGCAAGTGGAAGGCCATGGAACACAAGAACCTAAGTGCCCAGCTGAAGGATTTCCTGCTGTCAGCCTCAACAGTCAAAGAGTGGAGACAAAACCACAACCACAGGACATGCAACTGGGAGACGAGGTGGATATTCATACTCATGCTGCCTAATTATTTGCAGGATTTAGTCTTGTATTTGTAAACCACCTATTTATCACACTCTTATGATACAGAAAAAGAAATTTAATTTAACTAGCGGCATGGGTCATGGCCACAATGAAAACAAACACTGGCCTGTAAAAAAACAACAAAAAAAAAAAACCACAAACAAAACAAACAATTTGACTCAGCAACTTTGGCAGGCTGTTCAACGATCCCACTGAATCCCCAGCTCAGCCCCTGAAATGTTAATAATGGGTTTCTTTTAAGCAACATTCTGCAGGAACTTCTTTTGCAGGGATTGAACTTTCTTCTCCATAATAGCTATGCTTACCATAGACTTCATATGAAGCTTCTGGTGTTGAACCATGGATGCAAAAAGCCACTCTCTTGGCTAGTAACTGGGGTTCTAGGTCTCAGCCTGAAAATAAATACTGGGAAAACCGGAGGCCAGAGGAATCCTTTCCCTCACGACCTTGTGTACTATTTATAAAAATACTTATGTGGTTAGGACATTCATTCCATCTCAAAGAAGAAAATGTTTAAACTATATACAAGACATGAAATATGCAATTAATATATTAATTTGTAACATTCATCTCCTGAGTACAAGTTAGGTCCCCTCTACTCCCCACATGCAGTGACCCTTCTGACGTGCAGTGACCCTTCTGCAAGTATCTGCTCAGCTATTTTCAATTTCAGTTTCTTGAGTTCCTGTTTTTCATGACAAGGGACAGATTTTACAGAAAATTTTCACACAAATCAAACAATGAATTTCAAACATCTACCCAATAAATTATATCCTTATGATAAACACCCTTTTTTAAGGGGAGAAAGAGGAAGCACCCAAGGAGCGGGATTCAAAACCTTTACCAACACCAATCTGAAAGCACATTGGTAAACACTTCACATAGCATCCCTCATGTCTCAGTGAATTCACCTCACATTCACACCGGGCTTCCTAGCAACTCTTCCTTTACAAATACATTTTTCCATTTACTGAAAACAATAACGAGAATGAGTCATTTCTGTAGCATACAGTCCTTCACACACACCAGATGCCTAATGTTGTATGATGTGAGGAAAAAAAAAAAACCACCCCTAATGCCTACTCAAATTGCTGTATTTATCACAGAAGTCTGTCAGCATTTTGCATCTTTTGTAAATGTTTTCTTCAGAATGTTTTTTTAATGTTAAGATCTTAATATTGCTTGTCAAAATGTACTACCAAGTGCTGTATGAGCTAACATCCAATTAGCTCAGTTACTAGCAGCTTGAGAATACCGCCCAAACAGTGACCCAAAAACTACTGTCTTTTAACAAGGGAGTAAAACAGAGAGGAAAAACCTTCAAAGCTTTGGAACTGAGCATTTCCTTATGTTTTTCCAGGCTTTCCCTTCCAACTTCATTGAATCAGTTCCAATAAACAATTCTCTTTTTTTATTTTTTTGGTGTTACCTTTTTAAACCAGTACTTCTATAAAAATCCAGCCTGACTAGCTAGCTACACACAGAGCAGACAAGTAGCACCCCACCCCTGTCCCCTTCGGTCTTCTCTGTAACTGGTGGAGTGCAAGTACACAAATCAAAAAATGAACAGTGAACAGAGAACTGAAGTCGAGTAATTCACTCCGATGAAATACAGAACTGTTGGGTGGGATGTTGAACCAGTCACTGCAAAATCTAAAGAAGTAATTATAGGAATCTTGGCTTTATGAAATGCATGCCTTTTTTTCACAGAAAGAGGACAACAGCAGAGCCCAGTTCTACCTTTACTCGTGTTGTTTTCTTACAGAGGTGTTTCATTAACTCATTAGAATTACAGCAGCCTGATGTTATTTGACGAGTGACTCGAAAGGTACCTGCCAATAGCCACACATTACATGCAAGGGCAGAACAGAACAATGACATAGTAACAGGCAGACACAGATGCTGTAGATCCTAAATTATTCATGACATATTCAATACAAAATAAAGTGGTCCTAGGACAATTAGTTCTAGTAAGAAAGGAATGCAATTTTTACCACATCTCTACAAATTATTTAGTTCCTCTACAAACCATATATTCAGCAACTGCACATAATTAAGATGTAAAAATAAAGATTTAAAAAGTGTTTAATCAGTTGCTAATTACAGAAGTATGCCAGATACCACAAAGGATGGCACTACTTTGGCGAAGAAAAACCAACAAACATTCAACACACTGAAGAGAACGAGAAAAGCATTTAACATCAATTAATTTCAAACAATAATTGAGTATTTCAAGTAATGTTTTGTACACTTGCAAGACCCATTTCGGATTCTGAAGTCAGTTGTAATCTAGAAATAATCCCATTGTAAAATCTAAACAGCAGTGCAGCTGTGCACTTTTAGTCTCATTTCCATAAGCACTAAAGAAGCCTATTTTTGCTTTTATTCTCATTTAGAATATTAAGATTCTAAAAGCTATTCTGCTGGGATTCCACAGAATGTAGTTTCTATTTTCACAGCCTGAGCTATCCGGACACGAAAAACATTTTTACCACACACAAAAAAAGGAAGAGATCTTTAGAACAACAGTAGCAGTTACAAATGCTGACATAAACCCCATCTTCAGCATAATAAACGTCATCGGGATTCTCTTTGGGAAATCTGCAGTTGCAAAACAGTAATAATTAGGCTTAATATAGTTCAAAGCCAAATTATGGCAGCTGTACATGCCACAACAAAGCACATTTTTAAGTATCAAGTACACATTTAATTTCACTACAACTAAATTCCAAAATATTTCTGATTTACAGTAAATTACTCAGAACACTGAATATATCCCAGTGCTGCTCTTACCTTTCTTAGCAGCATCTGTTCTCCGTCTTGCTGGCGATACCAGATCCTTTACAATCTGTAGCACTTGAATCATTGCTCATTAGCAAGATCAAAGAGACTAGATGCCCCTCTAAAATTCCAACAGGTTTCATTACTACATGTTATTACATGGCTGTCTTCAGTATCTGCTCAAGCAAAACTGATGCAGGAACAACTCATCTACCTTCACAGAAAGATTTCTGCCTGACGACTCTACAGGCTGGGGTGATGGATTTAAAGTGACTTCAGCACAAGGAGACAAAAAACTGCAAGCAGTCCTAACTGTATTCCTACAGAACATTTTAAAAATATTTACTGCAGAGAATACATACCGATTTCTCCAAATAAAGTTTAAAGGAAATCACAAAGTAACTAAAGAAAGCACCACTTGAAACGAATGCCGACAGATGCAACGTACTCCCCTAGGCTCAGTATCTAAGAAGCGCGCCTGCATCCTCTTTCAAAGTCTGTCTCAATTCATGAAATTTCGTGTAATGCTTTCAGAGAGCTATCGGCGCACTGTGGAGCTAGCGTCAGACCTCCTAACAGAATTAAAATTAAACCCAGCTTGCTAAACTCCACCAGGCACAAGCAAGCACCTGCTAAAGGGTCATTTGGTTCCTTCTCTCCCCCCTTGAACACACACCTCTGACACCCCTGGACATGACGGGAATTCTGGTGCAGAGGGAGGCACGCTGGAAATCCTGGGAGCGTTCCGGGCATTCTGCTCCCTCCTGCCACCAGAGGCCCAGGGAACTGTTTCAGCTAAGGTATTATCATTACTTCTGGCAGGTAATTTTAAGGAGACAAATTGTAGGATGAGCCCCACAACATTTTTAATGCCATTTGGAAAACGTACAAAGGCACTTCAGAAATGACTTCTGTCAAAGCCTCTACAGAGCTAACAAAAAAAAAAAAAGAAAACGTGTTTTATATGGTTGTGTTAAATAACTGTCAGCCCTGACGAGGCTCTGTGAACACTTTGGGAAACCGAATTCCTACACAGCATTGCGAGGCCTTGCCACACAAAGAGAGTAATTTAGGAAACCAACTACATTTTCCGAAAACCGTAACATTAAAACAAACCACAGGCCACAACCAAGGCACAGCAAGATGTATTCTCTGGCCTTTAGACCTTCTGTTCCCATTGCTTAAGTGTCAGATGGTGGGGGGGTAGAGGTCACCTCTTTCCATTTCCAGCTGCTATCGCAAGCGTTTCAGATTGTTGGATTCGCTGGTGTATTTATCCTCATGCATGTCAGTCTCTTGAAGCACACACAGCGTAGGCACGACAAACTGTTTCTATTATGTCAGTCTCATTTACAGCCTGCCCATTAATCCACCTCTGCCAGAAGTAATAGCAACCCAAAGTACTATCGTATTTGGTTTGGCAAAACGAAGACAACTAAAATCATTCCCTCTGACAAGCTGTCTGATTTCTTCTCCTACCCTGCAAATATTCAAGTGTCCACTCAATAGGAAGCTTGTAGACACACTGCGCAACTTTAATTTATCGCTTCCTGAAAAGGGATTCTTCAAACCATTAGAAACAGAACTCCCAACTTTCTGTATCAAGAATAATTTCTAACCTCAGTACATAAACTTAAATTGCAGGTTTCAGACAAATGACTTTCTACAGAGAGAGGCAAGGAAAAGATTGCCGTAAATAGGTGTTTCCAGAACAACTGTTATCTCAAAACATGTAAATAAGATGTAGAACATAGGGTTCTCAGGTAAATTATACCTTACTGTCCTTTACTTAATAATCTGGTCCTCAAAATTCCTGCTGTAAGAACTTTCCCACCATTATCTTGCCACGATGTGTTCTTTTTTCTACCTAGTTGGGCTATCAAACAACTTGTCTTCAAGTTAAAGACATAAACTCAAAGGAACGTCATTACTTACAGCTACATCACATGGCAAATTTCCTCTGAAAAGCTGACTTCACAGAACAACACAACCACCTCTATAGCACTAGTAAACTTTTGATGGTCTTTATATGAACATCTTCAGGATAGAAACAAGAAAACGGAAAAAAGAAAAAAGGAGTAAGGTAGAACAAAATCTTCAGTAATAAAAGCCGCGTAGCCACCTAAAGCATGAGTGCTCCTTGCAGCTCCTGCAGGTGGTTTTGAACGGAACTAGATTACCTCATTTCTACAGCAAGGTTCTCAAGTGCTGGAATAGGGAGAAGATGGTGGACTGAGAGGGACTAACAGTGGGGAAGGGGGAGCGGAGGAAGAGAGAAAGGAATACAAGGCACACTTTGCACTTGCTTTTGTGTCAAAGTTACTTAAAAAAAGAAATGGGGCGCTTCAGTAGGTAGGAACTAACACCCAGGAAACGGTCACAGCTATTCCCCACCGCAAAAACGGAAGCTGCTCCCTTTCTTCGAAACTATCCGCTGTCCTGCTAGTAATAAAGATGAGTAATTGTAAAAGGACTAGTAGATGATTTGCAGGTCTGGTGGACTATGGTGAGAATACAAAACCAGTACATACTAAAGTCTGCAGAATAGCCATTAGAAAGGTTTCCATCCCACGGTCACCAGTATCTCTTTCTCTCTCTCTCCACCAGTGGTAGGGGTATTTTAAACAGCTGAAGGCTGCTCTGAGCTTTTAAGACACACAAGAACTTCAGGACTAGAAATCATTTTCACACACACCTGCCTCCCTCGACATGAAATAACCTCCAAAGATGGTATGCACACTAGATTCCCTCTCTTCTTTGTTAGAGAAATTGCCATATAAAAAGAAATTTTAAAAACCCAACACTTAAAAATTAATTTAGGAAAACATAAATAGGAAAACATAAACAAGTTTACTAAGCATCCTGTGTGCAACATAAAGCAAGAAAATGGTCTGAAGCAGGGCCATGGCGTTCATGACAAACAACCTAACAAACTTAGACAATCACTCAGACGTTGAAGAATTATACAATAAGCTCTGTGGCTGCTATTTCTCTTTCCTCAAATCAGTTCATGCACCTACCAAATAATATTAAACCATAACACCTGCTTTCAAAGAGAGGAATTAGCAAAAAAGACTTCAAGAAACAAGACAAAATTAACTAGCTAAATCACGTAATGTCAACTGTTACTCATGAGTGATAACTTGGTTATAGTTCACTCTTACCTTTCAATCATGAAACCGAACTGATATTTCCATAGAATCTGTCATACAACTGCCATCTCTCAGACCACATCCTAATAAAAACACAAACTGTGGGCAAGGATATCCACCAGCCAACAGTTCACAGCAATTCTAACACAGATACGCAAGGTAAGAGAAAAACAAATGAAGTGTCATAAATTTCCCGCAACAATTTAAGTAGATTATAATTTGAGGAGAAAAATAGTTACACATTCAGTGCATATTACTTCAAAGTTGAAGGCCAGGATTCTGCCCCTCTGCTCTGCTCTGCTGAGACCCCCCCCGGGAGTCCTGCGTCCAGCTCTGGAGCCCCCAGCACAGGACAGACCTGGAGCTGTTGGAGCGGGGCCAGAGGAGGCCACAAAAATGATCCGAGGGCTGGAACACCTCTCCTAGGAGGAAAGGCTGAGAGAGTTGGGGCTGTTCAGCCTGGGGAACAGAGGGCTCCAGGGAGACCTTACAGCAGCCTTCCAGTACCTTAAGGGGCCTACAAGAAAGCTGGAGAGGGACTTTTTACAAGGGCATGTAGAGATAGGACAAGGGGTAATGGCTTTAAACTGAAAGAGGGGAGATTTAGACTGGATGTAAGGAAGAAATTCTTTACTCTGAGGGTGGTGAGGCCCTGGCACAGGTTGCCCAGAGAAGCTGTGGCTGCCCCCTCCCTGGCAGTCTTCAAGGCCAGGTTGGACGAGGCTTTGAGCAGCCTGGTCTGGTGGAAGGTGTCCCTGCCCATGGCAGGGGAGTGGAACTGGACGATCTATAAGGTCCCTTTCAGCCCAAACCATTCCATGATTCATTCTATGATTCTACGAATTTCTGCTAACCGTTTTTCACCTTCAACAGCTAGTTTGCTAAGCAATATGTGCTTCATAATGTTCTTGCATTTTATTTTTCTTCCTTAACTTCTGCAAATACAGAAATTATGCACATTATCAACTTGATGAAATACGTTGCTATAAGAAGGAACAGTTAACTAGGATGGGATTTTATGGATCACTGTGTGCAGCCCTTAACCTCTCCCTGTAATATAAAGAATGACCTGCACCCTAATTAGTCAGCTGTCATCACTGAAAATAAAAATGCTTCCATTAATGTAATTATAATTAACCGGTCTTTGAAAGCCGTTCTTCATGAAGCATATTGCCAGGAGGTAACATATTTACAGCACAAAAGATGCTGCAGAAGAATAGCTGAGTGGGTATTTTTCAAATGAAACTGGGAAAAAAATAAATCATAATTTAAGTTTGATGAAAACTTTGTATTTTCTCCTTCACTCTCTTCTTCTAACCTGTAATGTTTATATATTCGTGTTATTCTGTCTAGGCTTTAAAAAAAAAACCATTAAGAACCCTCCAGATAATCCTAGGCCACACTGCAGCTACCCAAAAAAGCTCCTGCTTGTTGTGCCCTCATTTATAGAAAGACAGATATACAAGCCACTAAAAATAAAAAACAACAAAACCCACACTAAAATGGCTTCAGGGCATTCATTCATCTAACAATAAGCCTGCACACACTTTATTTGAGATGCAAAGTTATTGTGACCGCTCTTTTTCCATCTCACATCAACCTGAACTGGCCAGAATTCAGGCTGCATACAGATTATTCCACATCTCCGACGAAACCTATGCAGATCTGCCTTCATAAACCTACCTTAGGCTCCCCACAGCCAGAATTACTTATGTCCTTTTCCCTGCCTGCCAGACTCTAAACATGGTTAAGATACCAAGGTTTCAGGCCCAACACACTCAAAGAACTGGACAGCCCGTAACACAATCGCCAGCAAGGTACCAGTCTGAGATCACAGAATCACAGAGTAGTAGGGGCTGGGAGGGACCACTGGGGAGCACCCGGTCCAACCCCCCTGCCGAAGCAGGGTCACCTACAGCAGGCTGTACAGGACCGCGTCCAGGCGGGTCTTGAATATCTCCAGAGAAGGAGACTCCACAACCTC
>Ga0065711_1038488_pt1 | contig 18703 bp, 13 predicted proteins | sample Hoacrofraction12_FD_59098 | JGI IMG/M metagenome (GOLD analysis project Ga0065711, IMG submission 59098) | Hoatzin crop microbial communities from Cojedes, Venezuela - Epithelial fraction 12 v2 (version 2) | ecosystem: Host-associated > Birds > Digestive system > Esophagus > Crop | place...
CCAGCTGAACATGAGCCAGCAGTGTGCCCAGGTGGCCAAGAAGGCCAACAGCATCCTGGCTTGTATCAGGAAGAGTGTGGCCAGCAGGAGTCGGGAGGTGATCGTGCCCCTGTACTCGGCACTGGTGAGGCTGCACCTGGAGTAGTGTGTTCAGTTTTGGGCCCCTCACTACAAGGACATTGAGTTGCTGGAGCTTGTCCAAAGAAGGGCAACAAGGGTGGTGAGGGGTCTGGAGAACAGATCTTATGAGGAGCGGCTGAGGGAGCTGGGGCTGTTTAGTCTGCAGAAGAGGAGGCTGAGGGGGGACCTTATTGCTCTCTACAACTACCTGAAAGCAGGTTGTAGTGAGGCAGGTGTTGGTCTCTTCTCCCAAGTAACTAGTGACAGGACGGGAGGCAATGGGGTTGCGTCAGGGGAAGTTTAGATAGTATGAAAAATTTCTTTTCTGAGAGAGTTATCAGGCATTGGAATAGGCTGCCCAGGGAAGAGCTGGAGTCCCCATCCCTGGAGGTGTTTAAAAAATGTGTAGATGTGGCACTTCAGATATGGTTTAGTAGGCATGGTGATGCTGGGTGGATGGTTGGACTTCATGATTCTAGAGGTCTTTTCCAACCTATGATTCTATGATTCTATGAATTTCTGGTTCTTTCAGTTCACCCACTCTCTACTTTTTTTTATAGACTGTATATATTACTATATTTGGTAACAGAAATATTTCACCTCCAGAATTATTCTATCTTTCTTTCAGTAATAAGAAGTAAATCTTCACTCTGTTTCAGGGAAGTTTTAAAAGAAAGGGGCTACTGTAAAATACTTAATACATACTTACACCTTTCTGTTTTTTGATTAAATTGAAGTGTCTAAGCCATATATACGGATATCTTACACTTAGTTTTAAGAATACTAAGTTTTTGTCCTCACATGACAGTTTACTTTGTGTTAAGCTTTTCCATCAAACAGATTATTTTCTGTTACTAGGATCTGCTTTTCACCTAGTTGATATCCTGAGCCAAGTCAGGCATCTCTGACAAGGCACAAAAATGGCTGCATGTCTTTTATACTGTCAGCTTCCCAGCCATTTCTAGCTATTAATTTTGAGGACTTTTTGACTATATTTATCTAACATTAATCCTTCCTATTTTTCTCTGTAATATACATTCTTTTTTTTTTTTTTTTGTCACATTTTGAGACATGCCTTACAATGTGGAAATATTAGGCAACTTGATTTACCGCTGGCAGGTCTTCTATGCAGTTTATGACCAAAGCAAGATTCTTTTTTCACCTCCCTATTCGTAAGATTTATATGCCAATGTCATGAGACTGACCCATAAGCTAGTTTTCGTCTTCAAAAAAGTTGCTGATCTGTCCATGAAAGCACTGTTTTGGAACTGGAAAAAATTTACGTTTTGAAGTGTCATTTTGGAGATATGGTAGAAACTTGTTGTCAGGAGAGATAAAACTAAATTTAGACAGAACTCATACAGAACAGATTTAAAAATTAGTATGCTTAACTAACAATGTTTTCCTATAAGTGCTATTCCCACCTAGTTTTTGTGTCCACACAAGCTAGCATGGAGTTCCTGTACTCTGGTTTTGAGCCTTGGTCTACTAAGACCAAGAAGTCAGAAATTTTTTTTGAGAAGTATTTTTCTTATAGAGGCAATGTCAAGGCTCACTTTGATTTTGATACAATGTTAAGAAATACTGTGTAGGCAAAATAATAGAGTTGTTGCATCCCATAAATTTTGTCAAAATCTGGTAGCATGGAAATATGAACCTTTGTAGATTTCAGGTGACATTAGTAGACCTCATCACCTTTAACCAACTGTAAAAATCCATTGTACTTGTCTACAGCACATATGAAAAGCACAGCATCCTGAATCAAGTATTTGCATCTGTTCTGTGAAAAATGTATGTTTTCCTAAAACAGATGGCAAAGAATAACTGAATCTTAGATTTTTAAATGGGACCAGTTATTTACACTGTATTTTTTTTTTTTTCAGGACTGGATTTTTAGCTGAAATTTTGCTGTTCAGTGTCGATGATAGTTTGCCCTCTCTCAAACTTCTTCCTTTATTTTATACATAACTGATTCTTAATCAAATATCCAGTTACATTTAAATGAAATAATTCATATGGAATTTTAAAAAACTATTATCCCATTTAAATTTAAGGATTCATGAACTTATGTTGATTTTGATGCACATGGTGTTTTTTTTCCTTGCCTTTAGTTTCCCATTGAGTTTAGAAGAAGATTTTCAAAACATGGTGGAGAATTTTCTGTTTTTCGTATTTTATAGTCGTTTCCGTGATTCTTGCATGTCATATGGTTATAGAAGCAGAAGTAAATCCTATTAAAATTTATTTGTGTTTCATTCATTTCATCGTAGAGAGTTGGACTAGGAAGCTTATTCTAGCCTAACATTAGAAAGCGTAGTTTATTCTAGTTGTGGCATAATGAGGGACAGAAATTTACATGAAACAATATCCATAGTTACTTTGTGTGTAATTACCTCGGAAATGTGGGGAGCTGTATGTATGATTTCATAGTTTTCAATCAAAATTTTATTTCCCAAGATATGGAGTAATGCTTTTGCAGCCTATAACAGAGAAGAAAACATCACTGTCATATCCTCAAAAAGGCTTACTTCTTAGATTTATTTTTGGGTTTTTTTATTAGGTAACATTTTTCAAATTGTTTTGAAGGCAAAATTCTTGTATTTCTCCAAGGGGGTGTGTGTAAGGTTTGAAATGTTTTTGAAGCAATTGTGTTAGGGAAAACAGTAAAGGTGCATGACTTTGTGAGCATTTAAAAGTGCTAACACATTGTTTTCATTACTGACAGTGTAATTTAAGACCTAATGGCAACATCAAACTTTCCGCTGCTGTATCTGTCAATGTGTCAGCTTCAGAAGCAGTTAAGCCTTACTTTCCTTGTACTGCAGGAGTACAATCTGAACTTGTGGTAACAGGTAGGTGAATGCTACCTCTAAATCCCATCATTCTGACTTATGTGTAGTACTTAAGATGGTAACTTTGAAATATAAGTAGTCTAAATCCTTGGACTTAAATACTTTGTAACCTAATACCTTTAGGTATGAGGTCTAAGTAATATAAACATAGCTTTTCTTCCTTTGAATCCTGCACATGGGTGGACATTTCTGTTTTGTGTATTTCTGCAACTAAAAAAAAACCAAAACCTCCAATAACACAATTTTGATGTGATCTAACCTTTTTAAACAATTTCTCTCTCATCACTGACAATCGTTACATAAATTGTGCTTAAATTATAAACTGTTCTTTACAAAGTAGTCAAATTTGTCAGGTGTAACATTACTACCTTCTTTCTTCTTGCTTTAATTTCTGAAAAATTGCCATGCATATTTAACTGAGAATTTCAATCTGTGCACGTGGTATAACTTCATAAATATTCACACTTAGTGTAATTGCTTCAAAGTGCATTTCCAAAAAGGATACAAAAGCATTGAAAGGAATACATTGGATACAGCTTAATTGCAAAGAGCAGACTGAACATTACTAATTAAAAAAAAAAATCATGCAAATTTAGAAATTCCTTAGAAAAAATTCGCACATGTGATTTTAATTTTTCTAACATGAGCTGTCAGAAATGGGTCAGAGAACTATTGACATAGTCCATTCTAGGCATTGTTTAGCTGCAGTTCAGTTATCCTAAGTTTAGGACAGACATTCTCTCCTTAGAAAAACATAAGACATTTGAAGGGTGAGGCAGTGGATATCTCAGTTGGGGAACTCTGGAACACTTCCCATCCCCTTGCATCACCCAATGGGCATGCTCCAATGACATGCTGACTGCAAAATCCCAGTGTCCATTATGGAACGTTCCAGTGCTGGAATGCATTAGGAAAATCATCACCAGCAGTTTGAGGACAGTAGTCCTTCATCTCTACTCAGCACTACTGAAAAACTTCTGGAATGATGGGATCAGTTCTGGGTTCTGCACTACAAGAAAGACATGGACTTACTGGGGAGAGTCCAGCCAAAGGCCACAAAAATGATGAACGGACTGGAGCATCTCTCGTACAAAGAGATACTTAGAGAGCTGGGAATGTTTAGTCTTGAGGAAAGAAGGCTCAAAGTGGTCTTAATGATGTGTATAAATACCTGATGAGAAGGAATAAAGAAGACAAAGGCACAGTCTTCTCAGTGGTACCAAATGATTCAGGACAGCAGGCAATGGGCACAAATTAGTGTTTGAACACTGGAACAGGTTTCCCATGAAGTCTGTGGAGTCTCCATTCTTGGAGACCTGACTGCGCACGATCCTGGGAAGACTGCTATAGTTCTCCCTGCTCTGAGCAGTGATGTGGACTAGATGACCTCCAGAGGTGCTTTCCAACCTCAATTGTTCTATAAGGGTAAGATTCTGTGTTATGTCAGATGTCACTGCAGGGAGCAGGGCTGGAAGGCACTCTGAAGAGTCACATTTTCCCCTCTATGTATCTATAGGATCATGTTGCTCCAACAGATACCTATAGTTAATTAGTATGCAACCCAGCACCTACAAAACTACATTATAGAGTTTTATGGGATATATATAGCTTTGAAAAATGTCTACCCAAGACGATGTCCTCATGACCAGTTCAACTTCCATATTTAGCAATTCTGTTACAGGTGAAGGATCAGCAGTCTAGTTTTGCTAGCTGCTGTTGCATACTGCTCATGCTATGCTGTAGCTGAAAGAAAATACATGCATATATACATATATCTGTATATATATTTACTTATAACCGACATCTGAAATCAGAAATAATATCTTTTCAGACTGTCTCAATGGTCAGGGCAATTCGGAGTGGTTATATAAACACCCACGAACCAGTTATAGGGAATGAAACATATGAAGTGTGTTTTTTTGGAATTCATTGCATAGTGCTTCCTTTTAAAACAGTTTACTGTGAGCTCACAGTCTTTTTTATACCACATGCTAGTCCTTGGTCTTTTGATTCAGTGGCTCACGTCATACATTGCTCTTCACTGTTATTGGTACTGACAAGACAGTAAAACTAGCTGTATGACCTGGTGAATACTGCTGATTTTTTCCCCCTTTCTCTCCCCCCAAAAAAACTCATCTGGGATATTGCACAGGCTTTAAAAGAAGTGGTTTCTAGCATACTCACTCGGAAATAACTGAAGTAAACAAAATTAAATAGAATGCATGTTGTTTGTGCGTTGAAAGACACTTTTTTCCACCCTTGATATCCCTAGATCTGTCACAGAATACCTTAAAGCAGAGAAATCATTAATTCCTTTATGCTGAGATTGCTGTCCCTAATGAAAAGTGGGACATAACTAGAAGTTATCAAATCATACCCTTACAAAAGGTAGTAGGCATGAAGACAAAAGTTTTGTTCTCATTGTTTTCTTGGAACTGCATAAATCTGTTCAAATAAGGAAAATTAAAAACAAAAAGGAAAACAAAATCCAAGCGCAAAACCCGCCAAAACCAGGAGATGCAAATTCCTGAAACAGCAATAGCATTTCCAGTCAAGGAAATGCAAATTCCTGAAAGAGTTCAATGAAACATGGGAAATAGCTATTGAGCAAAGACAAACTTCAATACCTGTAAAACATATTTTGGAGAAAAATTACTTAAACTACTAACAACTATTGTTGTTTCTAAGTAACTTGTTATCTCAATAAACACTCTAAGGTGCTCACTTATTTATGAAAATGTAGATACCTTGGGATGTGAGACACTTTTTTTCTTTCCAGCAGTCAAAATGTAGTAACTGCTGTGGGTATGAGAATGTAAAAGGTGCTTGTAAAGGTCAGTTGGGAAGAAATTTAAGCCACAGAAGTCCCAGCAACAGTATTCTAACAAGCAAAGACATTTCTAAGTCCCTTCAACAATAAAAGCCAGCTGGTATTGACCACTGTGGTTTTGACCAATAAGTAAACACATGAGATTCTACGGAATTGCCTGCTACACACCACTCTAAAAATGTCTATATCCTATCCAACATACAGTCTTATCCTTGATTAGACTCTGAAGTCCAGATTCAACTAATCTAATTTTATTCTCCTAAAAGTTAGGCATCTAGTCTAAACTTAGTTCCTGAGGCCTCCCAAAAATCAGAGGGGAGACAAAGAATAATTAATTCCACAAGAAGACTTATGCCAGAGAAAGGCAGAATGATGTGCCAGCTGAAGGTGCCTATCCACAGGTGCTTTACATAGAGCAGCTAACTTACACTAGATGACCAGTTTTCATACAACTACAGTTAAGTGAGAAGAATCCAGGCCTAACCATAATATCAGTTTAAATGGATGATAATTAATAAATGCCACTGTGAAAAATGGCTCTTTAAAAGTGACGTTCTGTCCATATTTGACATGTCAAAATACTGGATATTTTGACATATCAGAATGTCTTTCACATTTTTTGTATAGTTTTGTAAACAGAAATGTTTTGGATGCTGCACCATGTACAGAAGTCTGACAGGTTCAGGCACATGTGACAGTCAACCTGATGTATTCTGGCAAGAGCAGACTTACTAGGCATGTTATTTGCAGTTGCTCTATGTGAGGGCTGTTTACCTAGGACTTTTGGACTTCCAGTTGTATGTTTATAACAGCTGCTCAGAGTGCAACTCTGAGTGTTTGAAAACCCCAGGAAAATGGGTAAAGGCATTTTCTCTCTTTTGGGATATAGTTTCTGCATATAAGAAAAGGATATGTGATCTAAATTTATCACACCTCTAATTTACCTTTGGTGCTGGGGGGCCTGTTTGGGCTTCATGTAGTATTGCACTTTCCTTCAGGTCTTATGCATACGCACTGTAAGTTAGCACAGAGATTAGTGACATAAAAAGCTTGGGCTAGGGCAACTGAAATGCAATGTCATCAATGCCATGGGAAAAGAACTTTTAAATTGAAATTAGTTCCCTTCATCTTCCATTGTTTTCTTTTTAGTTTAAACATAGTATCTTTACTCAGATAGGATACAGTCAGAGGAAAAAGAATTAATTTTCTTGACTGAAAAGTAGGCAGACTTTGACGTTTGACATGATGATAAACCAAACCATCTGGCTTCAAAACTCTGTTGTATGTAACCAGTAATCACTGAAGAGTGTCTGCATGTCTAGGGAAGACTTTTTTACACAATAATAAGGTTATGAATAAGTGGAAGGTAGCTACCAGATGCAGGCAAGTAAATATTTGTAAAAGTGTAAAGAGAAGATCCACACTTCCATGAGTGCATTCACACAGCAAATCAGTAATAAAAAGTAAGTTAAATTTTGCCAGAATGTCCTCCATATAACTTTTAAGAAATTTGTTCATTACTCCTGAAACAGATAATAAACATATTAGCTCACAACTGATGATAAAAAATAGAGTTTCTCCCATGACCTCTATATTTTCAGAATATGTTCTCTTCAGGAATGTGTGCAGTGATCCTTCTCCTCCTCCTTCACATTTAATACTTCTCTGTATTCCTGCTGTCATCATCTCAAACTTTAGCATCTTTTAAGTCAACTTCCTTGATACACATTCTGTTCCTGAGCCAATCATTTCTAAGTCAAAAGTGTAATTTCTTAGAGCAGTGGATCAAACTTTAGGCTCTCTTTACTCAGTTAAATAACTCAACCACCTACAGCATATGGTGTCACACCTTCTACCAGTCCCTCTCCCCCTTTGCCTTGTTGCTGCACCCTGGGCATTAGGATTAAGAAATACTGGATTTTTCGGCTAAACAGTTGCAGACTTGAAAAGAGAAGTGGCTCATACACAGCCTGTCAGTTAACTCTTTTAGATGGTAGATGGGTTCCTGAACCTCCTCACAACAGGAATCTTCCAAATTTGCACAAATTCTCTTCCCACAAGGCCATTATACAGTCACGCCCTTTCTGCTGGCATTAAAGCATTGTTACCTATAGGATTTTGTTATGTGGCTTTGGTTTAGTAGCAATTTAAGATTATTAATATTTTTGAGATGGATCAAATGATTAGGTTGTATACTTACTGACAGCCCTTCATGATCAACCAATTGAATAGACTGATTCAATGAAATTTGTTACAATCAAACTAGTGACTTAGTTAATTTGAGAATGGCAAGGGTCACCTGAAACAGCATGGTTGCACACACAGATGAAGGTTCAATCAAATCACACATACAGGCAGACAAATAAATCTGAATCAAATTGCACAAAGTCTAATGGTTCTGAACCAAATTGCATGCGCACGCACACACACACACACACAGAGGTTAACCTATTATTAAAATTTCCCTTTCTGTTTCATGGATTACTCACTTTTAAGTGTTGTCATTCATCAATGGATGCTCAGTAAACCTCATGAAATCAGGCCTTTTTGTCCTTGTGAAATCGTCAAGGGACAGTCTTTCAATCCTCACAAAATCCACCCTGAGAGGTGTCCCAGTTCAATGGAAGATACTGGGTCACACAGTCCCCTGCAGTCCCTGAGAGCTCCAAGCGTCTCACTTTTGAATCTCTGTTTACAGGATCTCGAGACCATTGGATTTGGTCAATACTCTCATTTCTGGCCAAGGTTCCTGCTGAGTCATTCTGCTAGGTAGTTCAGGCAGCCTAGATGGCCTAGGTGTGGCCAGGGTGTGCTTGGCCACCCCAGCTCAGGGCTACTGCACTTGAAACCAAGATAACAGCGCAATGTGAGGTTTTCCCAAAGCACACAGTATTTATCCTGATGTGTCATTCAGGCAGCAGATGGTCTAGGTGTGGCCAGAGAGAGTCTGATGCCCAAATGACTGTACTTGTATCCAAGATAACAGCACAATGCAGCTTATCCAGATGCCTCAGAGTGGCATCTGGGGGCTGCACCACAAGCATTAATGAAATTGATCATATGAAAGGCAGGTGTTGCTTGATTAACCTGATCTCCTTTACAACAAGGTGAGCCACCTAGTGGATGAGGGAAGGGCTGTGTATGTTGTTTACCTAGACTTTAGTAAAGCCTTTAACACCATTTCTCACAGCATTCTCCTGGAGAAACTGGCAGCTCATGGTTTGGAGGAGTGTATTATTCTCTAGGTAAAAAACGGGCTTGGAGGTCTTGGGAGTTGTGCTGAATGGAGTTAAATCCAATTGGCAGCCAGTCAAAAGTGGTGTTGCCCAGGGCTCAGTATTGAGGCCATTTCTGTTTAATATATTTATCAATGATCTGGCTAAGGGGATTGAGTGCTCCCTCAGTAAATTTGCAGATGACACCAAGTTGGGCAGAAGTCTTAATCTGTTTGAGAGTAGGAAGGCTCTGCAGAGGGGTGTGGACAGGCCGGATTAATTGGCGAAGGCCAATTGTGCGAGGTTCAGCGAGGCCAAGTGCTGGGTCCTGTGCCTGGGTCACAACAACCCCATGCAACGCTACAGGCCTGGGGAAGAGTGGCTGGAAAGCTGCCTGACTGAAAAGGGCTGGGAGTGTTGGCTGAATGTGAGCCAGCAGTATGCCCAGGTGGCCAAGAAGGTCAATAGAATCCTGGCTTGTATCAGAAATAGTGTGACCAGCAGGAGTAGGGAGGTGATAGCCCTCCTGTACTCAGCACTGGTGAGGCTGCACCTGGAGTACTGTGTTCAGTTTTGGGACCCTCACTACAAGAAGGACATTGAGTTGCTGGAGCACGTCCAAAGACAAGCAGTGAAGCTGGTGAAGGGTCCAGAGAGCAAGTCTTATGAGAAGTGGCTGAGGGTGTCACCGAAAATCCGGGAACAAAACCTCATAACACCAATGTAGTGTTAAAAGGCAGGCATTCTTTATTGCAATGCTGGATGCACAGGGGATAATTCCACCGAACGTGCATACCTCATACTTTTCCATGCGGTTTATATAGGTCAGAAATATACATATTTATTTTATTCATGCATATTCAGTATTATACTCTTTGGCAATTGGTGCAAACTTTCTCACTTCCTATGTAGATTATTGTGCAGACTCAGTTACCCTCTTCTATTGTTCCTTTCTGAGTAGGTGGTATTACTTGAGTAGGGGGCCAGTGAGTCGGTGGTCGCGATCTCCCCCTGCCGGAATTACCTTTTACCTATTAGGCTCGCAATCTTGGCAATCCTGGTCAGTTTCTTCAGTTTGCTTCACAAAACCACACTCCATCATTTCTCTTGACAGAAACACAATTACCTACTATTGTTAGCATTAATGGTTACCTAGAGACTAGACCCTCTGTTCCCAGACCTAATGTCCAGGTGGGTAGGGCTGTACAAGGGACATAGCAGCATTGTTCATGTTTATGGTTAACTGATTCTATCACCCTGGTTACAAGGGAACTGGGATAGTTTGGCTTGAAGAAAAAGAGGGTGAAGGGAGACCTTATTGCTCTCTACAACTGCCTGAAAGGAGGTTGTAGTGAGGCAGGTGTTGGCCTCTTTTCCCTGGCGAAAAGCAATAGGACAAGAGGAAGTACCTCAAGTTGCACCAGGGGAGAATTAGATTGAATATTAGGAAAAAAAAAAAATTACTGAAAGAGTGGGCAGGCACTGGAACAGGCTGCCCAGTGAAGTGGATGAGTCACCATACCTGGAGATATTTAAAAGACATGTATATGTGGCACTCAGGGACATGGTCTAGTGGAAGATGTCCCTGCCCATGGCAGTGGGGTTGGAACTGCATGAACCCTTCCAACTCAAACCATTCTATGATTCCATGGTTTAGTGGTGGACTTGGCAGTTTTAGGTTTACAGCTGGACTCAATGATCTTAAAGGTGTTTTGCAACCTAAATCATTCTGTGATTCCCTGATTCTATTTCTCCTTGCCATGGTGAGTTAAAGCTTTTCCAGTAAGGAATACGTAAGAATCAGTTTTATATGACTGGTTGTTTCAAGCATCTAATTCCTCCTTCTTCTCTTTGCACCTCTGTGTCAATTGCACACTAAAAAGCATATTTATAGGACAGGCTTCCCCTTCACCTTCTTTGCTTCCTTATCCTTCAAAACTCATTCTAAGATAAGTTAATTACAAAAAAAAACCTCCTAACAAACAACTGTTTTCTCCACATTATCCCTTACCTGAATAATGCTGAGATTGCCTGACCTACCTTTACACTTTTCAGACTTACTTTCAACCTTTGTGTGTGAAGACTGTAAATTAATATTATTAAACTACATTAATTAGTTGACAACTCATACAGAAAGGTCTCACCTAGCAAATACACTTTCTTACAACTGACTTATCCCTAAGGCCAGCATTTTCTATATTATATCAATGTATTTCAGGTAAGCTTCTCATGATTTTTTGGGCTCATGGTAAATGGAAATGTTCATCTCCACATAAGGGGATTCCTATTTCCTAATTTTAGTTTGGGATACAATTTGTGACAAAGATACCTGAATTTTGATGCCTACTTATAAGAGTCTACAACCCAGAAAGTATCAAAATTTCAGCTATAGTCAGTGAGCATGTAACGAATATGTGAGCAGAATCTAGAGATCAGTGCAGTTGACCAAAGATAAACAACGAGAGCTTCACTAGGTTGCCCACACAGAGATGTCTAGCATTAATTGAGATAACCAAAGTTATCCCAGATGACTTCCAGCTGTGGTTGCAGTAGAAGACATTTTGCCTGTAAACCTTGCGTCATGTCTGAAAACCTCATGTGAATGTCTTGGGTGTAATAGGATGTCTTAAATGGTGCTCTACATTTACACCGAGGCGACTGAACGCTGCCCCCAGAGGCCTGCCACCTGGATCAGTTCCTGAGTTCCATTAGCTTTGTTGTCTTTATCTACTTTGTCTAAAAATGTCATAGACATTAAGGAAGGGTTTCAGTTGCTTAAATAGGCATTGGTTGCCACTTCAGACACCTAGCTGCTGCTGCGGAACAATCTGGCAGCCCTATGCAGTTGCCTTGGACACCACAGGACATCTCAAATGGTAGAGATTTAGAACTAAATTTAGCTAAATAAATGAAGTCATAGAATGATAGAATCATAGAATGCTTAGAGTTAGAAGGGACCTTTAGAGGTCATCTAGCCCAACCCTCCTGCACTGAGCAGGGACATCTTCAACCAGATCAGATGGTTCAGAGCCCCATCCAACTTGACCTTGAATGTTTCCAGGTATGTGGCCTCCACTACCTCTCTGGGCAACACATTCCAATGCTTCACCAGCCTCGATGTAAAAAATTTCTTCCTTATATCCAGTCTAAATCTACCCTCCCTTAGTTTAAAACCATTGCTCCTTGTCCTATTGCAACAAGCCCTGCTAAAATGTTTGTCCCCATAAGGGATATCAAGGCTGTCTCTCCAGTATTGCCCCCTCACCAGTAGGCTGGGAGGGGGCAAGATCTTTGGAGGGGACTTAGACAGGAGAACTGGGCCAAACTGACCAAAGGGATATTCCATACCATATGATGTCAGCTCAGCAATAAAAGCTAAGAAAAAGAAGGAGGAAGGGGGACAAATCCTTAATTTATGATGTTTGTTTTCCAGAGCAACCGCTATGCGTACTGAAGCCCTGCTTCCTGAGAAGTGGCTGGACACCACTTGCTGATGAAAAGTAGAGAATAAATCTTTGGTTTTCTTTTGCTTCCGAGCAGCCTTTGCTTTTGCTTCTATTAAACTGACTTTATCTTGACCCATGAGTTTTTTCCATCGTATTTTCTCCCCTCCCTATCCTGCTGAGATGGGGAGTGATAGAGTGGCTTGATGGGCACCTGGTGTTCAGCCAAGGTCAACCCACCACAGCTTATTCAGTTGGGTAGCTTTGTGTGTATCGGGACCAAAAAAGTCTGCTGCCCTACACATAGGAATCCTATGATTTGCTATAAACTACAAACTTCTTGTGTTTGATAACAAGACCTTGCAGACTTTCCCTTGGTTCTACAGTCCAGCAGAGTAGCACTTTCTCCTTCCTTCCCATTACCTTCACTAGTTTTATGAATGGTTAGAGGGAAAAGAAAGCAGATTTGCTTTTGTGCTCTTCAGTTTATTTCTATTGAATACGAAGAAGAGAAGGTGTCTTTTGCAAATGACGAAGCAATATTGGAAGATACTTCCCGTCCAAGGTACTGGCTTCTTGTTCTTTCAAAACTTTGTCCTCTGGGACACCACAAAAAGCTGTGACCTATTAGTCATTTGGCAACAATACAATTTATACATGTTGTCAAAGTAAGCCTTCCTGCTTTAAGCACAGAATAAATTACAATGGTTGAACACATAGTGAAAGACAAGACACTCTATCTGTTCATAAGTAAATATTTCCTGATGTCCCATCAGGTAGTTTTCAGAATCTTGTGGGACATATCTCAATAATGATTTTCACCAGCTGTCATTCTCCTTCTGCTATTTGATCTCATGATAATGCACCCATGTCATCATTTGGCAGTAAAGAGTAGCTATTTCTTTGCTTTTTCCTCAGTTCTGATGGTTGCTTTTCATCATCTGTTCAAAAGTTATTCCACCATCTTTCTGTCATTTTTTAGTAGTATTGTTTCTCTCCACTCTTTTAGCCATGATAACTGCCTTTTTGACAACTCTTTTGACCTGAGCTACTTCACGGATAATGACCTTGCTCTGGTCAAATACCAAATCCTTTTTCTTCATATCTTTATATTCTTGCCAGACATCTAAAAATAAATCGTTTCCTATTGCAAAAATATAAAGATTTTCTTAGTGTCTCTTTCATGTGGTTAGGTCATCAGGTCCCTGTCAATCAGTGTTGACTAACAGCAGTCACTGACTGTTCTTCTTTTGCAGCTTCCTCTTTCCTGATAGTCACCAAAGAAGTGAAGAGCCGTATGGACCTCTGTTCACATGCTGAACTCAATTTCATTTTTGTTATCTTGGAATAGTCTATTACGAAGTGAAGCTCCTCTGTGTAATTTAGATATGAATCTTCCTTAGGAGCTTTAACTTGATCCTGTTGAAGCTGATGGGAAAATTATCATGTGGTTCCTCATTCTCTAAGTGGTGTTTTATACAAGTGCCTGCTTATGAATGTCAGAAATGAAGATGTCTACAAATACACACATAGGCACAGCATGTCTAAACTTTCACAGCTGAATGTTTACGTTTATATATCTAAACAAAGTGGCTCTGTTGCATGAGTGCAAGATGAAATAGATATATGAAATTTAAGCCTGGAAATGTATTTCTCTAGGGTTTTTTAGTATCTGCAGATGGAAATTTTGATGTGGGACATTTATTACTTACTGTTTTGGTTTCCCTTAATTATTACACTATGGATATTAAAATGGTATATTTCAATAAAAATAAATCATTGTTTCATCATGCGCTGAGACATGATGAGAAGGAAGTGAGGCCCATCAACCCCTTCTGGTAAAAGCTGGAACCAGGATACTGACCAAGGTATAAACATGATTCCTGCCCAGGTAGTGTAGAACTTTTTATAGTATATGTGCATTTTCTATGAGGCCACCTTTGTGTGAAAACCTGATGCAGTCACGGAAATACAGGAATCAACATCTCCCACAAGCAGCTTACTGTCTAGTGCTTAGCTTAATGCTTAGAATGTTTGCTGAGAAAACAGGATCCTTAGCTTTACCTACTTCCTCCACAGGCTAAGCAATGTTGAATCCCCAAATCCTGCATCCTTGGCAAATGACATAGCCTTCTTGTCACAGGACCTCTGTCTTCCATAACAGTATTGGTCGCAGATGTGGAAATGAAACAAAAAACTAAGGACCAAGAATGATCAGTGAAATAAAAAATACATGGAGTCTCAAGTATTCATTCTATGTATGCATCAACTTTTGCGAAAGCATTCAGACAAAAGCAGTACTTCTTGTTGCACTAAAGGAAAAAGTGTGCCACACTATCCTTGACATACAATATTCTCCTCATTGTTTTGTCAGCCTTTAATTCTGCCAACAAAAGGGCAACAAAAAGCAGAATGAATATATGGTAGTCAAAGAAGTAATGGAAAAATACGGCAAATTTTTATAAATATATCTCCTGGGAAACAAATATAGAAGGAAACACTGACCCAACAACAAACAAGGAAGGCTGAAATCACTGCCAAAAAAAAAAAAAAAAGGAAAGAAAAATATCAGAGAGGCTGGACTGTTACTCATGCTCATCTTGAACAAGAAGAATGAAGGCAAGAAGTGTCATTAATTAATTGGTAATAAAAGGCTTCTAAAAAGAGCTTTTGCTCAACAGCTGATAAGGAAGTGACTATTCCTGTAATACAGGCAGAATTGTTACTAGCTATCTGTGATGGAACAACAACATACTGATTTGCACAGCTAGTAAAAATGACATGTGTCTTGTATATCTCTTGCGTGTCATGATGTATTGTGTTTTAGAGACACTATCCTGATATGAGGACAGGAGAAGGCTGTGCTCCATATACAAAGAACTGGTCAATAGCCTGAATAAAACCCATAAACTGACGTGAGCAAAACAGCAAATAAATCCTGTGGCCAGATGTTATCTCTGGGACTAAAGCAATCTGACACTCATCTGTCTAAGTGACTCTGGAGAGTTTTTATCAAGGTGAATGCTGAAACTGTCAACTATTGTCATTCTGAATGTCCTTATTTTTCTATCTGAATGAAGATAAATCAACTTAAGCATGAAGTAATCAATACTCTCTGCTCATCTGGACAACAGAATTATTCCTATTTAAAATATTTATCAGGGAAGCTGGGTACTTTACTTTCAATCTGGTACTGGAAATAGAAGACCACACTTCAATTTGTGGTAGATATCAAAAGTTCATTACATTTTCTTCACGTGCCATGGGTAAATTAGGATTTTGATACATGACAGAGGAAAAAAATAGAAATTCCTCATTAAAAAGAGTCTTTTAATTTCAAGGTTTGGGTTACAGTTACAGCTATAGTCTCAGTAAGATAGAAAAAGATAATTCAGTATTTCTTTTCTGGGGTTAGATTGCTTGATGACTATACATTAATATGAAACCCAGGTGGAGGGTCAAGGTCAAAGGTTGGGGGAGGGGATTCTGCCCCTCTGCTCTTCTCTGGTGAGAACCCCCCCTGAAGACCTGCATCCAGCTCTGGAGCCCTCAGCACAGGAAAGACATGGACCTGTTGGAGCGGGTCCAGAGGAGGCCACAAGGATGATCCAAGGGCTGGAGCACTTCTGCTGTGAGGAGAGGCTGAGAGAGTTGGGGTTGTTCAGCCTGAAGAAGAGAAGGCTGCAGGAACACATTACAGCAGCCTCCCAGTGCCTGAAGGGGCCTACAAGAAAGCTGGAGAGGGACATTTTACAAAGGCATGTAGTGCTAGGACAAGGGGTAATGGCTTCAAACTTAAGGGGGTACATTTAGACTAGGTATAAGAAAGAAATTCTTTACAGTGTGGGTGGTGAGGCACTGGAACGGCTTGCGCAGAGAAGCTGTGGACATTTTAGGAAGTAAGTTATTCCTTTGTCCTCAGAATTGATAGTACAAGCTTGCAGACAGTGTTCTGTCAAAACACCTCAATTCTGCCTATGGAGAAATGAGACAGGATCCATTGAGTGACATCCTCAAATGCTGAAAGTATTAGCTTCTTTGAACTTGCCCATTGTGTGAGACAGAAAGGTGGTATCTTGCTTTTGCTCTTTCAGTCTTTTGCATTTTTACTAAAATCAGAGAAATCGACTACTGAACTGCAAAGTCCGTATGCTACACAATTATTATGTTATACAATTACTTTTGGTTCTTATGGGACAGAAGGAACTGGGTGCATGTGTATATTTACTGCAAAGACTATATCTAAAAGCTACAATATTGCATTTTTGATAAAAAATTATACTTAATGAAAGGCAGTTAAAAATCATGTTTGTCCAAGCTGACATCTGACCCATCTTTTTTTCTCATCTCTTTTTTATGGCCAGTTTCTCCTCAGAGATATTTTTTGATATGATTTGTTTCCATGAAAAGATCCTGTTAAAGCATCAGAACAAGGTGATCACAATTTAAAAATGTAATGAAAATATTTACAGCTACAGTAACCTGAGGAAGATGTTGAGTAATGGGTAGCAGATAAAATCTTTGACAGTTTCAGAGTTAATGTCCTTGTTAATACAATAAGGATAACAAAAGTTAATATCTTTTTACTGTTTACGATAGACATTAAAGTTCTCTGATGATTCTTCTTAATCTTAAGGTTTGAAACAAACGCAGAAATTGACGTTAATCCATATTCAGGAGAATGAATGTAACAAAAGATGGGGTTATGTCTTGGCAGTGTAGAAACAATGACAAAATTTGTGTCCTCGATTTCTAAGGCTTTAAATAAACTGAATGCTCAACAGAAAATGAGTTAGACCTTACCCCTACTGAAGTCCTTAGAATTCGTGCTGAATTACATAAATTGATTTATTTACCAAATTATAATTTTTTGCAGCATCCTGTAATTTTTTGAAAATTGTACTTTGATCTGTTCACTGTGCTGAAGATTTAAAAACCTCAGTGCCAATTAAGAGGAATAAAAGGGATAGTTAGGAACCATTCATGCAAGACAGGGCATCTTCTATTTCTGTTTCCTTCTTAAATTTGGTAGGTCTGCTATAGTTTGAAGGTGCAACAATTTATGGTAAAACTCTCCTGAAGTGGTAATAAGTAAAGCTGTGAAAGAACATAGACATGCTCATTCATCATCTCTCAGTTTCATTTGTAATATATTTTACTTTTATTTAGGCATTATATGTAAATAAATGAACTTGTGTCTAGAGAGAATACCATAATAAAAGCCTCCCGATTCCTCCGCCTTCTGCTACTCTTCAGAAGAGGTTTTTTCCCCATTCTTTGGAGTATTTTTGTTACAGTTTTATTTTTGCCTTTTTTTTTTTTAATTTGTTTTTATTTTAATATCTGTGCCACTGCAAAGCTATCAACAGGACCTCCCTGCTGCTTCTTACATGAAGTTCAAAAAGATTAAACAGTTTTTTATGACAAATCTGGGATGATCCTGCAGTCAACACTCACATAACTACTTGACTGATTTTAACAGTGGGTTTCCACCATTCACAACATGCTCATGAAGATTTCTAACTGCCTTAGGAGTTCTTAGTGTTTTCTTAGACTCCTCCAGAAAGCTGATTAGGATGTCTGGGTCTGTTGGTGGGAAAGGATCTCTGTTGATAGGTATCTTTTGTCTCTTTTTCTTCTTCCCTCATCATTCAGCCACTTTCCAACTCCTAGGATGTGGGAGTGCAACAAAAATAGAAATAGCTTTCGCTGCACTGAATGCTATAACACTGCACAGGATGCTCTTCCCCACAGAAATGGAGAAGCCAGTGACAGGGGAAACATTGCATTTTGTCATTCCTGAAGGAAGAGGAAATACCAGTGGCTTTTCTGTTTTCACAAGTGGAATAAGGGCTTTACCTGGGTTCAGTAGGGAAAAGGAGAGGAGAATCAACTTGATAGCCTGCCACATAGAAGTGTGGTATTCCTACCTTTCAGATGGTGTGATTTACTTTTGTCTAGAAAGCTGAGAAGTCTTTAGTAGCATCTGACTGTTCTCTTTAAATCTCCCACTTTACCTCCATTTCTGCTACCACTGAAGTCTGAAACAGTGGTGGGAAGAAATCTCAGTCTTTGAGTATGGTGGGCAGCTGGGAAGTTGTATCAGATACCTGTGCTGATCCTATCCCCAGCTGTCGGGGCGATCGGCTAAGTCCTGCCCCGAGGGTCACGAACCTGGAGAAGCGGCGGAAGAATGCAGCCGACTCAATGTGAGTGATAAGCAAGCTTCGTTTATTACAGTTT
>Ga0065711_1008330_pt1 | contig 18701 bp, 10 predicted proteins | sample Hoacrofraction12_FD_59098 | JGI IMG/M metagenome (GOLD analysis project Ga0065711, IMG submission 59098) | Hoatzin crop microbial communities from Cojedes, Venezuela - Epithelial fraction 12 v2 (version 2) | ecosystem: Host-associated > Birds > Digestive system > Esophagus > Crop | place...
CCCCCTCCCCTCAGTACTCCCACAACGATTCTTTAAAACCATGCTGCGGATTCTGAGGCAAAGTAATGCAGTGGCTGTTTCATGGAGTAGCCTGAGGCTGCAAATGCTCTCAGTCCTCAGACATTATCCTTCAAAGTTTTTAGAAGTTTCTCATTTCTTTGTTTAGTCATCACATGGAGTTTCACACACAAGTTTCATGCAACCCAGCACTGAAAATAATTAAAACCCCATCTGCCTTTATAAATAATTCATTACAGAAAATACAACAATGTATCATGCTGACTATTTCATTGTTAGCTAGAGGTGTGCATTTTGCCAGTGAGCACTGAAGGCCAGTTTCTCAAAGAGTGCATAAACATCACTTGATTGTCTTAAAAAAAGACATTTAACACTGAATTATCCCATTTCAGGTTATAGTTGTGGACAAAGAAATTAAAAATCCATTTAGTAGGGTTCCACCTGATTAAGCTTCTGCATTTTGCCTTAAATGACTAGAGATGAGTAAGAAAAATAACACAAGTTTCAAGAAAGTCAGGAAACAGACACTTTTGAACATAAATACTATTGTATATTAAGGGCAAATCAGATGTCACCTGTATTCTGGCAACAGTTATCGGCCTGTACATACACAATTTTATTTGGATATATCAGTTCTTATTTCTTTAAATTGACAGGAAGAATATAATGTGAGAGTTTCAGAAGGAATTCATTATAAGACAAACCAACTGCTGATGAGAACAACATTTTTCAAAATAAATATTTGATTTTTAAAGTTTTCATGCTCTGAAAGCATAATTAGCTAATCGACATTAAACAGATTTAGAAACATGCTTTGAAAGCAAGCTTCATTTGTAGCTGGACAAAAAAAAACATCCAAAAGCAATGCAAAAATAAGCAAACAAACAAAGAGTTCCAGTTTTTTTCTACTGCACCAACAGAAAATTCCCCAACTTCAATGAATTTAAAACCAGAATATTATTCATGATGCAAGTTTGGAGAAGCATCTGTAAGAATAAAGGCTAATAATGACCACTTCTGGTGTTGCTTCTACATTTCTATATAACAGGAGAATGAAACTAGTAAGATGCATCCATTTTACTACTGCCATTCAGAACTCTCTGATAGCAGTAAAACCCTTAAGAGTTATATCAGTTCCAGGCTGTTGCTCTGAAAAGCTACCAAGAACAAAGGACAACTGTGATATAGATACCAATCTCATGGTTTTCCCCCCCTTCAAGGCAATGAGGATAATATGTTTTAAATAGGGTGCATCTCCTTCTCACAATAGTGAGAAAAACACACAAAAGGAGGAAGAAGATATCTCAGCACAATTCCTCCCTAAATGTTTTGAATGCAGACAGACATGTAAGTGTCCACAGACATCAGCTAAAGGACAGGCTTGTGCAGAACTGCCTGACACCATCCAGACCCTGCCTGAGACATCCACTTCTGGCCCTGAAGGAGACCCACTGGATGTTCACAGCTCTTGCTGCCTAAGAAGATGCTCTGAATCAGCCAATAAGCAGTAACTGGCTGCCTCTAGTCCTATATATTCTGACTGTACACTTGCCTGTGGAATGCATGTTTGCACTTGCCTTTTTACTCTAAAAACATCATCTTTTTCTGTAAATTAACTTTCCACTATCGAATTGCTAGCCAGCAAAATTAAAGACTGGAGAAATATGGTTCATTAGTGACATATTGTGCCAAGTGGAACAATAAATATGACAGATTTTTATCTCAGTTATTCTGGAATAATTCAGCTATAATTTCACTGACTTCCATAGTTTCAGTACCATTCATTAGTTTCCTGTGGATGTACTCCAGATAAACAAGGTTAGAATCAGGGTTATCCCAAACAGATTATAACATATCTGGTAAAAGGCCAAAATAATAATCATCCTTATTCACTCTCACTTACCTGAAACTCTAAATTTTGACTTGGATATATATATCCAGCACAGCACTGCTTGCATTTGTAGGACTGGGAATTAATTTCTTTTTCAAAGACATTCCTGTTGAACAGAGGTAATGTTTTAGCTTTCACTAATCTTTAGTTTTCAGTTGTGATTAAGGAGATCAGCATCAAAACCAAATGAAAAATTGAGCGATTTTACTTACTTGAGTTTAATAACTTCTTAATTTAAGATAGGATATTTATTTTCACATAAAGTATTGGCAATCTCTTGGATTAGAATACCTTCCCTTTTAAAAATGAAGGAAAAACCACTCGACTTGTGATTGCTTTGATGTTGTATTACCCCACCATATAGAATAACTCAAGTTCTCCAGACCAAAGCTGGCATTCAGACAGCAAAATGATCAAGTCATGTCAGTAACTTAGCTCAATTTCTAAATATTCGGACATTCTTCTGTGCTTCTAGTTGAACACAAAGACTATGAAACCTGCCCTTATTGTATTTCTGCTTTACTATTTTGAAGATAACTTATTTATATTGCTAAGTTTTTGGATATTCACTATGATTGTCCAAAATATTAGAGGATGCAGTCCAGGAATTACACAATAATCATAGTGTTAACCCAAAAAAAACTAGCAATGAAAGAAAACATTTATAGTGCTATGGGATGAAAGAAAAAAAATGAAAATATGAACCTAAAAGTTCACGTTTTTTAACCAGTCTTCCTGGCCCATCAAGTTAGAGTTCACAATTCCTAACCTTTTGCTGCACATTTCTGCTTGTCTACATCTGGAAACTATTCCTTGACCTTTTTAACCAACCAATATCAAAGCTGTGACTTGATTTGTCGTTGTAAATGCTTTATTTAAACAAATTTCTCATATTCTTATTACTGTGGCTAAGAAAATGGGAAATTGTCCTTCTGAGAGCCCTTGTCAGGTTTCATGCTCATCACAAGCCAGATGCTGCTTAAAATTAATTACAATTGGTTACCTTGGTAACACTAAACCATGCTTGAAAGTTTCAACATTTTTTATCCTTATAAGTTTGTGGGATATCTGGAGAACCATGGCCATGTGATGAGCCCTCCAGATACTCTGAGACTGACTCTTGATAGCCTGTAAAGGAGCAGGCCTCAAGGTCACAGGCAAGGACAACTGCAGTCTGAAGCCTGTTACAACACGAAGAAATGAGGAACTAAAAGTCTTGCATTAACCGCAAGAAGCAAGACAGACAGGATCTTGAGGAGGAGTTTGATGTGCATGGCTGATAACATCACACGAATCAGAGACTGAGAAGTACGACTGAACGGCGTGTGGACAGTGTATGCATCCAATCACATTAGAGCTATCGCATGGCAAGGAAGTAATTTGTCTATATAAACAGCGCAATAAACTGGCTTTGTCTGATCATATTGATCGTATGACGAGTCCTCGATCCTGATGTAACATAAGTTTCCACAGCAATTTCAGTTGCAAGGGTAAAAGATTGGGGACCAAAGATCAGCAGAAAAACCAATCTAAACTACCCCACCATTGAATCATCACCCCTTCCTCCACCTTTCATAAGAGCATTTATATCTACTTGCATTCTGGTTTAAAAAAATTTGAACTTTGGGTATCTACCTTTAAAAGGCTATTCATCAAATGCCTGCTGTTCACATCAGATACCTACCGTTCAAGTCATAGATTCTTAGATGTCTGCTAAATTAATATTGATTTCATACGTTCAATTAAAAGCATACGATAACTGGGTTGAAAGCAGAGACTGAGGATCTTGTTATGTTGTTTTTAAATAGGGTAGAAAAGAACAAAGCTACTTTCAAATACATCAGGTTGTTCCCAGCAGTCCAAATTCCCCCTATGATTTAGAATAAAGAAGTGTCAGAAGAACACTTACTCAGTTCCTTAGATTTGGAAAAGAAATTTCATTTTACTAGCAAGATGGGCTTTTCAGTATACAGATTTTACTGCAGAGTGAGGGATAGAGGGTAATAAACTTTGTACCTAAGTGTTTGGGTATATTTGATAACCCTTCCTTTTCTACCTTAGGTTTAAAAGGTTTTAAAAGTAAAGATCCTATTTATTCTGCAATTGCCAAATTCATTGCTTATTTTTCTACTTGCTACAGAACTGGTTTGAGACTCTCCTCTTCTAAATTCTGTATAGTATGAAACACCTGGTAGCTAACAGTTGTGAATAAAACTTCTTTATATTAATCTAAACTGCTGTCTGTTTTCAATAAACTACCTATATCCTTGTAAAACATGAGCTGATACAGTCATTCTACGTACCTGAATTATACGATCTCTCCATCATGAAATTTGTTCCTTTCTCTGAAATACAAGGAAAAAGTAGCCTTTTTGGGTACAGAACTCTTTTTTTCCCTCCCACCACTAAGGCACTCCTAACATTCCCACCCTGCAAAAGCTTTTCCACAAGTGCTTCTTGCTCTCCACTTTTTGTCACAAGAGCTCAGGGGTGAGGAATTACATTATATTAACATAGCCTTTCTCCTTACATGTCTACAGGGCAAAACTGGGAAACATAGCTCAGGGTTCGAGCAAGTCTCGAGAGCTTACATGTGTGTCAGGAGAGCACGTAGCAAAGGCTCAGGGTAAGAAGAAAAACAATGTCTAAAGTCATCAATAATAGACCTTTCAAGTCTCACTCATTTGTCTCCTTGTCATCACCTCCTCCACACTGCCACCTGATAAACCATTCATCGATACCTACTGTCTTCTCTTCCCGATCCATGTGTCAATCACCCATGGTGGACATTTGGAGTTGGAGCACATTTGTGTGCTGTGGAGAAAGCACCTAGCAGGGCGTCATACTCTCTGAAAGGAAGCAGAGCTTCTCCTCCAAATCCTCTGTATGGCCCAACTTGGATGCACACACCCATCTCATGAACCAGAAAGCAAATATCCAACTCGGACATTCCCTGGTAATGAGAACCAATACCGGCAGATGCACGCATTGCTACTCAGAAAATTGCAAGAGAATTTCACTAAGTTCCTTAGCCCTTTTAGAGTCTGGAGTGGGAACAGAAATGTAAATTGACAACTGCTGAGCTGAAGAATACAATGACCTCCATCAGTAAAAATACTGGTATAAATTGATGCAAAATAACATCTCTTCAGAAGGTGAAGGATGAGGTGCAATTAACCTTACTTTGCAATCGAGGCATGTGTATATGCAGAGTTCTGGCACCCCTCATGAAAGCAAGTAAAAGGCATTTCTTGAAAAGTGCTATTTAAACACTTCCCCACTTTTATAGTAAGAAGTGAAAAATGTGCTCTTCGCACTTTTCCAGTTGCACAGCAAATTGGCACCATGGAGACAAGGGGGTCCATTTTATCTCAGAACAGTGGACGGAGCACATTAACATTCCTCTTTTCACATATTAGATGGAAGTTTTCAGGTATTTCTTTTGCAACTAGTATGACATATGAAACCAAAATCCTTGACTATAAAAAACCATGCATTGAAGTGTAAGCGCAGAGTAGCTGAGTGCTGGCCTTTCCCTGCTCTTAGTGCTGTTCTCACTGGCACAAACTGTAGAGAAAGAAGGAGGCTGATAGAACAGTGTTGTAAGAACAAACCTGGGACATACAGGGTAAGTCGTCTATTGTCCGGGAGGAGGAGAAAAAGGTGGGACAGAAAAGCATGTACTTAAAACACTCCATACATTCCTCCTGAACAGAGATGAAACCACAGGAGTACCCAGTGGGTGCATTAGATGCACCTTTTCTTGAAGTGATTAATTTATACAACAGCCTATTACTGCTTCATCAGCTCTGCACATCTGAAGCTGAGATGTGCAGCACTGCTCTGCCCTTTGGATGCTACTCTATTCCAGTGCAGTCTTTTGTTACAATTAGTTAAGCAGTAATCAACAAGAATAGACTGAAGAACTGAGTCACTGGAATTCAAGTATTATGGTACTGCAAGTTTCAAAGGTTGACATAGTCTGTCAGAGCCTGTGGAGCTTTTTAGTTAAGTTTAAATCCAAGCCTTTACCTAAAACTTATCTAAAGCCTTCCTTTTTCCTTATCCACAAATCTTTCCTTGGATAAACGCAGCAGTCAACACACATACAGAATTTTACCCTAACAATACCTTTGCCACTGGATTGCTCACAAATAAATGGAAATAAATAGTGTTTAAAACCTCATCCATTTTTTATACAGCTTTTATGTGTCATAAAACCCACCAGCTACACTGCTATGTCAGCCAGAGACTTCTTTCTAGGAGAAACCACCAATCAAGTTGAAACGTCTACTAAGGTGCATGACATCTCAAATTTTGTCTCCTCTAACAAACTTAAAAACTGCAGCTTAGGCTCAGACCTTCTGTGCGACAGCCTAATATAATACCTCACTAGTCCACCTGGCTCTCTGTTTTTTTTGTTCTTAATCTTATACTGCCTGTATGGGTATCTGCCCTCTCTGTGCGCTGCTCATCAGATAACACTCTGTTGCTATAGTGATTGCTTAAAAAAGAGAAAAAACTGAAAACTAAATTGTGGAGAACCCTGAGGCTAAAAGGTGGATAAATGACCAGTCTTTAAAATGAAACTTAAGTATCATTTTTCCTGAATTCTGCTGGAAGTGTTTGTAAGGGAGTATATTCTCCTTTTTTCATAAAGGCAGCTCATTTCTTCTATTATGTTTTTCTGATTGGTACCTATGTTGGAGGGGATCATAAAAAAGGGGTGAGGTGAAACAGTGAAAAAAATAATCTCTAATATTAATTTTGTACTTACTCAAGCAGGTTTTTTGTTCCAGGATCAAACAGGGACAAAACTACCTCCATGTAACACAAAATGACATAAATCACAAGGAAGTAAAATAAGATGCCTAAGACTAAAAAGGGTCATTTCTTCCTGAAACCTGAACTCAATCATTCTACATTACTGTTTTAGATACAGATTTATACATATATAAAGTCCTTTACTTAGCAAAAAAGTGGATGTACACAGACATGCACATTTCAGTTTATTAGATAATGAATATCTATACACTCATATAATTTGTAGAGGAAACACAAAATTAGAACCACATATCTAATCAAAGCCAGCATTTAGGACTTACATTCCTTTACTTGAAAGCTTATATTCTCTCACAGATGTTTCTCTCGGTGAACCTAAAGAACCCAACCTGCACTGGACCATGAGTATAGACGTTACCTATATAGTGCTTCATCAACCGCCATGCCCCTCTGTGACTCCATTTGCCCTACTATGGCCCAGAAGGTAGATGACTGCAATCCTCTGACAGCCTCCTAGGAAGAGCTGAGAGTCCCACAGCATTCAAAAAAAACTAGTGATACTTCAGAAGAGCAAGTCTCTACTCAACACAAGAGGCGAAAGAAACAGAAGTTGGGACCCAAAGTCACTGACATAAAAGGCAGCGTCAGCACACCCTCAGGGAACCCTGTGGCTTTAAAGAGTTTCTATCTGTTAAAACAATCACTTGAAAGCTATGACTCAAACTAGCCGGCTTGCTGCAAGTAGAATAATTAATATGCTATTAAAATCAACCACAGAGATAGAAATCAGGAGCAGGACCTACTTATAATATTCTATTATTGTTTTGGTGAATTATTTCATGAATATAGGCATATTTGAAGACAGTTCCATGGACAAATGTGAGAAACCAATGCCTAACTAAATCTTCATTACTGACCTTATTTCTGTCTGGTTCTGTATTGCAGAGGATTTGTCTGCCTATCACTAGCACCTTATACAGTGATCTTCATAGCTCTAATTTTAGTGGATTTAATCATCGCATTAATATTCTTTGTGTGTTAAAGGTTCACGCACTGGGATGTCATTGCTGGTGGTAGGTGATCACCACTCCAGTGTCTGAAATTTATACCCAAAGATCAAAATACTTAACTTGTATGCTTGGAAGTTGTTGGATTTTTTTAATACATTTTATTCCCTATTCACAAAAAGTTTAAGGAACAGTACCTGCTTTTCGTCAGATGGGGAATTTGCAATAGCTTTCACTTCATCATTCTGTCTTCTTAATTAATGGCGGGTACGTGGTCTCTCAAGATACATAGCCTTTGTTCTGATCCCTGATTGAAAGAACAGGCTGTAAGCTATACAATGCATAAATTACCTCATAAATAGCCATCATCTTCCTGTCTCTGTAAGTATAGACCAGCACTGATTTAACCAGAGCATTTGTACGAAATTTTGCTCTTCATGAGAATATTCAAACACAAGAACATTCTCAGATACCGAGAAATGTCATTGAGATACCTCCCTCAGAAAATCAAGGAAACTGTCTAATCCAAATTTTAATGAAATGAAGGAATCTAATCCGAAAAATATTTAGACAAAGTTTCTGGTAAATGGCACAATCTATTGTAATTCTCCTGATTACCTAATTTCAAAGCTTAACAAAAAAGTGATGATTTACTTTTACTACTTTATCTGAATGAAAAAAATAAGTCTCCTCCTTCTCTGGTTTTAAATGGCAGAAACAGGGCAGGTGGGCAGGCAGAAGGAAGAAAAGAAAGTATTTGGCAACAAGCAGGAGATTGTAAAGCCCATTACAATTCCAAGAACAAAAACTGCTTGAGCTACTTTTTAAGTAGATGCCTTCAGGTACCTTGCGTAATTTATGGACAGCTGAAGTCTAGAAGCATCTATGGCAGCCACAGAATTCCATTCCTCTAAAGAAGTTAACTAAGGGTATTTAAAATGTCATTTCTTAATCTAAAACTGAATAAAAGCCATAATTTCTCTTACGGGTATTTATACGTTTGAGATGAAGTGACTACACAGTGGGAATTCTAAAAGTAATTACTTCCCATACATTTATATTCCAGCCCAGAGAGCTAGTACCTGCTGGTTGCCTTTCCTATAGAGAATTACTTGAGAGATTTTGTGTTCTCTCCAAGGGGTGAAATACAATAGGAATCTACAGAGAACATCAATTTTCTTTGCTTTTCTAATGTTTACAACTTCCCTGTAGTATTTATCAAGAAATATACAACTCCCCATAGTTAGAGCTATGCAGGCTAACAGTAGGAATTCTTGGTGTTGATGGAGCTATTGATCATACAAACATTAAAATTATGTCTCCTGTAGTAAATGCCAATGAAACAGAGGTACATTAATCAGGAAATCAATGTGCTTGTCAATAGAAGGGCTAACTTTGACAATGTAATGCAGCAGGCAGACCTATTGGATGGTGGACCAAAACACAAGTAACCCAGGTAGTGACCTTTTTGTTTGACTTCTGGCTGTGCTAAAATACCGTGTGAATAACTGGAATGTACAGAGCAAAAGGAGGGAAACAAGGAGTTAGCTGTTCAAACTGTTCTGTAGAAACAAACTTTAATTTATTGCTACAGTGACCTTTAGTTGTTCGCTTCTTAAAACAAAAAAAAGAAACAAAAAAACAAAAACCCACAACACCAAAAACTGAAGAACCAACCCCCCCAAAAACAAACCCCAACAACCCAAAAGCAAAATACAAGCTCAATAACCAAACTCCAAACTTCTGACTCATACTTTCTAGTAGCTCTGTGTTAAGTGACAGCATTAGTAGCATACAATTCAAAAATTATTTGATGCTTGTGGGGGGGGATGGGGGGAAGGCTGAATTGCCTTCTTATAATTTTCTCTTTAAAATATTACCACTGTCCTTTTATGTAACAGGCTTATTATTCATTCTTTCAAAGCCTTAAAGAATTAATTTAAGTAGAAACTACACTTCAGGTGTTATCTGTCCATTAGATTGGAATTAAAGCAGCGCACATTACCCTGGACAAAACCAGCATCTATTTTACTGACTTTTCCATATGGGTTAACCAAAACTACGTATTTGAATCCCTGAGGAACAATGCCAGACCTTAGGAGATACTACAGCTTAACTGAGTCTTGCACTCTGAATGAGTATTTCTAATGTTATCAAATTTATCACTGGGCTGCAAGATGCTTTGGGACAATTTAGATTCTTTTTTTCATTTGTTGAAGGACACAAAGTTACTGAACAACCATTTGAAAATTCATACATGAAAAGCAGAATTATATAAGAGTTAATTGGGAATGTTAGTCTTCTGAGTTACATTTAAATATTTTACCAAGTATCTGGTGAAAAAACCCACACATTAAACAACAGAAAAGCAGGTAGCAAACAGCAGTTTATTACAGGCAGCTCTATAATAAAAAAAAATTATTGCAAAAAGTTTCGTTGCTTGAGCTGACTGTGCAAATGTAACTATGTAAAAAAAAAATAAATTAGATTTTCACAAAGGGAGCAGTAATAGAAGATTACTGACATCCTGTAACTCTCTTTTCACTTGTATGTCTGGACTAAATGTTATAAAACAATACAGTTTTCAAATATGTATTATTCCTTCTGATGCCAAAAATTAAAAATCCTTCTCGGAGCCGGGAAGGATATTCTCAGTCATTTGAAATTTACTCCATAAACAAAGATGACAAAAATATCTCTCTCCGTTACCATGTTGAGCATTCTCTAAAGTTAAAACTGTCCTTCTTGTGTTTAACTTTCCCACTATAACCTGGGAATTTTTGTAGACTGGTCAGTGCAGTCCTGAACACTTCATCCTGTATTACTGCTAAATATATTGATTAAACAAAGACCAAAAGCTGACAGGAACTAAAGAGCTAGTGTTTGGGTATGGATGATTCTGTCCATCCAATTTCAGATCAATTAGTAAGCTTCTGTCAGTGGACTATTTATTTTGAGGAAGAATAAAGAAAAAAGAGATCTGCTCACTGACTAGCTAAATGGTACTGAATATATGAAACAGGCAAATTTATCAAACAGCAAATGAGCTATATGTGCTACCCAGTATATTAGGTGTATCCAGAAAGGCAGGCAAAATTAAAAAAAGAAAAAGATTTTGGCCTATCCAAGACAGAAGCAAAATCTGTTAGAAAAGTAACGCATACATATATATACACATACTTATTAGATAGGCCACTGAGGAGGTGCCCAATACACACATGTAGCAGCATTAATAACAATATTAATATCAGATGAGTCAGCCACAAATGTAATCTCCTCCATTCAAGCAAAAGAAAGGAAAGAAAAAACCCAATGCAACAGAAAAACCCTGAACTTCATAAGCATGTCTCATCTTGGACCTGTGAATTACTACCTATTACACTGAAAAAATTAGCTAAAAAATAAAAAGCTGTGGATTAATTTTACTACTACTTTTGCACGCATGTTGAAATAAAAACTGATTTGATACAATCCAAAGTACATAAGAATAGTACAACATAATGTTAATCCTGGATCTTGTTGATAAATGAGACATGGTGGCAAAGTTTAGATTCATAAAATGATAGTGCAACACATCTCAATTTTATTCTCCTAAACTAAGTTCTAAAAGTGATTTTCTTTACTCTTTTTCTCAACTAAAAATCCATTGTTTTGCCTCTCACAATTCTCATTCTCTCTCTTTTCCTGTTTGTGTTCCTTGTCACTATTATTGCTTTGGTGCTAAACGTTAACAAAGCCATAACTGGTACAAGCCTAGGCAGCTATTTTTAGGGCAATTTTGTTTGGCTATGAGCTTATAAAAACATCCTTAAGTATCAAAAATCCATTGTTTGTATCTTACAATGTTCCATATTCTTTCAGAGTCAAATCTGGAGACGATTCAGACAATCCCAATCAATTAATAACTCCGAAGTCAAATGCTTGATTCAGCAATAAAGTATGACTTCCTAAAAGAAAGAAAGCTTGGAACATTTGCTCCTTTAAGTACAAACAGACGTCACAAGGGTTATTGATCTAGCATGATCTGATATATCAGTAACACTGGTGATTTCTTCAGTGCTGCTGGAATACAAAACCATTCCATGGCAACAGAAATGGGTCTTTTAACAAAGATTCATGTTGACCACTGTGATAACTCCTCTCCAGTTTTATTTACTTTTCTGACTATGCTGGGACACAGGATTGTGAAGCCATGCAGTTTCTATTTTCTCCAGTATTTTCTTGTTAGACAGGCTCCTCCACTTTTATTTCTGGTCATCTCCCTTCATTTTCAGATATATTTCCTCTTACACCTGAAATCTGTTCATTTTTGTTGAAGATATTTATGGCGCAGCAGTCAACATGCAATCTAGGTGCTATAAATCTATTTTTACACTTATCACATTATATCCCTCTCACACGCATATATGACCCAGTTATGGTGCAGAATTAATATGTACTTCATAATCAAAAGTAGACCTGGTTTTGGAAACCAAGTTAGACAGACTTACACTGAGAACTAAGGTTAAAAATTTTTCCCATAACAAGTAATTATAAGCACATTTATCACGCACCTCTTGCCACAGAAACATTACAACAACACAATCTAATTCAGCAGGTAAACAATGAGAATATAGCCAGCTGATCTCTCTGCTCAGCACTTGTCAGGCTGCACCTGGAGTACTATGTCAGTTCTGGTTCCCCATAGCCCAAAAAAGACTGGTTTAGGGTCCATAGTAGGACCACAAAGACTAGCAAAGGGCTGGAGAAACTGCCCTTTGAGGAAAGCCTGAGGAATTCTGTCTTTTCACTGTGGAAAAGAGAAGCCTTAGGGTGGAACACATGACAGTTTTCCACTGCTTTAGGGGCACCTACAACAAGCATGGAGGGTCTCTCATCACAAGGACCCACACAGAGAGAACAAGGGACATTGTGTACAAGTTGCGCCTGGAGAGATTTCATCTTGATATAAGCAAGAAAGTTTTTACAGTGAGAACAATCAGTCACTGGAACAGCCTCCCCAGGGACACGCAAAGTCCCCATCACTGGAGATTTTCAAGACCCAACTGGACAAGGTGTCAGATAATCTCACCTAGGCTCTCTTTTCCACAAAAGGTTGGACCAGGTGATCTTTCAGGGTCTCTTCTAATCTGGGCTGTTCTATGTTATATTGATCAGAGCTTCAGCATGTTTGGGGTATGGGTTCAGTAGCCTTTTGTCAGCTCAGAAGGAAAGCTTAGAAGCAGCTTGCCATTTTCTCATGTCTATCCTAGCACCTCTACAAATTCCTACAGGCATTTTGAAGCCAAGATCACTGCTTGTCACAGAAGATCCCATACAGCATCCATCAAGTCATAATGATCATAAGCCTGAGTCACATGAGCTTAACTAAAACTCACTTCTTCAACTTGGTGGTCCAAAATCATCTGCATCCCTCTTCATAGGAGTAGTATGGAGCAAAATAGAGAACTTCAAGTTGAACACATAATTATGATGTTTAATTCCTTAAACAATCACTTGAGTTAATTGGAGAGTTACTATGGCTGATTGCCTATTAAAAGCTACATACAAAACTGTGAGGTGTGTCTTGGTAAATAAAACCAGTGTCTAGTGACACATCATAGCAAAAAGAGAGTGTTCAGAATGACATTCCAATAAATTTGAGGTTAAAGATAAAAGAACAAAAAAAAGCAACAATGAAATCTTCCCAGTGTAATTGCAAAGTTAAGAAAGTTTGTCAAGAATACTAATCAAATAGCATAGAAGCATTCACATTAGATAGTAGAAAAGGAATATAAGTAAGAAAAAATGGGTAAGGAGCTGAATTTTGTAGGGCTAAAAAAGAAAATACTTATGAAAATAAGGGAAGGAGTCAACTGTCTTACACGAAGGTGTGAAGATGACATATTTATGAGGAACGGAGGAAACAGTTTAGATGACAAGTTCTGGAAACATAATACAGCCAAGAAAGGAAGCAAGGTAAGTAAACAATTTGAAGACCAATCTTAGTTTTTACTCTCTGCTACTCAAGCAAGCCCACAAAGAGAAAAGGAGAAACAGAATTTCATCCTAGGGCAGGAAAAATATAAATTTCCTTCTTGTCCCAATTATTGTATTTCCTTCTTTCATTTCATAGGTTTAACTAAACATAAAAAGCTAGCAAATTAATTTAATGATCATGTATATGAATTAATGTAACTTGCAATACTGAAACTAGATTGTGACATAACAATAAAAATGTGATTTAATATATATAATTCACCTGGTATTTTATCCTTTGGGCATTTGCTCAGCATAGGAGACAATAAACATTGCCATTTGAAACTGTGGTTCATTTAAAGGAGTACCATGCATGCTCAAAAACCAGAAGTGTTTCAAAATCAGAACTATAGGTAATTAGGATTTTTCCACATTGAAATTTTAAGGTATATGTAAAGCTTCTTATTCAGACGTCTTTTTCTGCATCAACACAAATCTGTGTAACGAGAAAGCATGTGAAAATGAACACTAACTTCCAGCTGTTTCTAACCTCTCGTTCTAAATGGTACCTACTTTACAGTCTTACTACCAGCTGCAAAGCAGTAGTGATTTCTAGCAAGTGTCCTACAAACTATCCAAAGAGAAACAGAAGAGTCAAAGTCCATTTAGGTCCAAAGACAGCTCTTTCTTCCTGCATCATCATTCCTGAAAACTTCTGGAGAAATTCATGGTAACCCTCCTATAAAATGGGCTTTCCATCACATCACACCGTCACTGACAAGGATATGTAGTAATTACATGTAGTAGTAATGTAAAAAAGTGCGTTAGATGTAGTAGAGCATCTAAAGCCTGCAGAATGAAAACTTGCCTGCTAAAATTGATATTTTTATTTACTTCATCAAATAACTGTAAATCAGTTAGTGTACACCAGAAAAACGTTCCAACTATTTTAATAACTGAGTATTCACCAAGTGTAATTACTGTGTTTGTCCTGCTGTTTATCATGGAAAGATTTAGGGCACTGGATTACAATTCATATTTTTTTCTTATAGTGACAGATTGAATTAGCTCATGAAAGAGAGTCTACTTTTTTTTTTTTATTTGAATGTAATTCAAGATTTAGGCTGAAATTTCCAAGTTTATACCTTCTCACAGTACTTACATGAAAACATGCATCCTGAAGAGGCAAAATATTATGCAAATATATCAAAATATTATCCTTATTTTTAACTGCACCAGAGGACAGAGAGGTTCTTCTAGGAAGCAAGTCATTTAGAGGCTGATTTCAAAATTATAGAAGAGAGTAACACACAGACCTTAACTGAGAAAGGAGTTCTGTTGTGCTTGACACCGTAGAAATGCACAGACAAGACCAGCTAGATCTGACGAAACTATCTTCAGTCTTTATTTTGTACATATAAAAAAATAAAGGAAACATCAGGGGACAGCAAAGGCCTCTAGGCAGGCAGAAAACTAGACTAGCCAGGGTATTTCCCTGCAGTAAAGCAAGATTCGGAAGGTTTGGGAAATTAAGAAAAAAAAGTGTTGGTTTTTTGTTCCTTCTAATTCCCCCTCAGCTCCTCCAGCTACTTACAAGTACTAGACCCCTGCTTGCTTAATAGCAGCTGTAATCCTGAAAAAGAGGAGTGAAGCTATTTGGCCCAGTCCTAAGGTATTTTCACAGCCTAAAGGATTTAGCTTCCGGATTACCTCAGTTGAGTTCCTAACAAGTTATCTTACTATGAGATCAGTCTCTGGCCGGCATTGAGTCCGGCTGCTTTTTCAACTATCATGACCCTGTAATCAAAGAGGAAGAGAATTCATTATTAGCAGGAAAATGAATGGTACTGATCCCCACATGAATGGTACTGATGCTGCACTGTCTGCAGCTAGAGCACATTTTAATAAATATGACAAAGCTTGAACTTTCCAGCTACAAAGTCCCCAGTGGAAGTCATATTCCCCCTTAGCAGAAATTATATTTGAGAAGGGTTTTCATTTGATCTGGTCTGGGTTCTTATGACCAAGGAACTAATTGTAAATAAAAAATGTAAGCCTGCCCACACTGGCAAGTCTGATGATCATTCCAATATTTTCATCAGATCTGATATTTGTGTACAGCAAATCCAATGCATCTCACAGAGCATGCAACCCATCTGCATTTTCACAGCAAAGCCAACATAACCTGTCCCAGTTAAATAGACTACATGTGATGGTTAATATTGGTAGAAACCCATCATGACACATACAGACCATGAAATCCTGGATTGATGAAACCGGTTGAATGGCTTTTCTTACTTATTTAAGCACATATTGCTACTAATAGGCTTTTAATACACTTCTGTTCGAATCCTGTTAATGTTTTTGCCAGCAAATTCGGTTAAAAGAGAGTTTGGTAACTCTTGCCATCCTCTGTGATAAGATAATAAAAAAATAATATTTTGCAAAGAAAATTGGATTCAAAGGTGAGGTGAAGTGATTGATCCACTGTCAGACAGCACTTGAGGCTCTGCAGCACAGAAGTAATGTGTTTTCGAAAATAACTGGTATTCATAATACATCAGAGGATATTATTTAAACAAAGAATCTTGTTACCATAAAGAACAGTTTCTGCAGTTCTCTTGACTCAAGCAGTTTGGTGCTAAAACCAAACTTTCCCAAACTGGTTGTATTCCGTAACAGATAAGAGCAGAGCTCCACAAATCATAGCTCTTCATAACCTGATCTTATATTTGTATATATGGATTGAAGGCAAATGCAAAGCTTATGCATGATTGCTGCTGTTTTAGTAGCTGCTCTGAATCCTGAAACTTCCACTAAATATCTTTAAGACAAAAGACAGAAACCTAGAAACAAGAGAAGCTATACCCTCTTTAGTGATGAAAGAGAACGTAACACCAATACACGCTTTAAAATAAACAAAAAAAAAAGAGAGAACAGATATTGGCTCATACAGAATCTACAGAGAATGGAACAGAATCAATTTCATCTACTGAAAATAAGCACTCTTTGGCTGATTAGAGACCAAAGCAGTTATCTGCAAATTACTGCCTTAATTTGTGCTGAATTTTGCCTCACCACTATTCTGCACTGTATCTGTAGCCTGAGAGGAAAAAGGAAACAAAAGTGGGGGACAGAAGCAAAAAGAGATCAGAAAGTAGAAAAACAGCATCACTTCTTTACAATATGGAGATGCATTTCCGCAGCCTTTTCTTCAAAACCATAGACTTAATTTTGCAGGAGAATTAGCTGAAATAAAGCTGCTGAAATGTAACAGTCCAACGAGGGTTTATGTAGTTGTAAGCTTGAAAATCCACTACGATAACCAACTGCCTTACAGTTATACCTTACATACATTTTAATTCAGGCAGCAAGCAAAAAACAAATTCACATTCCCTCAAAAACCAGAAACAAGTCCTACTCTGTGCACAAATACGATGGTACCATCAACACTAGCAACATATTATTGTTATTACTAGTAATGTCTTTACATTTTGGATCTATGTTCTTGCAAGATCAGCTTCAAAGTAACTGAATATTCAGCTTACAAATTCAGATTTAATTCTTTCTGTCCCTTTTCTTCACTGATATTTACCCAAATACTACCTGACCTTTTTTCTTCTACAGCTGCATTCACATGATGATAAAAAAGGAGTACCTGGGTACAAAGATTAAGTTCATGGATGCTTGCTTTGGCATCATAGAATCTATTGATATATCAAAAATGAAAAACTGGGAATAATGCACAATGACATTTTATTTTATATGTTCAAAATCTGACAACATTTAAAGTATTACATGATACCCTGTGATTTCTGAAGCTGGAGTAATATGCTAAATGAAGTAGGATTATGCTAGTAAAAGGTCTTTTTAAACAAGCAAAAATATAAATCAATATGTGCCATTAAATTACTATATGTCTTTTAAGACATGTAAAAAGGACAGGTTGAGAAAGACAAATTAATGAGACAATTTAAGTCTGTTTTTTTCTGAAAATGTAAACGGATTAATCTACATTTTAAAGGAAAACTAGTACTAATTTCAGGAAGATCCCCAAATAATGCAATTTAAATATAAATCAGAAAAAAATATATTAATATCATCTGAAACTGGAAAAACAAAAATAAACTGACAAAGAATATACTCAAATATTGCATATATATTCAAAGTTGTTCTGTTTGTTTATAAACTAAATTGTCATGGAACTCTAAAAAGAAGAATGGGTATAAGAAATGAGTTTCAGCAATCGCTGCCACTTTGTTCTGCAGAGGTGAGAAGAAACTGAGAAGACTTCCTGCAAACTCTACAAAAAACGTCTTTCTCCAGTTGGTCTTCCAAAAGAATAATTCTAATAATTCCAAAAAAAGATAATTTGTTCCCGATGCAATTCTGGTAAACCTCGCAGTCAACACACAGACAGCTGCTTACACAGCCTCAGGACAAATGGGTGTTCAGGTGTACTCTTAGTGAGAAAAAAATGAAGGTTACAGATATAGTTCCTAAACAGCTTTCTCAGCACTTCTTATCACTGAGGTGAAAATATGGCAGCAATAGTTTTCTCATTTTTCCCAGAAAAGCAGCAGTCAGAACAACAAGGCAATCCTGGGGAACCCCCTGGTTTGAGAAATCTTCTCACCCTGTTCTAGAGAGACTATTTTTGAAATCAAATTAAACAAGATCTCAGCAGTAAGCTTTCTTCTTGATGACTAGAAGACCTAGCAGCATTTAAAATAAAATGCCTGTAATCATGTCTTTTCTACTTCATACTAGTTTACAAGTTTACACAAATAGTTTCAAGTTGGAAATGAAACAATACTTTCTGGGTGATAACTGTAAATGTAACAAATGTAACATGTAGGGGATGTTATCACTTCAGGTGGTCAGAAACAAGTCTTGGTTCTTTGTGAATATTAGGACGGCTGCAAGACAAGGGACTCCTGAATAATCCCTTTAGGCGCCTGGGCCTTGGGAGAACAGGTATGCAAACTACAGAGATAAGGAGGCTGCAGGATAATCTGAAGACCCCTGCCGAGAGAGAGAGAGAG
>Ga0065711_1008917_pt1 | contig 18700 bp, 13 predicted proteins | sample Hoacrofraction12_FD_59098 | JGI IMG/M metagenome (GOLD analysis project Ga0065711, IMG submission 59098) | Hoatzin crop microbial communities from Cojedes, Venezuela - Epithelial fraction 12 v2 (version 2) | ecosystem: Host-associated > Birds > Digestive system > Esophagus > Crop | place...
ACGTTACGCTTTCTAGCGCATGCCACTGAAACTTCCGTTGTCTTTTTGGAGCAAGTTTTCATCCAGTGCAGCTAGGAGTTCCAATTTACAGCAAGGTCACATGGCTGCTAATGCTAACATGAAGGATGCGGTAGGTGTTCCTGGCCAGAGGCCGGGAAAGAGAGGGAAAGATAATTCCTTTTGGAATTAATGCTGATTAGTTTTGTTGGTTGGCTTTTATCCCTGCCCCCAAAAGAACAGTTTTTCATCATACAGATGAATATTTCAATAATATGAATATTAATACATGACAAAAGATGACTTATCTGTCTACCCAGGAAAAACACAGATTTCTTTGACATATCTATGATCCACAGCAAAACAGAAGTAAAAAAAAAAACTATATACCTGTGTTTCACACTTGTTGAGATTAACACTTCTCCGTTTTTCAACATTTTCAGCAGCTTGACTATTAAGTCTTTTTCTTCCTCCTTTTGATTTCTGCAGTGAGTTTTGCTGCATTCCCTGTAATTTAAAAGAAAAGAGCAAGGGAGGGGTAATAAAATCTACAGCGCTTCATACAGCCTTGTTCAGAAGAATTACTAGCTGCTAGAACAGGCCAGGTATCCATATCGGGAGGACAAAATGCTCATTAGTACTCAGAGCACTGCCACAAGAATGATTCAGAGCCTAGGAAACTTTCTTTACAGTAACTAATTAAATGAAATCAACCAATGGAGCTTGTAAAAAGGGGTCAAAATCAGAATCTGTGTATAAAAATACAGATGTAAAAGAATACATAGAAATTGCATGACGGAAAGGGCTTTATCTCACAGCCACAGTTATAACAGAAGGTGGTCACGCAAAAATTCAATTTTCAAAGGCTTTTTTTTTTTGGTTTAAAATGGGGAGGGGACAGTCTTGCTATCACCTGCAGCCTTGAAAGCCAGAAAGAGGTCTCAACTAAAAAATATGCTGTCATCCAACTTCCCAGGAGAAAAAAAAAAAACCCAAAACCAAAACAAAGAGAAGGCCAGAATGTTATACGTTGAACAGTGTCCAAACTAACTCAGAGGGAAGGGCATGCATGGTGGGAACGGGGGGGGAATCCGAGATGGTATTGTTGCCACACCTAGGATTAAACAGTAAGCTACTATTATACACTTTTATAGTGGTATTCTTTTGCACTTACTCATTCTTTTGCACTTATTGTTTTGTACTTACTTATGTCAGGAAGAGGGAGAACTACAAGACAGTGCACTACAGTGACATGAGATAGTATTTTATCAAATATTTACAAAGCAAGTATTGTAATTTCAAAGATGAAATGCGCAGCAAGCTTCAAAAAAAATTCAGTAATAGGTTTTGGATACTTCACAAAAGAAATGGACCACACAAAGGATATGACCTCAGCATCAACTAAACCAAACAAACTGGAAATCTACATTCTTTAATACAGACGCATTTCAAAACTGTGGGGTTAGTCTTTCAGAAGTACTACATATGTGTGGAAACATCATGCAGAGTGGGGAGAACTACCACCTGTCAAATGACTGTGCAATAGTCACAGATGAAGATTCTCATCTTCAGAAATCCTACTCATACCACCTCACCTTAAAGTTCACACGTTCCTATCTACTGCCAGCAGCTCACAGGTCAAGAGACACCATATCACGTGTGGCAGTGCCTGAATCTTAAATATGTCCCTGCTTCAGACACCTGAAAGCACTGTCTCTGCACATGGCCTGAAAAGGTTCCTGTCATGGCACCAGATGGAGAAACGAGGAAAGGTCAGTTGTGCACGACAGGTGAAAACAATATATTTCTGTCACAACTAGGTTTGAGGACTGTAAAGGGCCAAGTAATATCTCTTTCAAGCAGCGGGGATTTCATCCTTCTGTACAGGGGTGAATTTTATATCTCTGTTAAAATGCAAGACAGTGTTGTGTGCTGTCTAAATAAAAATATTTCTACGGAGAAAGAGTTACAAACACTTGCAACACATTCCTGCCTCCTTGCAGTTCTGCAGATAGTTTTAATCCCTCTTCCATCCTCCCCAGGAAAAACAGATTTTATTTTTTCCTCCTCTTTTCCTACCTGTTCAGACTCTTCTTCATCATCGGCATCAATCTGTTCCGTAGCAGAAGTCTGGAGATTTTCATCCTGATCACTGCTGTAGGCTGGCTCAATGGACTCTTGAAACTGGCTCTCCAGCCCACTGGGTTCCAAGGAAACCTTTTTGCTAGAATTTAGCAGGGCTTCATCTGATCCAAGTTTGGTGGCTTGAGATAATAGGGCTCCTTCAATACCGATCCGCTTAAAAAAAAAACACCACAAAAATTTGTTTTGAAGTTTATAGAGATTTTATACTTTACTTAGACACCGCTTTACATCAGCCTTATGGGCAACGTTTAAGCTATATTCAGTTAGTTGCACTGAAATGAGAACTATAAAGAAATAAGGAAAACAATCAGTATTTTTCCATATAATATCTGAAACTGAAAAAATACACGCAAAAAACCCCACCCCAATCATGGGTTTCAGTGTTAATGACATCCCAGTGAAGTCATATCTCATGTACCCTGTTCATAAATCTTACACACACACCCACTTTAAATTCCATCCAAAACAAAAGCCTAGGACCTGAAATTCAACATGAGACTTTCAAACTGCACTGGGAACTTCACTACAAATTCTTACCGAAAATGTAAAAATTAGAAATGCTCACTGACATCTGCTTAAGCTGTATGAGCTCTGTTTGGTCATATACCATGATTTAAATATATGATATATGTATGAGAATAAGCTGAAACTTTCCTGTCTTATTTAATAAATGCAAGGACACGCTCCAAATAATAAACAATATCTTTATACACAGAACTTCCACGATTACAGTGGTATTTTTAAGTACCCTACAGTATCACAAAGTACAACCAATATAGGGATCAGTCTTTTTTTCTCTTTATTAGATATTCCTTAAACAGTTAGCTGTATTTCTATTGCTTCATTCCAATAATCTTACTGGAGATACTAAACAACATTTACGGTCTTGTTCCCGTTCTTAAAATCAACACAACCACAAAGATGCAGATTGTACAGTAAACACTGTTCTCTAAGTCACCTGAATGTGCTAAACCAAGAAATAGAAGAAATGGCTTACCTTCTGCATATCTGGACTTATATCTGAAAACAAAAATATATACTTCATTGTAAAAGAACAATCAAACTGGTGTCAGTCTATGCCCTTTTTACTGCTATACTAATATCCCAATTATGAATTCCCAAAGGAGGATTAAATGCAGCAGCAATTGAGCAAACACACTACAGGGTCTCTGATAAAACACAGACAGCATGAGTTGTGCTTGAGGTCCTGATTTTGCAACACTGATATGACATGGGCAGCTACTCACAATGGCCAAGACTCTGTGTGTTCAGTTACCAGTTGTTTATGGGACCAGAACCCCAAGTGGAACAACAGACGTTAAACACTAACATATTGTTTTCTTTGCACACTTTCTCCCCGCCCACCATATGTTTAGGGAAAGTTATAGGAGGAAAAAGATCCATCTGTACTTATTCTACAAAGTACTGAAGCCCTGGGTCAACAAACAGCAGACGAAGTAGCTTACCATTTGACTTCAAAACTTTATGGACTCTCGATGAGGGTTCTGAAAAAGACAACAACATGTTTAAGCATTCCAGCATCCCAAAGAAAGTTATGGGCATCTTGGCCAGAACTTTTTATAACACAGACACCGAAATTTAAGCTTCTGAGTCCATACAAGGAAAACAGATTTTCATTTTTTAATCATCCACTATTCTCAAAAAAAAGTCTTTCTTGAAGTGTCAAAACTACAGCTGTGACCAAAAAACATACATGTCTCTTAACGCAATAGCAGCTGCCCTCCATACAACCAGCCACACGCAAATTTCCATCCCTTACTACGATTCCTGCTTTCAAAAGACTTGGTCATCTCTGCTATTGCTCCAAGTTGCTGGAGGTTTCCTATTAGAAATACGTATGAGGTACCAACAGCTTAGCAGGACTTCAGAAGTGTAAGTAGCTGAACGTTACATAGGAGGCCATTTAATCAGTATTTTGTATTACTCCTTGTATAGGTAAAGCAGCACCAATGTAATCCTCCTCCTAAGAAACAAAGAAAGATGCCTGAGAAGTAATTAAGACTTGATTGTTTTTCAGACACAAATGCTGCTGTATGATAAACCACTATATCAATACTCTCATGAGCCTTAAGTCATTCCCAACACACAATGTTACACGCTCCAAACTGGCAAGGTCTTTAAGCAGCTGAAGAGGGGAGTACAGTGACTGCAATATGAAGTGAAGAGGGGAGTACAGTGACTGCAATATGAAGTCACTCAAACACACAGACATTTGTAGTGGCTTCAGGAGGAAACTAACAGTAATTATGGATGTATGTTTGAACTAGGGGGAAAAAAACCCCCAAAAGTCAGCATAACAACCTCTCGAATCTGTTATCCATAAGGCAGACAGTATGCTAAGTAAAGACAGTAATCATATTTTGAAATAAGAAGTCTATTGCAACCAGGATGTAACCACTTCTGAGACGCTAACTACGGCGGGGTGGGGAGAAATGTCAGATTTAAATAATGCAACTGGCTTTCCTGCATATGCATTCTTTCATCCATTAGAAAGTACCAACTGTTCTTTATGCATCCATCATTAGGAATGTAGATCCATGAAATTAAACGCAAACAGTGGATAAAAAAAATCAATTGCACAAACAACAAATGGTCAATAAGATGCTCCACCCATATCTGAGAGTTACTGTGCTATGTTAAACCTGCGTGGAGTCCAGGCTTAAGACCAACTCCAAATGCCCAGCCTCACCCCACCCTAAACAACCCTGTTTGTTTTCACTCTTGTGATCCTAGTGGTAAAGGAGTTTATTCACCTGATTTCCTTCTCACTCTGTGAGGAGCACTGCCTTCTTTAGGCTGGTATGATGATTTCATTTCTCCCTCGGGGCTATAGTGGAAGCCTGGGTGATCTGTGGAACAAGCAAAGGTGTGAGGAATAAGAGAGCATCAAGGGTGTCACCTCACGTGCCTCCGCAGCTCTCTTGGGAGGCAGTGCCATCATCCCCTTACGACTGACAAAGTGGCAGTTCATCAGAGCCTGAAGTAGCATGAGCACGGTGGCGTGCTGCCGTAGGGCAGCTGTTTACCACCCAGCCACAGAAATGCTTTGCCCACTTGGTTGTGCCTTGCTCCAGACAGCTACCCCAGCAACACTCGCACACCATCATCGTGCTTAATTGTTTGCCAGTTCCTCAGCCAGAAGGAGCTTGCACTACAAAACAGGAAAGATCATATGTTTGGTCAGCACGGAATAAGCAAAAGAGAGTGGCCAGAGTTTACAGAAGGTTTGATCTGCCTCCTCCTTGCTCGTCATGCGACATAAACTTGAGGGTTGCAGATCAGTCAGCCCAATTCCTGCCGTGCATCCAATTTTGATTTTTCCAGCAAGGTTGTAACTCAAGGAACATAAGCCTGGCCTCCTTCCGTCTCACACGAACCAACAGTTAAAGGCAAACTTTTGAAGGTGGTTTTATTCATTTTTAAAAATGAAAGTGAAAAGGAACCAACTTACGTATGGCATCCATTTCTAGAATTGCCTGTTTGGCCTGAAAGAGAAAAAATAACAAATGAAAAAGTAAACTGCAAGTAGAAGGACAAATTACATTGCATATTACACATAGTAGTGAGCTTATATGTAAACGAAAGCAAATTTTTGAACTAATAAATACAATTAGCACCATTATTTTCTGTCTTTGTGTGCTGGACACATTACATACATGAAGAAGAATTTTGCTGGCAGGAGTTTACCAGAGCTTATCTTCAGGGCTTCACACAAAGCCCTGCTGTTCCCCGCACCCAGCAGCTCCGCCTTGCGCGCCCACCTGCCCTCCGGGCATCGCACCTCCGGCACCACAGGTGCGAGAGACTTCTGGAGGATGTAGCTATGGCACATCTGACCGCAAAAACTGCTTTGGCTTCAAAAGACAGGGGCTGTGCTGTGCTGAGAGCATGCTGCACACGCTGGGTCTCCTCCACGGGGACACAAACCGCCAGAGATGTCTCTACAAGGCCCAGAATTTACAGCCATCAACACGCCTCTCCATATGGCTGGGATTGGCACAAAACTGGCCCTAGTATCTGGGAATCACAAGGTTTTTGTGATTCACCGAACATTTCCTCCCTTTCCTCCCTAAAAATCATATAGTTTCACTGCTTAATTATTTTTCAATTTTGAAGTTGCTGGCACAGAAAACACTATTAACCTTGCTTCCTTTAAGACTTTCTTTGAGGAACAGCTATTAAAAAGAAGAAATTGCCATTTGGTTAAAGTAAGAATGAACCAGGATAAAAAGCATCTCATGATTGTTTTAAGATTTGTCACATTTTTTAACAGGAAAAAATAGTCCGGAAGTTTTATCAAGCGTATCAGCTAATAAGTAGGAAACTAAACTAAACTAACCTACGTAACCTGCTTGCCCTTCTACAAGTGCAGTTCAGTAATTTTCCACCAGGCGTCACATGTAGACTACTAGTAAATCCTCCAAAATCTGGGCAAAGAGAAGTCTAACTAGCAACCACCGGTTTGTTTGGAAAAAAAAAAAAAAAAAAGAAAAATACTGCAGACAACCTCAGAGATTTATTTGGTTAGACTTTTCCTTTCTCAAGTGAAATAATTTCTGAGCAGAAAATGGCATTATATTTTTGGTTACATGTTTTATCCACAGATTAAAAAAATAATCCAATCAGAAGTAAGAAAAAAAATCTTGATACAAAAGCTGAGATCATGCTGTAATATTTCTTTTTACAACCTAATAAACTGCAATGAGTATTTACATTGTAAGCATGGATACTAGCATAAACATAATACCTTCGATAAACTTTCTGAACAAAAAGATAAGAGGAGAATTAGTAATAGCAGCTGCTAAGGCTTTTTCTCCCATAATTCATTTTTTATTGAAAATGAGAGTTAGTACAGCACTGTGTACATTACTCACAGGTAACATCTTTTAGCGATTACAGCATAAAACTCACTGAAAAAAAAGTCAGGTAAACTGACCAGTGAAACGAATACTGGGGAAAAAAAAAAAGCAGTAAAAATCAGTGGGTAAAAAAAAAAAACAAAATCAGAAAAAATCCTGGTTCCACATGAGTCAGTGTCTGCTGTGTCATGGCAAGAGTTAACTGGGGTTAACACCCTTTGAGAAGTGCAGTGTGTTACACTGGGAAACACCACCTGGAGCTCTAAGACAGGATTTCATAAATAAAAAGGACCAGGTTTCCCTACTCCTAGACATTACAGCTACAAATATGATATCAGTGCCTCATATTCCTCTGGCATAAAGCTTGCTAGCTGTCTCACCAAAAAGTGCTCAGATGTCCCAGCTAAGGATGGGTGTGTGTATTTGTAAAGCGAAGCGCGCGCTGCTGATGGCTTTGCTGCTAGGATATCTAACCAAGACAGATTAAAACTAGCTTGGCAATGTCTACACATGCTGCAATTAGTGCTTCTCGGCATCGTGCAGACAGGCAGCTTCAAGCCAAGGTATGCTCTCACAGCAGAGCTTACTGACATTGCATCTCTGTTACTCATGTCTTAGCGGGCAAATCCTAATGTGGACAGCAATGCTGCTAACCCAGTTAAATTCTTCTACTCCTGTACCAAGCTCAGCAGCTGCTTTTAGTGGAACTTGCCCATTAATTCTGAGGAACTTTTAAGGACACAACATGTTAACTAATCTCATGGAGTCCAAACTTTCCGTAAATTGCCATGCATCTTGCAGCTAACAAGACTGCTTTAAGTTAAACGCATGTACAGGGAGATGGTGAGGTTTTTTTGATTTTTACCTTGGCAGGAATTTTAGCAGGGTGATTTTCTAGGATTAACCTCTTCAGGTGAAGAATCCAAAGGCGCTTCTCTTGCTGCGACTTTGCCTGATAAAAAAATTGTAGCACCATGAGAAAACACATTATCGTAGAATTGTAGAATGGTTTGGGTTGGAAGGGACCTTTTGAGGCCATCTAGCCCAACCCCCCTGCAGTTACTGCACTGCGCAGGCTCAGGAATAGCACGCAGTGATCAGTCAGGGCACCCAGCAGGCAGGGAGGCTTCTGTTATACCTGGACAGTATGCTGCATCTTGGGATTTTTGTAGTGGAAGACGCTAAAGCTAAGTGGTTCCTTTGGTATTACTTCAACAAGCATGAGATTCCCACACTGTAACAAGGAGAGGCAACGATGTGAGTCACAGAGGAGTTTCGGGGAGACCCAGAGTCAGCACATGACCACCAGCTCTCCAACATACCAGTATGTGAGCTTTATATGCAAACATCTCATCTCTCTTTTTTGTAATTAGCAGCAGCTTGTCGAACAGGAACAACGTGCGCTCATTTTTGGCTCGCTGAATGCGAAATGTTCCTTCTAACACCAGCTCCCCGTAACTCGTGAGGTCTGGTCCTTTCCAGTTAGTGAGCAAACTCTGTATCTCCTGCAACAGACCAAAGAAGAACAACCAACATTTATTTCAGAGGTCTTATTTAAATGACTCAAACGAAAACTGCTGAGGCCACTCCCACTCTCCTATACGAAGTTCAGCATCTGACAGCGTAAAGTCACCATACACTGGTATAGAGGTTGCTAGGTTATGTGCAACATTGCAGCCAGGTGCTTGGAGGGCTATTGCTAACCCCAGACTAAAACATGCCCTCCTGGGTACTGGTTACCTCTGCGTGGACCCAGTGAAAAGCCCTGAGCTCCACAGGGTAGCCTCCAGTGAAAGAGCACAACCCCATCTCCCCATGCTCGCAGGGAATGGCCTGTAGCCCAGTCATCGGTCTGTCTCATGCCTGCTCCCCTCCCCCTCTATGCCCCTAACCAATCTCTCTTAACTTTTCTCTCGATCTGTGTATCCTCCAGAAGCTGTGTGGTCCCCCACTGAGTCAATTATAATGCCGTCTCTACGTCCTGTAGGCCCACCGCAGAAGACACCTCTGTGAGGTGTCCAGATTGAAGAGATGTTTCTCAGAAGACGAGAGAACCAGAAGTGATTTGGATCATTTGAAGAAGCCAAGATTTATTTTAATTTTTAATGATTTGTTTACATACCATAGATATTTCTCACGTTATTTATTACTTAACAAAATAAATACAAGGCTGGAGAAACACCCAAGAACATGTTCGCAAGTCAGTGTTGCTTAGCTATGACTATTACCGTTTCCTTCAGTTGCTTGTTTTTTCTGTCAGTGGCAACAATGTAACACTTCAGAATGGTACAGCAAATTGTAAGAGCAGACTAAATCTTAAGTAGGGAGATCTTCAAAAACGTCCCTTGGACTTTAAACCTGGCAGCATTAGCAAAGCAGGGACAGATTTCCTCACCCTAGGCCGGTCTCTCTAGGTCATTAAACTTTAATTCAGCGTTCAGCTAGAAAACAGCTCAGTATATTTGATGCACAAGTGCAGCCTAGAGCACTCAAAGGAAGAAAACCCAAAAGCAGTACACTTTGGACTATACACAAGACTCTTACAAAAAAAAAATTAAACATAACAAATGAAAAAAACTGCATTTTTTCAGGTCTCTCTAGGAACTTGTAAATAAGTCAGGGTACAGCAGAGGGATCACGTCCACCACTGTTGAGGGTGATTTTGCACAGGAACTTGCAGTATTACAGACTGAATGGCAGTGTGACAGCCCACAGAAGACCTATCCTTATGGCTGCAGAAACAGATTTTACTTTTTAAAAAGGTCAGTATGAACAAAACCATTTTCCACAACCCCATACATTTGCCAGCTGAGCTCTATAAATTAATAATAAAAAAATTTTTAAAACCCCCACAACCACTTTTTGAAAAGCATTTAACCTTCTTTATTGCCAAACGTTACTGGTTATCATTACTCAGATTTATAATAAACTGTTGGTTAAGTCATTAGCATGCATTTCCAGCAATGCGTGGCAAAGGTTACACTGCTGCAGGCAAGACATTATCAAATGTAATGCTGTTCTTCCTACACAAAAAAAAAAAAAAACAAAAACCCCACAAAAATGAGGTCCAGTAAGTACCATTTATGTTAAAAAGGAAAAAAGGGACAAAGAATAAAGACAGATTTCTGGAATGGTATAGCCTATTGCTCCCGTTTCTAAACTAAAAAGATCCCCCCAGTTTTCTTAAAGCAATATAAATACTGCTGATGAAAATGTAATGTAAAATCATGATTCACTGGGAAGTTTGAAACAGAATGACCATTCTGTAAAACACCTACAAAACAGTTTGCTTTTAATGCCAGAAGTTACTCCGGGTGTAGCTTTTGTTTTCTGCTCAAAAATTCTTAACTCGAAGCAAAGTTAACCTTTTTCTAACTATTATTTTTAGGTTTCTACTTTTCCCAAAGCAGCTGATAATGAGTCTTCAAAAGCCCAAGAGGAAAGTATTTAAACAAGAAGCAGCACAAGAAACACCTCAAAACAAAATTAATCAGCACAAAGGGGAGAAATCGGAAACCACAGGATTTCTGAACAAAGCCATGCCCTAGGGTTGTACAGCAGTGCTGTACAATTGAGGGAAAGGAAGAAAGAAAAGTTATCTAAAGTTCCGTATTACTGCAAAATAAATGTTTTACGGGATGTCGTTTTTAGTGCAGAGATGTCTGAGATTTTCCTGCAGCAGCTATGACCATGGTCTCTAAGCTCAAACAGCCACAGGCATACTTCACAGGAGTCTAAATTGTGACTGACAAAGATTAAAAGAAAAGATAAACTAAAACATGTTAATGGCATGTATAATGACAAAAACAGCTCAAACACCCATCAAATCTCTGAGAACTCACTTGGAGCCTGATGGCATGTTCATGTTTCCTCTTCATGTCATTTATATGCCACGCCACTCTCTGCATCGTATCTATGGCATCCAGCACCACATCATAGCCCTCAGTGTCCTTGTCAAGGTGGTTTTCTATTTCCTAAGATGGAGGGAGGGGAAAAATAGTCCTGTTATTTCTAAATTAATTTTCCCAGCCAGATGCAATTCTATGTTTTTATCTGCACTATTTTGTCTTTGCATTGCGATCACTCAAATGCAATGTTCCTGCTTTTGTTACTACTGCGTGTTGCTATCAGTTTGATTAACACGAAATGACTAACAAAGCCAAGCCTTTACGGCCAGTTTAGCAACCACTATACTTGCAGCAGCTAATGCGAGCAGAGAGGCACAGAAAGAGAGTGCAGCACGCTGACAGGAGACCTTTTCAGACAGGGTTTAATGGCTTTCTTAAATCACAGAACACATCTACACACTTACAAAACCCTGATGGAATTACACTAGGCATTACTTTACAGTTGGAGAGCAGAAAAGCACCACACATTTCAAAGAAGGATCAGTGTCTTTACACTTCACTAGAACATGACTGTCTAATAGGAAACATATGTGGAAAACGTTAACAATAAAGCAGGAATTTCCGAAACTTGCTTAACTCAATTCACCGAATATGGAAAGAGTTCCCACTTCCTCAGCCATTCCTCTCCACAAAATTCTTACCAATCAGAGTGTTTACATGTATTTAGTACTTCCTTCAACCACCCCCAGCATTGCAACATGTGGAAAAATGCTGGGTTTCATTGGAACAATAACTCTGTGTACAAAAGTGTTTAATCATGACAAGAATCTTCCAAACAAATTCAGAATTACAGACCAGTTGTTTTTTCATTTAAAAAAAGCTAATTATTTGGATGCACAGACTGATTCAACATGTCTAAAACAATTACCATCAATTCCCCACTCCAACAATACGCACATGCTGTGAAGTGACAGAGTCTTCATATTTAGAAATCAAACACCCCCTAAAGAGAGGGCACCAAAAGAAAGCCAGAACCTTTCTAACCATCAAGCCTTGTACTAGAGGCAGGAACTCTGACATGCAGCAGCCCTAAACAAAATACATTTCTCATGGGTGCTTACGTGCAAAAGCAGGTGGTACTTGAGGATGCGCTGGACAGGTTTCAGGAGATAGGAGCCCAGGGGCAGAGAATGCTGCAGTGCTTCTTGCCGCTCTCTGAAGAACTTGGCCAGCGTCTTGTTCCTCATGCACTCTGTCAACACAGCCACCGACCTGGAAACATTAATACATAACTTTAAAACATACTATCTCCATAAGTCTGTAGGTAAAGTCAAGAGTTTTCTTTCTTCCCCTGTAAAAGGGGGCAGCAGGTTCCTAATGCACTCACTGCTGGGTTTTGTTGTTTTGTTTTTTTTAAGTTACGTTGTGAATTCAGTTATATTTTCCTTTGACATGCAACCTTTCTCTTTTACTGGGAATCACACATTTGGAGCAACACAGAATAAGATCATCATTTTCTACAGGATGCTAATAGCAAGGTAAGGCGAGAAGTATCAAAATAAAACTTCAGATGAGTTAGGTTTTTTTAAATTTATTTTAAGTTAAGAAAAAAAAAGGTAGACTCCTTGATTCTCCCCACAATTTGGAGGGGAAAAGGGCACTTTTTCTTGTACAGACTGTAACTTGCGTTACATAAACAGGCAAAGGGACAAACGAAAAGAAGGAACCCAGTATTCCTACCTTGGGTAGTTGGTGCAGTACTGTGTATATATGTGGAAATCTTCACTCTGCATGGGGAGGAAAGGTTTACATACATTCAGGTTTTGTCAAACCAGTAGCTAGCACATGCGCAAGATAAAGATTATGACATCAAGACAACACCTCCTCCAGTCCCTGATCGATGCATTCACTGTGATAGTCCTAACACTGCCATAGACCCCCTAACCGAATTTCATTTTTCTTATTTTGGAGATCTTTCCTTTACTTGAAGGAAAAAAGAAGAAAACCTACACAGAGATAAAGCAATCAGCTTTGTAACAGAGCCTCCAAGGTCCTTTATGACAATTTATGCAACTTAAAAAAAAAAAAAACAATAAACCAAACCACAAACAAGAAACACACACAAAAAAACACCAACACACACACCCCCCCTTCCCTTCAAACAAGCGACTTGCACATACCTAGCTTTGTGTGTGCTAAAGAACACATGCTTACTGGGAGAAGAAAGGTTTGCACGTTATGTTCAGTGTGCAATTTTCAAACAACTATAAATACTTTCACATTTGAGCACAGTCTAAGCGTGAAAATTAGAAGTCACAAGTGATTTATTTTTTTAAAGTAAATTATGACTCTGAAAGCAGACAGTTATTACCCAAACAAGTTGTAACTAGATTTAGGTGGGTTTCCACACTTGCCTGTCACAGTGAAATTACCCACACTTAATGCTGACAAGTTTCTCAGAGTAAAAGCTTGAGTTTCATTTCTTTCCTCCTTGGCCTAAGATTTTTTTCTTCATCATCATTTAACTCTATGCAAGAACAGGTTTCCAGAAACATTTCCATGTGCTTTAAATTCACATCTGCCTATCAACTTCTATCCTGAATAATACCCAATTTCTGCAGCTTGCCGGAGTCCCAAAGACTAAGAAAGCACTCCACAACTGCAAAGAGCTCCTAAAATAAATTACTTTTTCTTTGCTGAGGTAGTAAACAAGACCCCAGTCTCCACTGGAAGCAACTTCAGAGCGGACTCTGGCATCCTGCAGCACAATAGCTGCGCTCTGCGAGGGGCAGTTGCTGCTGAATGGCGGCGAGACCACCTACCTGCCCTCACAGAAGGCAACAGTGCTTTGCAGAGGAACCCACTTGGGGAGAGGGCTGATGCAGGCTGTGGCTTTTATTTCTCATTGTTGGGGTTGTTTTATTTTTTTGGCTATCCATCAGAAGGAGCCAGCTCAGGCCGTACGTTTCCCCATTTCCAGCAGCACTGCTCCCTGCCCCCTCTCGCAGGGGTAAAGCAGGTCGTGCGATTCATTGCTCCACTGAGCAGTGATTCCTAAGGACCCTGTATAAAGTAGGGTACTACTCCACAGGAGTACAAGTCGCTGCAATTCATTTCAGTATTTCTTACTGGAAATATTCACTGTTCTGAAAAAATAACTAACTCAAGCAAAATTCTAATAAATGTTTCTCTAGGGGCTGTGATCCCCATTTACTCACTAGTGGGATGTAAGGTTCTTAAACTGCTCTTTGCTTAGAAACCAACCAACTAAACGTAGTCTTGAGACAAATACAGTTAAAAGATTTAGCTTGGTTTTTCACGCTCGGACTAATTTTGCTGTCGCAGCTAGTTTTTACGGTGGTGTACGTCCGTCCCGTGCCCACACCCAGAGACAGCGAGCTTGTGTCACAGCCTGTCCATGTCCACCCCAGCTCCAAACCCTCTCTGCTCAAAATGAAGAACGAACAAACCTCCGAGCACTGCAGACGTTACACTGTGTAATTTTTAAGGCAATCACTGCCAAACTAGCTAGCACTCATAATAAATCAAGGTGCTTAAGAGAGATCATTATGATGAAATTCAGTAAGGCAAAAAAAGGTGATTTATTTTATATATGCATATATTAATACAAGGGTTTTTGTTTAGGGCTTTTGATATAAAATGTAATGCATTCCCATGGCTACAATCACAGAATAACGCAACTTACAGAACTACTTCATAAGCAAAGCGCAGAAATTTTGTGCCAATTTATTTTTTAGGAATACATTCTGCTCATAAATATAGTCACATGATTGTTCTGTTTTTCAAACAAAATGGAGAAGAATATCTGTTGTGAAATTTTCACAAATGAAAGCATTATCTGTAAAACAAACAAGGCCAAACACTTCAGGGTTTCAGAGCAGACTGCATGCACATTCCCCACAAAATCAAAAGCAAGTCTGAAACTCCCAGGAGCCTTTTCACACTCTCTCTCTTTGTTTTGGTTTTTGGTTTGGTTTTCGTTTTTACACAAGGTCAAAACTACTTTCAACAGGATTTTTCGTTTTAAAAGAATTTTAGTCTAGCTATTAAATGGAATAAACTTGTATTAAAAAAAAACAGCTTTCAGAATGGCTTCACATTCATCCCTGCTTTCTGAACAGAGATGACGCCACAGTTCATACTGGACTTGTACGTGTACTTGCTTCATTGCGCCACGGCTCATTTCATCACATGAAACCATCAGAGAGCATTTACTTTTACTGAGAGCATTTGCTCTTACCAAGCTATGCGAGAATAATGCCAGTAGAAAGCCAACTGCACGTACTCTGCCTCCAGAACGAGCCTGTTGCTACGCACCCAAACGTAGGAAGCCAGTGTGACTCGAGACCGTACACCTTGCCTAGGCATCGCAGGACCCATGTGACACACCGGGAGGGTGGCCAAGGAGCCGCTTCCCGGAGTGGCTCTCCCCTCGCCTGAGGATGCTGTACCACGCAGGGCAGCCGCTCTCCCACCGCCCACCTGGCTACCCAGCACCTCCGCATTGGCAGAGAAAGGACCTCCAGTTCACGTGCCCGGTTGGTCCTCTGCCTCACAGTAGACTGCCCAGAGCAAGCACTGTGTTACTGGGAGTGTAGCAGAGTGTAAGCCGAGCAAGCTAAAGCCAATGCTGTGAACCATGTTCAGAAGCAACAGAAAAAACAGGACTAAGATGGACCTAATACATTTCTATCAATACTTTCACGCTGTAAGGGAAATGCCAGATGTGCTCATCAGTATTTCTTTGGACATTCTTAAATTTACTCAGCTTGAAATCAGCTCTGGAATCGCTCCAGAGATAGTTTTTAACCTGGGGGCCCAAAGCTATTGTGGCAGAGGGTACAAAAACCGAGACCCAAGCTGAGAGTTCACCTGCACTGACTACTAGTCACCGTCAAGAGCAAGCCAAGCACAAGCAGATCCCGGCTATACTTGGCTTGTCCCCCGCTGCTGACTCCATTCACTGCCCATCTCCTCCAGATAAAGTGCCAAGCACGTGGCTACATCTCCAATCTTCGCTCAATTCTTGGTACGTTGTGCTTTTTATAGCCATAAAAGGCACTTTAACAGAAAATGGAGACTGAGAAAATGAGCTGAGACAGAGCGTAAGATGAAGCCAATTGCCTGGATCTCCTCTTCATTAATGAGATACTAGATTAGAGTCATTCTCCCTTTCCCCTTGGTTGAGCTGTTGGTGTGTCTTTCAGAAAACATATGTTCTGAATTTCTGGGGTGCTGAATGAGAAGAGCGACGCGCCAGAATTAAGTGAGTTGTTGTAAACGAGAGCTTAAATGTAAACGTGTAGAATACTGAAGTCAATCTTCTAATTCACATTGGCATCATTACTATGAAAATGAAAGACTGAGTTGGCAAGAAAACTTATTAACAATCTTCTATGTGAATAATTAAGCTATAGTTAAGTTTGCACTGGAACCCTTTTATCAGCCTCTGATTACAGTTACCAGCAAAATGTCTCCAAGACATTGAAGGTACTAGAGTTAATACAGTTCTTCCAGACAAAGATGCAGGACCAGAGCTGGTATAAACTAAACTAGTACACCACTACCCTCAGAGGCAGGTTATTTCCACAAAGCAGACTTCCCACACTGTTTACACAAATACCCATCCACACCATCTGCATCTTGGGGCAGAAAGGTAAAGGCAGGAATTCATGACTTGGCCAACAGGTTTTTAAAAAGCGTGCTTTTCTGCATTTGTGTCCATTTGCCTGTGAGTTGTTAATGAATTAAAATATCTGGAAGCAGGGGGATTGAAAACAATGTTGTAATTTGTTATTAAAGATTTGTATTTATATAAAGTCATAGCTTTGCATGGTTATTTTACCTGTTAGTGAGTTTTATGTTACTAACTAGCTTACACTAAAGATATCTCACTGAATTCTGTTAACAAATAAAAGCTGTCATTTTAGGAGCTATTTAGTTTGGGCACTCAGCACAACAAATATTAAGATAAAGATTCAGATCCACAATTATGAGTTTTGGTTCAGACTGCGCTAATGTGAGTTGATAATCCTTACTATATTTCCCTTAGAAGTAAAAGTTGCAAGGCTGTTTACTACTCAAGGGCGAAAGTTACACACAGGAAGCACAGCAATGTATAACTGTGAGGGAAGTATAACACGCTATACAACAAATTTTACTGAGCAAAACCAAATAACAAAAAGTCAAGGTCAAAGAAACAGTCTATCAAACGCGGCCCACAACTAGACCTTAAAAAATTAAGCTCCCTAGAAAAACATCTAGGGATCAAACATTTTAGTTGCAACGAGCTCCGGAGTTACTTTAATCATGAGTGTTCTGTTACATGTGTAAACCAACTTCGTGTCACTTCACAGGAATCCTGACGAAAGAAACGGCTTATACTCTGTGTGGTTACCAAGCTTCATGAAACGCAGAAAGTAAACACAGTACCTACAGGGAAAACTTGATCATACATTTAAATTCCCACAACTACAGTATTCACAGCTGAACCAGCAGGGTGAAAACAACGGCACTAGAGCCGGAGCTCGTGTAACCTAAGCACAGTTCCACTGGAAGCATTAAAGAAGCTCCAGCAGAGCTACATCCATTAGCTAAGGCTGTGAGCTATGACTTCAGCACGATATTATCCCCATGCTTAACTCGCAGTGAAGACCTAGCACACTCAAAGCAATCAAACAATAAATGGCCAAAGTCCCGTAAGACTTGAAGGACCGCATACTGCCAAAAAAGGCAATTTTATTTCCACTGCTCAGTGCTGGGAAGATACAAGCAACCAAGAATGGACAACTGGAGTCTGTTAAGACAGTCAGCAGTTGCTGTAATGACATCTTCACAGCCAAAACCAGAACTGCAGAGTATTTTGGTATTGTTTGATTTCACTTTTAAGTGTTTGCACTTGTTTGGATGAAGCTAAAAAATGCTTGTTAGGACTGAAATCTCTAGCCATTTCTGAGCCATCAGGCAGTTGCTTGCCAAGAATACAAATGCTAAAAGCATTTGACAAGGGAACAAAAAGCACAAGCAATGATATGCAGATGGATTTTGGAACTAATGATCAGAAAGTCTACCAGAAAACTCATTTCAGCTGGCCAATATGAATGAGAGCACAACTTTTTCCTGGACTTGCTATTATCACTTGCAACACACCTCTGTTTCATGTCCCAGCAGTCCCAGCTATAAGCAAGCAACCCAGCAGAAAGATCTACCAGCTCCAAACTGTGGTGTCTGTAAACACCCCGACGCCTCACAATTGGCCTTCACCGCAAGGGCACTCTCCCGACTTGTGCTCAACTTCTTGTGCACCAGGACCCCAGATCCCTTTTTGCTAAGCTGTTTCCTAGTCAGCTGGACCCAGTGTGCACATGGGGTCATTCCATTCCAGAAGCAGGACTTTGAGCTTACCCTCATCCCATTCTCTCTCTCAGTTCAGTATAGGCTCTTTGGAGCAATAACAACATGCCATAAACCAGGCAACCAGGCAAAAATACATCCTACTTTTGCAGTACTGGTGCCAACACTAACACCTCCCAGTCCTTACCAAACATCAACAACAGCTTTCTCAAACTCCAGCAAGCAATCTGGGAAATAGCAGCACTAAGCTGGTAGCATCACTCCCCTTTACGATAAAATCCCTTGTGTCACCACAGCGCCAAACAAATTACTGGGCCACCGTAAGAGGGTGGTCCAGTTAATCCTAAATCTTTGTGTTAGACCTATTACATCAACTGCTTGGTGCTGGCAATACTGAGTTCAGAACAAAGTATAAAGCATGACAGGGTCTGGCTTGCTTTTTTTTTTTTTTTTTTT
>Ga0065711_1009612_pt1 | contig 18700 bp, 16 predicted proteins | sample Hoacrofraction12_FD_59098 | JGI IMG/M metagenome (GOLD analysis project Ga0065711, IMG submission 59098) | Hoatzin crop microbial communities from Cojedes, Venezuela - Epithelial fraction 12 v2 (version 2) | ecosystem: Host-associated > Birds > Digestive system > Esophagus > Crop | place...
GGGGGGGGGGGGGCTCAAACAGCCCAAGCTCGGCCCAGGAGCTGAAAGACAAGCTCTTAGACAAAGTAGTGCTGAGCTTTGGCAAACCCCTTAAGGGTCAATACACCTTGCAGGGCACAAATTCATTGCCATCTTCAAATCTGGCTTCTGTACCCCCAAACCGGAGAGCGGTGGCTGGAGGAGGGCTCCCAAACGCCCGTGGGAGGCAAGGCACCCATCCCTGGGGACGGCCAGAGCTGTCCAGGGCGGTGGCCGAGCCAGCCTTCAGCTTTTAGGCTGATTTAGCAACGGCTTGGTTGTATAACACAGGCATGCAAATATGGAGTGACTCATTTGATTGCGTAGCCCTGAGCACGGCCATGGCGCTCTCTATTCCCATGTTGTTCTCCCAGAGTTCGTAGCTGCGATAAACAAACCAATGGGCAACTTTCAGGAGCAAAATTTATTGTTGTCAAGTCTTTGGCATTTATTAAGCTGCAGCATTTGGCTTGGCTCATTTCCTACAGTGGCTCCCTCTTGGAACTGTGTGATTGCAGGGGATGCAGCAGTTATTAACAGTAAAACAAGCTTCACTCTCTTGTGATTGTACATGAAGGCTCGGAAGTGTGAACCTTCAAAGGCACAAAATATAGAAAGTAAAAGCAGAAATTATTCAGAATTTATTTTTTCAACAAGGGTTTTTGAAACCCATTTCAAAATGCGAGGGACCTTATGTCTGATTTTTGAAACAAAAGTTGGCACTGCTAAAACTAAATGAGCCCTATTTACATCCCACTGATTTCTGTGAATGAAAGGGTGGTGGCAGGGAGGTGGTGGTGGTGGTGGGGGACAAGTCTCCATTTGGCAAGTCCCAGTGCAGAGAACAGAAATTAAATAAACAAAGCAGGAACAGAGTACTTGTTTCAAAAAGAATCAAACAGCATGGACCATTAATGTTTTAAGAGATAGGAGCTGTATGTGAGCCAGCCATCCCCAAGATATTTATTCCCTATCTTTAAAACAGGGAATTGCATTAGAACAGGTAGAATCTTTCAAAGCAGGGAAAAATTTTAAGGGCATTCACTATACTTTAAAGAAGACTTCAAAAACCATCTCCAGCATTGAGCTGGGTAAGTTGGAGAGATTTGTAGGTTATAGCAAGGGAGAGTGATGGGAATACATACGGAGCAAGCTGGTTACTGCAGTAAACAAACCTCCCCCAAACTATCAGCGAGCGCTTCAGCTCAGGAACAAATGGCTTCACATCTAGAAATATGTTTTAAAGTGAGACAAGGCACTGGGTAAACACCAGCCAAGAGCTATAAACTATTGTTATAGAAGGTGAACGCCAGCTAGCCTTGGCCATTGGGTTGGCGTGGAAGAGCATAGCTAGACACTCCGTTCTTCATAGACCGAGGTGTAGCCTTGAGGAAGCCAACCCCTGAAGTCTTTGAAATTAAAAATGATGAAAAAGGAGAAGTTTTCATTACAAAGGAGGACAGCGTAACACAGCTATAGAGGCAGAGCTTCAAACAGTGCTGCTTTAAATCTGCAACAAAGCCAGCAACTGCACAGGAAGAAAGCAAATCTGCGCTTCTATTCATCCCGCACCATCAAGGGCAACACGCAGCTCGCCTCTCTGTGCACCCCGGCCCGTTTGTAAGAATGAACTATTTTATCTCAAGGAAAGAGACATTATCATTAATTGACTTGCATAGTGCTTTTCACTAATGGCTGGGTGCTGTAAAACAGAGATACTGTAATCATGCCGAGAGTTTGAAAATTAGCAGAGATCGCTGGGCTTTATTTCGCTCCAAGCCACCTGTGAGAAGTGCCGCCCTCGGCCCCGCCGGCTGGCAGCGCAGCGTGGCACGTGGTGGGCAGACTGGGAGAGCCGGCACGCCGATGCTGGGCTGACACCTCGCCGTCCCCGCTCTGTGCTGGCTGCATTCACCTCCGCAGAGCTCTGCGCTGGTGTGGCCCCTGGGTTCTCTCCCAAGCACGGGAGCTGTGGCTGGGACCACAGGAGGTTTCTTTTCCCACTCCAGTGTGCCCTGTCCCTTCTGCAAGAGCCCCAGTTTCCTGGCGTTCCCGCAGCTCTCCTTCCCACGATCCCAGAGAGACAGAGGTAACTGTACCTCCTGCATCCTTGGAATATTGCCCCCCACGACATTAGGATTTGTTATTATTATTAATTTGAAAAGCCATTTGGGTCTTCTTTAGCAAATTCATTGTTATTTTACAATTATAATAATTCCTTAGACTCTGTCAGCTTTCAGAGTTGCTTCAGGGACGGAATGAGGTGTTTGAAGGATTCTTCGTTTTCCCATCAGCTAGGGCTGATGAAAATCAGAGCATCCCCAAGGCTGCTGTAAATGGATCTTGTTCCTTGTTACCCCTTGCATGAACTAGCAGAGAGCACGCTGAAGGCAGAGCAGCCCAGCAAGCCTCCAGCCTGCCTTGGTGCCCATGGCCAGCAGTGGGGCTGGACCGGGGTGTTTGCATCAGCCCAGCCCTGTTCAGTGAAGATCCTTGCACCTCGTGTGCTTTCGGGGACACCTTTCCTATCTTCCCTGAAGGCAAACATGTTCCCAGATAGCGTGAAGGGTCCTTAATATAATATAAGATCAAGTCCAGGACACTTCATTACCAAGGAGATACTTAACTAATGTTCTGCTTGTAGTAGGAGGTCACAGGAGATTTATCTGAAGAGATGCACAGAGAAAGAATTAGCAGACAAGCCATTTCACAACCTCTAATACCCTCACCTTCTTAGTTGCTCAGCTGAAATGCCTTAAGGGATACATTTTACAGGAGCTCAAAAGTGAACTGGAAACTGCTTAGATCACACAACTTATGCATTTTAAATAGCAGTGTAAAATACCGTGCTTTACAAAAGCACACTGTTGTACTGAGCGAGAAAGACATGCTCTGCGTGGTGATGCTGGAGAAGTTGCAGGCAGTACAATAGAAAAAAACCCACATACAGCAAAATAAATCTGTGACTTACGAAAGTTTATGATTAAAATTTAAACACTGTTCAAGTTTTATTCCCCATAGCTGCTGCTCCCTGGACAAGAAGAGACAGAGAGAGACTGACCTTGAATAATTAAGCCGGTCTGTGGCACCAGATCAATTGCTGGTATTGGCAGAACTCCACAATCAGGCATTTTGAAATGCAAGTGTCAAAGTGCATGTAACTATGGGGCTTTTGGTGCAAAGCAGCCAATATAAAGGAGAAGAGGTGAAGAGTGAGAGAAAATAGATCATGGAGTTTTGAGCACAGTCATGGGGGAAGGATGGGAAAAGTTTCCATTTCCTAGCTCTAACAGGGCAAAACTTGCAACTGACAGAAACCCGGAATGCTTTTTTCACTCTTGTAACCTTGTAGAAGTCACCTGGAGCAAGCTGAATGTCTCCTGAGTGACTTAAATCCATCACCAGTTCTGGAACAGACTCTGAGCAAGTACCAGTCAACATTTTAATTGAAAATAAACTTTGTAAATCCAGGGAAACATCTCTGTTCAACATCAATTACTCAAGAAAACCAGAAGTGTTTGAATCCAGGTAGACACTCCCAGAGGTGGTGGGCATTTTCGCTGCTGTTTCTGCCCTCACTCAGAGCAGACAGCACTAAGGTGACCCAGAAGAATGGGATGTGCTGAATTTTATAACAGCCAAAAAAGGCTTCATATTCATATCAGCCAAGAAAGACTTTGTATTAGTTTCAGGAGCCATGGGAACTCCTATTTAAATCTCTTCCCAGTCCCTTGACCTACAGCTGTGTACGTGGAAGAGCAGCATCAGGCAGATATGACAATCATTGCATTCCCAGTGCAACAGTCCCGGAAGATGCCCTTGATACTGGCATTATTCCTAAGGCTCTCTGCCAGACACTTCTGTCCAGAATTCAAGACCCCTTAGGTGATCTTCCATAGAAAAGGCAAGGGATAGCATCCAGAGAGAATTTGTCACACACAAAGGCCCAAGGTCCCATGCACCTGTGCCCAGTGGCTCTCTCCAGCCATGAGGAAGGTAGAAAGATGTTGGCACAGCCGTCACAAGGCATCAGGGACTTTTCTGTTCCCTCTGGTAGGGTGACCAAAGAAGGAAAATGCACAGGAACAAGGGAAGGGAGAAGACATGGGCGTTTCACTGCCAGTCCCATAGCTTTTATACCAAGTTTTGCAGTGCCTGGTGTTTTCCAGAAAGCTCCAGTCCCTGGAGTCCTGTGATGAGACAACATCAGCTTCCCCAGCTTTAGAGCTCATAGTGAGCTACAGTTTTCAGTTTTTTCAAGTATATTTTAAGGCTGCAAATTCCAGGAGGAAATCAAAAGCAACCCAAATATATTAAAAAAGGAAGAACATGGATTCTTAAACCAAATCATTATCTAAAAGACTTTTTAATCAATACATAGGGTGGCCATTCTGTAGCGATCTGAAGACCTGGCTTAAAGTAAAACGTGGGGTAATGAAGAAAACGTGACTATGGGCAGCTGCTGGCAAACTGGTCTGGGGAGGAAGGAGGAGGACATCTTCCTCATGTTCTCCCAACCCATGACCATTCTTCCTAAGCACAGGGAGCACCCTGTGCTCACTCAAGTGTGAATTTAAAGGAAGGCAGGAGGCAGTTAGGAGAGCGAGGAGAAGAGATAGAAGAGTTTCTTGAGACTTAGGGGGCCGACTGCTGCACTGTCCCTATGCTACTCCAGCTCACACTAATGCTGGCACATTACAGGCCTTTCATTGTCTTTGTTCTCCTCTTTCCATTTCATGGGCTTTCGGTTCACGCAGCTTGTACGATGGAGTGAAAGGGAATCAGCAGCCCAGGCTCCCCTCCTCGATGGAAATGCTTTGAAACTTTCAAAGAACCCAACTCTTTCCCCACATCCCTGTGTTAATATGCACCGACTCTGCTCTTGACGCACTCCATTGTAAATGATGTATGAAATGAAATCTCCTCGCTCGCCTAATGCAGAGAAGAAAGGCTCTGTAGGCAATGCTACAACATTCCTGTCTGGAGAAAAAGGCAGTGAAATTCAGACTCCCTATGAGTGATTTTTCTTTTTTTTAAAGTTGTTGCTCTTCAGTGTTGGTGTTTCTCGCCTTTTTTTTTTTTTTAACTGAGAGTGGGGATTTGAATTCAGATTTCACAGAGAAACCCAAACCACTTACGTGGATTTCTAAGCCTTTTGCAGTGATTGTACAACTGTCCCCATCCCCTCGTCAGAGGAAATAGCAGTGGTAAACTTATTAGCCCCACAAAGCAGCAGAGTGAAAAGAATGGCTTAAAACTTGTGGGAGGGAAGAGGCTGGGTGCATGGGGGAGCAGCAGTGGATGTTAAGCTTGAGCTGGATTTAAGACGACCTTCCAGTTTGATATGAAGTTGTTTCAAAACCAGAACACGTCAGCAGTCTCCAAAGGGAATAAGAACCAGTGCGGACCGGGAGCCGTTGAGGGAAGCAAAGCCTGAAGTTCAGCAGTTTAAAGCAGCAAATACACCACGGGCTGTTTCCAGGGGCCAGACCAGATGATGGATTAGTTGAGGACAAAGGGAAAGTCACTGGAAGGGAGAGCGGAGAAGGTGACTGAGACACTGTAGGAGGCACAGAGAGAGTATCTGCTGGTGATAAATAGTCATGCACTGCTCGTGAAGCTCTTAGTATGAGTTTACTCCAGGTCAACCAACCTCAGCAGCTCCTGGGCTCTCCGTGTGTGCACTCCTAGGTCACCCCTACCTTCCGTGGAGCCACCCCACAGTTTGCTGCCCTGCTTTGGCCAGGCAGAGCCTGGCTGGGGAGGAGAGTGGCTGTGCCAGCAGAGCATATGCAGGGCTAGAGCTTCTCTCCAGTGCCTTTTGGCAAGACCAGTGCAAGTCAATGTGCTGGTTCCTGCTCTCTCCACATCCACAACAGCTACCTCATCCTCTCCAGTACGACACTGATGCTGCACAGACGACTGAGCAAATCTTTGCAAGAATAAAGGGATAACAAGCCACGCTGTGTGAGACCGGACACAAGGACCCGCCTGCAGCAGGTCCCACCTCTTAAGCCAGCAGACAGTTCCCCATTCTGATGGGCTTTTGGATTTCCTCTGGCAAAGGTAACGCACGCAGGCATGGACTGCCTTTGTCTCCTCTGCAGCCAGGACTGACGGAGACCCCGTCCTTTGGGCTGAAACGTTTGGCCCGTGCTCCCGGCACTGCTCCTGCACAGCATGGGCACTGCGCTCTGTTTTCCTTGGCCGTGCGATGCCTCCTGCACGCTGCCATCACAGCGCTGCTGCCACGAGCAGTAAACTGTGCTTAGACCTTGTAAAGCTTTAGTAAACTTCTAGGGGTGACATTTTTATAGCTGACAGATGAGCCACCTTGATGGATTATTAGACACCGTTAGCCATCCTTGCTAGACTTTACGTTACTAATGAGTTTTAGGGGCTTTGCTTTCATTTTTCTTTCCCTTTTGTTTGTTCTGAGCAGCAACTTTCAGAATGACAAAACAAAATGCTTCAAGGCAGCAGCTGGAGCTTGAAATTAATAATAAAATGTAGTTGAGCTGATGTTCAGTTGCAGAGTAATGCTAACAAATGTGTGTGTCTCGTACAACTGCGGTACTCACGAGCTACCTGATTTGCATCCCCATTTCCACGGAGCCGGTGCTGGGCTGGCACATCAACGCTGCCGGGGCAGGCAGGTGAGCAGAAAAGGGTCCCGGGGCTGGAAAGAGTCAAACAGCTCAGTTTCCCTGGGCACTGCCAGAACGGGTGACAAGCAAGAACAATTCCACAGCGGCGAGCTGCCCCTCGCCGGGCTCCGTGCTGGCCCTGCCAGCTGCCATTCACCTCGCCCTGCGCCACGCTGCCCATGCCGTGCTGCTCGTGGCAGGGAGATCGCCTTCCTCAGCCCCTGTGGAGCCCACCGTTCTTTATTACACCTGTAATAAATCCGCCATTTTTAGACACAGGAAAGTAAAACCTGCACGAGTTAAAAGTCTTTTTTAAAAAAATTTCAAAAAGCCTGAAAGTCCAAAGCCTTTGAATAGGCAAAGCAGTTCTGGCATGAGTTCAGCTACAGCTGACCTCCTTACTCCCCCTTATTCATGAAGTTAACAGCAAAAATATCCATGTTTATCTGAGAATGGCACCATTATTTCATAAAGCTGCTTTATTTCCCTTTCTCTTTCAGTATTGGAAAAATTCCCCAACATAAACTGAACATTTACTGCAGGCAGATTTTCTTCTCATTGTTCAAGGATAAGATGTGAATGGGAACGGCAGGAGGCCAGCTATTCTCTAGCTGTGTAAAGTGAGAACGATATTTTGAAGAAGATCAAAACCAGTAGCAAGTATTCAACCGTTTCCATGATGTGTCCTATTATTTTGGCTGCAGACAGGTGACAGCAACACAGCACATCAAACTTTGTGAGCAAAATGAGATGCAGAAGTTTTTAATCAAACTCCACTCAGGGAACATAAACCAGAGGAAAGCAGACCAAATAACAAAAGCCGTTCTCAGGCAGGTTTACTTCAGCTGTGATTAATGATAACATTAATAACACTTTTTATTCCCAGATTTTGCCTTATCACATACTGCTTCTGAAGCAGTGCCATCTTATGAGATAATAACCCTATTATTCCCTTCCTAGGACTTTGACAGGAACAAACCTGACAACTACATAGCAAGGGTGCTCCTAGCTGGATGGCCGCGTTGTGGAATGTTAGGGAAAATTGAACCCCTCTGGTGTTGCTCTGCAAGCTGCAGACTGCTTCTGCTTACCCTTTTGCAAACACATCAAAACAAGCCCGTTCAGGAGTTGAAACCTTCAGGAAAACATGCACGGCATTTCCTGACTTGCAAATTCCTGCTTCTTCCAGGGCACGAACCCAGTCATGACGTAGCCATCCTTCCTCCCATTTGGTACCACAGGTGGTAGCTCAAGCAGGAGAACTGATGCTGGAATAAACATCTCAGGAGACTCAGTCCCACAAATTGTTAACTGTACAGTAACTGCTCTGTCGGAGGGGATTTTGCTGTTTGAGCGATACTGATTGACACTCCAAGGCGGGTTAGTGCAAGATGGGCGGGGGATGCTGGTTGTGCTGCTCTCCCAGACAGGATGCAGCAGCGAGAAGCCCTGTGCCGTCCATGGATCCATGGGCACACGGGAGCAGAGCTTTGCTGCTTGCAACTGTTTCTGGCCACCAGGAATCTGCTGTCGTCCGTCCGAGAGGAGAGAAGAACCACAAAGCCAAGCTGAGGGGGTTAAGCCAGCACTGCATCCCTCCAAAAGTCTCCAGGAGACTCCTGGGGTGGCACTGAATAAACCACGAGCAAGGCACGGATCAGCACCCAAAGGGGCAGGAGACAACTCGCTGCAGCCACGGAGATGGACCCAGAGAGCTGGCTTTATAAACAGAGCTTTTGGGGGCTCTTCGTGTCACACAAGCCTGAAAGGATGCCGCCTTGGGGAGCCACCATTTTAACCTCATAATATTCACGCAAAGCTGCTGGGTACCATAGAAGTTCAAGCAGACCACTCGAATACTCCAGGCCCGCAAGTCACCGCTGTCATGTGTGGGTGGATTTTCGTCTCCCCGGAAGGACAGGGCTGGTGCAGCGCACCCCTCGCTCCCGGCTGGTACCCGCGCGATGCCATCCCCGTGCACACAAGCATCAGACATTCTCCGTGCAGGCAGCTCCGCCGCTAACCTCATGTCAGGCACGTCAAGTCAGATTGAGCCCAGAGGGCACTGTCCAATTATAAAGAAAACCTCAGAAAAGGTTTAGAGTTGGAGAGGGGCACACAACAGCTTTACGTGTAATTGTTCAGCCAAGCCTATAAACTTTGCAAACCCCGTTCCATGATAGCCATGCTAATAATAATCGTTAATCAGTTATTTAAAGTCATTCACATGAAAAGCTATGAGCATTTGTTGGGTTTTTTTTTTTTGGAGCTAGTATAAATCAACCTTATAGGCAAAAGAATAAATAGAGGGAGACAGCTGTACAGATCACACTGTCACACCAATCACTGCTTAAAAGCACACACTGTAAATAGCAGACAAAATTCACCCCCAGTGGAATGCCATTGACTGCACGGGCTGGAGCTGCAGCAGGGATAAATTGGCCTATCAAAAATACATAAAAATTTAGAAACAGAATTCAGTGACGTGTGGGAGCGATTTATCACAGCTATGTCTCTTAAAATGACATTATCACTAGCGAACCTGTTAAATATTATGGGCTCCGTTAAGATTCCTAAGGGGCCAAACAACAACGGAGGTGGTGGTGGTTGGATGGGGCAGGAGGTGACTCGCACGCTGACCCGATGGCCAGGGCTGCCGATGTGCAGCACACTACTCACCGGGTCCTGAGCCGAGCCTGGGGACCGATGTGGCTGGGACGGCAGCTCTCGCCCTGCACCAGCAGCACGTGGCCACGCGTGTTCCCGGTGGTGCTGGCAGAAGCACAGGGCATCACCACTGGACCCATGTAGCGGCGGTGCCACCAGCTCCTCGGACTCGCCTCCCGAGCGGGAGAGCGAAGTCCATCGAGACAAGGTGCTTTGGGAGCCCGGCATGTCTGTCCTCGACCTGCCAATTTCCGTCGCAGCATCCCAGCTCCGTGACGCCGTCGCAGTCGTGTTGCTCTAGCTGGCTTTCCATTTTCAGAAGCTGCAGTTTGCAAAATGAGCCTTGCGGGGAGTGGGAGGGAGGGAAAGGAAACATCTTTTTTTTGTGACTCTCATGGTGTTACCATGATCTCAGACCTTTAGAAAATCACCAGGCTGCTTTGTAGACCACTCATCAGCGGTAGGAGCCGAGCACGCGGTGATGTCTTAACAGCTGAGTACGGTATTTAGCTACAGTAGGAGTCGTTAGGTTCGGAGCACGGGCTCATCGGGGAGCATCGCAGAGACATTGTGTTTCACAGTATGTATTTAATGACAATAATCATGTTTTCATGGAGATGGGCTGAGGAATTTTGCCCTAGCCTGGAAGTGGCCAAACTCAGCAGTTCTGCTCGGGGAGCCGGGCTCGGGCAGTCGTGCGGCTCAGATTGGCTTCACCGATGGTCCAGCCTCGCCGGCCCAGCTGCGGTGAGCAGATGGCTCAGGAGAGCACGTCCTGGCCAGGGCAGAGCATGCCAGAGGAGGGGAACAGTCAGGACGCAGAGCCAGGCTGGTGGAGTAAAAGAACAAGAAAATGTTTTCTTTTGGAGAAAAAAAAACAAAACACAAAAAAAAACCCCAGCTTGCTAAATTACCTTCCAAGGATTTGATCATTGCAGATAGCGGGCAAGGCAGTAGCAGTCACAAAACATTAGTGGGAAGCAATTTTATGAGGGATATCAATAGAAATAGAGGGATTTTTCTCGGTGTGCTTCCACACTAGTTTTGGAAGGCTCCTTCCATGACTGCCACAAGAGCGGTTGCTCTGTTCTCCCATTCCCTTAGGCAGCGTCTGTGGCAGTAGCACACGGGTGTGCTGACTTCTGGCTGCGCACCACCGGGCTCTGGTCCAGCAGCTTTGCAATTTCCCTCTTATTATTTTTTAAAATTGTTGAGAGCAGCAGGTACACAGGCGCACAAACAGAAGCGTTGCCCCTTCGGAGGTGTCGTTGGGGAGATCTGATGCCAGCGTGGGGACAGGTCCCCCGTGTCCTCCCCGCCACCGGGGCAGGGACAGCCCGGGACCCGGGCACAGCTGCTGGCAGACACATCGGCCCCCTCCAGCCAGAGCCTTTCCTTGATGCGGTCACCGGCGTTCGCATGAAGAGAGGGGGAGGAGGAGCCCTCCACGTTTCGTGTAATCGAGGTGTCACGATGCATTAGTCTGGAGAGGCAAAAGAACAACAATTGCATTTTAAACTGTGATAGTTAATTTATTATTGCAGAACTGAAAGTCAGAGTACAAGAAGGTTTTTTTTCTCACTCTGTAAAGATGGTTAAAAAATAGATACGTTTATAACTTTTTTTTTCCACACAGCTGTAAAAATAGAAGGCTACCAGTAGAATGAAGGCTGGAATTGTAGGTCTCATGGCAACTTACACCCCTGAAAAACTTCACCAAATTTCTACAGCAGGAGTTGCTAACAAACTTGAACTTTATGACTGCTTGTTTTACTTCTGCTAATCGATGCTTTTACACAGTACCGTACGTAATCCCTGCCTCTTCAACCAAATTTTGTTCAAATTCCTTAGCAGTACAAAGAGCAACAGTTAGTCTGGTCTTTTACCCATTTCTTAGTCAAAAATCCCAAAGCATTTTCCATGCATCAAGTAGGCCTTGTAGGCAAGAGCTTTTATCCCCATGCGACTGAAGGATGCACCGAGGTAACAAAACTTGGTGCAACTTAAATCATGTCTTATGTGAAGAAGCAGCAAGCCTGGCAAGAAAACAGGCTTTCCTCCCAGCACTCGCCTAACCCACAAGAGGCTTTTTTCTTTGAAATACAGCAACACAGAGAGAGTTATTTGTTTTTACATCTCCCCTCTTCCCTCCTGACCACACCTTATCCCTGAAAGAAACAAATATATCTCAGAAAAGACTGATTTCTTGGGACAAGTACAGAGAATTTGCTTTCCTTCTCAGCTGTTTGTGTTTCAAATCTCTGAGGACAGTGTCAGTACCACGGCGTTCGCCCCGTGCCTGCTGTCGAGCACGGTGGGGTGCTCCGGCGCTCCAGCTGCAGCGTGCGCTCGGGTCTGATCTCCCACCGGCACAGCAGGTTGTGAGCTGCCCCTTGGACTCTCAGGAGAATGATGCGAGTTGGGTGCTCTCTCTATAGCCTAAAATATGGCTCAGGTGTGGAAAGGAGTCTGATGTATCAGAAGAACTTGTTCCTTCTGCTGAAAAGCTGGTGACCACGTTTCCACAGCGAGAACGCCTGTAAGGAGCGGCTGTCACTCAGCTTCTGGCCGTCCTACCTGCGCATGGCTTCCCTGAGCACCCAAAGAAGTGTAGCCCAGACAAATCACTGCAGTCACCTGCTCTGAAGATAAGCTTCTGAACAACACTACATCGTAAATAAAAGAACTAAACGAAACATAACTAAAAGAACTGAAAGAAACAGTGAAACTAAAAGAGCGTAGACTCAGAGTAGATGCAAGGAAGACACTGTTTATGATGAAGGTGGTGAAACACTGGCACAGGTTGCGCAGAGAGGTGGTCGATGCCCCATCCCTGGAAACATTCATTGGACAGGGCTCTGAGCAGCCTGATCTAGCTGAAGAGGTCGCTGCTCATTGCAGGGGAATTGGGTTAGATGATCGATAAAAGTCTCTTCCAACCCAAACTATTCTATGATTCTATGATAAAACCTGGATGCATTATTTCTTTCATAACCAGATTCTCTCTTTCCAAAAGCAGGTATTTCCAACCAGCTCCTGCATGGCAGACAACCACAACCCATCAGCATCCAGAGATGCTTTGAAATGTTAGTGAATCATTTCCGTGCCGAATGGATTATGCTACTAATCAAATCCGACATATGACTAGCCTGAATACCTAGGCCTTATTCGCAGCTGGAAACGTATCTGGCTCACATTCAAAAACAGCTTAATCAAGACGTGGCCTTTAGATTAAAGGAGAAGTAAAGTATTTTTCCAAATTTTGATTACTGGCTGTGGGTAATAGGAAACAAATATATTAGTACAGTCTGCATAGCTACATGAACTAAAAACCACGTAAATGTTATAACATACTGCTGGAGGGTTTGGGATAAGAGTTGTCCCATGGACTACATTTCAAAATCAGCCACAGAAGAATTCAGCCATTAAGATAAAAAAGGTGATAACATGGAGGTTGAAGCAGAGGCTCTGTAGTGGGGCTCTGTGATCTTGACCCTGCCTCCCTTTGTGCCCAGCAGTCTGATGGCTGCATCTTACAGCCTCACTCGTCTGCTAAAAACTGTGTGTGTAAATTGGACATACTGTTGAAAGCAAATATGGCAACTTTGTCCATAGTGGAAGTTTTCCCAACATTAGGAAGCAAATAACTTCAGAAAAGGGCGATTTGGGTTCTGCATACATTGTATTTTTATAGGACTGCGGCAAAACCACTGCAGAACCCAAAGCAACACGTTTCCCGATTCTCTCGATGTGGTTAGAGTTCAGCACAAAATGAGGTACTAAATTAAATATAGCTATCACAGGCCGATCTTCCTCACTCAAATATATAGTTATACACAAATACACCTTCATGCATAGCCACACACACATCCCCACAGCCCCTGTGTGCACACCGATCTACCTACCCACAGAAGAAAGATTTTTTGGATACTCTGCTGCGACATTTATTGACAAAGTCTCAGGGGTATTGCACCTATTCTTTTTGGCATTACTCATGTAATGCAAGATATAAAATTCTCAGTAGATGTTCTAAGTTTGTATTTAATAGACCTGGAGGCTCTGAGTGCCTTTTCACAGATTGCGTTCCAGCTGTCTGCCGATATTTGAATGTGCAGGTCTTGGTCCCACACTGTGCAAACAGGCAGCCTCCCACGCATTTTGTGTACCAGGAGTAATTTATGAGTCTATCTATAAAGGAAATAACAGTGCGTTAAGAAGGGGTTATGTAAAGCTCTGAGATTGAGAAGTAGCTCAGTTAACTCAGTACAACTTCCCAACATCACCGTTATGTTTCACCTGATTTACAAATACAGGAGGCCTTCAGCTGGTGATTCATATTCCTTCTGAAGCAGACAGGAGGGAAAAAAATATAATAACTATCTCTACATAAATCTCATGTCACTGAAAGGCTCCTACCTTGAAACCTCATATTCATTAACCATCTTTTGCAAATACAAGTGTCTGAATTGAACTGCAAGTCCCAGGACACTGTGGGATATTCTGGTATCAACCAAATAGAGGAAAAAATAAAATAAGAAGCACTGGCCATTTATTTTCAATCTCACACCACAGGGATTTCTTCCAAACTGTCATTTGATGCAGATCCTACAGGCAATGCATCGGAATCCACATAATGAAAGCCCACGCGGAGCGCCCAGCACCCTGTCAGCAGCGATCGCGGAGCGGTGGAACTGCAGCGGGGCCGTTCCGCCTGCCCCCGTGTCCCGGGCAGCCGAAGGGAATGTCCCCCCTGCACGGTAACCCGGGCTGGGGGCCTCTGGTCGACCGAAACAATAATGTTGATTTGCAGCACTCTTTTCTTTTTCTTTTTTTCCCCCCCCAAAGAGGAAACCCGCCTGTCGCTATCAGAGACACCTGTTTTGAAGATCTGTATGCAAACCGTTTCAGTCCTGATAGCAGATAACAGGGTCTGAACAACAAAACCTTCCCTAATTACAGAGCAGGTTCTATTTAGCAGCCTCGCATCACTTCTGGATTGCAAACAAGACACTAAATGCAAAAGTTGCAAGCCGCTCAGTGTAACAAGTTCAGCATTATTTATTTAATGTCCCTTAGAACATGAATATTTAAAGTGGAAAATGACCTCTAAACAGAAGAAAGTTATCAAAATCCATATGTGCCACCTCTCCACCCAGAGGGCAAGCTGAGTTGGCTGCTCAGCTCAGGTCAGAGGGAACCGGAGCAGAGGCTTCATCCTTCATCTCAGTGGCTGGCACCCCAGCTATCCTCATCGTGGCACTGACCCATGAAAAGCATCTTTCTACGAATCTGTCTATAAACCATTTGTGTCTGTCATCAGCTCATAGCTACTTAACAGAGAAAGTGGGAGCAAGTGGGAACAGCGTCTGGTACGAGGCTGTAGCCAGAGGTCCAGTGCGTGAAGCTGATGCTCAGGTATGTCCCCAACGCGCTGCGGAAAAGGACGTGGCCAGGTCTGAAATTTCGGCAGATGGCCAGGCTACCTCACCAGCAGTGACAGCCATTATGGTGATCTGAAGGCTGTCCTGAACTGTTGGATGAAAGATTTGATTCCAAATCATGGTTTACAAAAACATTTCTCCCCACCTTACCCCAAGCTGGTGCCAGCATCAGACATTTCTACTCTCACAAGAAGAGTTCTTTTTTTTAATCTTCCCAGTTGTCTTGAGACTGTTATTAACATGTTATGCATCTTTTTTGCAAGCATTTCTATGAAAAATCTCAGGGACAACAATTAAACCAAAACATTGACAATGCTCCCTGAAACCCACTGGTGGGTTTGATTTGAAGATTTCGAGAAAAAGCCAACTGTGGACATGGCATTTTTTCCACATTTCTCAGCCAACAGCATCACTGGTCTCGAGGGCTTTCTCAGCCGCGTTGGGACTATCTCGGAGACCCACCCGAGATGGCCATTGCAGCGGGGCCAGCCGCAGCCCCATGCAGCCGTGGCTGCGACATCACCACTGGCACACAGGCCAGCAATGTCAGGCAAATGGATCCAAGTAGATCAGGCTCGTCTGGAAATTAAAGCTAACAATATTTTCCCACCTTTCAGGCCCATTACAGGAGATCTTCATTAGCGCTGGGGAGGCAGTCAGAACATCACCATGATGAGTGACATGAAAAGCTGTCCACGAAATGTGTCAATCACTCAGCCAACCAGCCTGAGCCGAGTCCTACCCTCTCTCCTCCTGTCACACAAGTGAGGCAGCCCAAATTTAAAAGCCAAGGAACTATCTGCCATTTTCTCTGGTATTTTAGCCACTGGGACTCAGGCTTTGCCAACTGTTAGCACCTAATGTTGCAACCAGCACATTTCAGCTTCAGCTTGTGAGATCTCTGGCATTTCACTTAAAAAGATGCTGCGTTCCTAAAAAAAGCGCTTTTTGCAATGGAAGCTTCTCATGAAAAATGATTCACACCCGTTTTTCACAAAACTGTGTTGAAAGTGAAAAAAAAAAAAAAAATCCAAGGAGAAAGCAGCAAGCAAGCAGCGCTGGAAAACTCCCTGGGGAGATGAGACCCTGGCTGGTGGCACGACAGTGTGATGGTGTGATATACTTTGGTGTCTGGTTTGCAGGGCTGGGACCTTCACGAGTAGCTCCGTCTGACCAGGAGGAGGAAGAGCTGAAATAACCATCACCGAGTGCCAAGGCTACACAAAACCTTTCCCTCTGGGAGATGAATCTGTCGCTGTTTGGTGCAGGGATGCTTGTGCCACCCAACAGAGAGGCTGGAGCAGGACCAGGGTGGGCTCTGGGACGGCTCCGTTCTGGGCTTACTGGTTTCTTACAGCTCCCCCAGGAAAGAAGCACCTCCCAAACGTGTTTTCATCTCAACAACCGAAATCCCAGTTCTGCCAAGCTGTCGGTTTTTGCAAGCAGCCCCAGCACCCTGCCCTCCTCCTCACACTGACAGCTCAGGAGAGAAAGCAGATTTCTGGGTGCAGTCTGACACCGGGCCAACCTGAAAGTTGGAAATCAAAGAAGATGAGAAGTAGATTCATTATAGACTAATTAATCCAGCAAAAGACTCCTGGACAAAGGTTGATGACATTCACTTCAGGATAATTTTGAAATAAATATGAGGATCACAGATGAAAAAAATCACAGTTGGGAAAAGATTATTTTTGAAGCATAAATATAGTTCATTTCTAGACCCCCTCCTCCACATATCAGTTAATGAAGGAAATCATCTGTCTGAATCAAAGATGTGGGAGAAAAACATAGTTATCTATTTGAACTACGAAAAAATTAAAGTATTTAAAATGAAACATATAATTAGCCTGTAGGACTCTCTGCTGTAGGTTATTGAGGAAAAAAAAAGCTTACTAACTTTCAAAAAAGGCCTCGACAGCTACAAGAATAGCTTCTGCTGCTTTACAAAAGAGAGGGAAGCGTTCATCTTCTAGAGACAGGCAGGTCCAGCCAGAGCCTAGCTCCAGGCTACAGGGTTTGTAATTCTGTCCCCACACAGCCTCCAGCCTGTATCACGTTTTGCCCAGCTTTGAGTTCTTTTATTGTTTTTAATGTCACTATTTTTTTAATCTACTTACCCATGCAGAAGCCTCTCCCTACCCTCCCTGCTGCGCACCGTGGCCCCAGCCCCTTGCTGGGGCAGCTCTCCACGTACTCACAGAGGCCACCTGACTTTCCCTGGACTCAAAGGGACATCAGGAGAGCACAAACATCAGTGAACAAACCCCTTCATATGTTGGGTCCTGCGTTGATGCTCTCTGGTGATTGCAACTACTGAACCTCCATCAAGGACGCCGGCTCTCAGTCCCCTGCTATCAGACCATCAGCAGACAGCAGCAACACAACACCCAGCGTGTGAGGGGTTTCATTCACTGGTGTTTGTGCTCCTCTGATTGGAGGCAGGCAAGAAGCACCACGCATTGCTATTTTCATCAGACCCTGGTGCTGCAGGACACATAGCTGATGAACACCAGCTGGCAGCAGGAGGACGTGTTCCCACCAATTAGCTGTATGATGATGCTCTGCAATCTCCTCTGAAGCATCTGGCACGGGCCACTGGCAGACCCGGCTACGGGATGAATTGGCACTCAGTTGCGCTATGGCAACTCTTACGTTATTAAAGTTTAGACTGAAATGAGGAGTTCAATGTCAAAACTACAAGCCCAGCCAAAGACTCAGCAGATGCTGCACATATAAATGCATACAAGGGTTAATATTACTCTGGACAGGGCTGACACTAGCTTTCATCGATAAATCGCCAGAACATCCCTTAGCAGGCATCTTCTTTCCAGAGATTATCACTTGCATAAACATGAAATACCTATGGGTCACGTCTGAAAATCCCTCTTTATCATTACTATTTATTTATAAATGCAGTAGCTGCGAGAGACCGCAGGCGGGACAGGCAGCACTTATCTTCCACCGAGACTTGGACCCATGCCTAACCTTAAGCATGTTTGTGTTGCCGCCACTTGCATCAACGCAGAGGCAAGTGCAAAACACCACCGTAGGGAGCTGGAAGCTTTTTCATGCACTCTGGTGCTGCTGAAAACAGCTACCTAAGGCAGAGAGAAAGCTCCGACTTGGTGCCTGCTGATCAGGTTTTCAGGTGGGTCTCAGCATAATCCAGCCATTCCCAAATAAATGGCCATGCGACTTCTCCGTAGGTACAGCAGAGGTTTCACCAGCTCAGTTATAAATGTACAAGTCACTTGATCACGATCTTAAAAAAATAAAAAGTGAACAGAAAATTATTCCCTTGCAAATAAGATCACTTTGACTAAGTTACTTGCTTCCCTTTAGAGGAGATTTAAGCTTTTTCTCTCTTCCTCTGCAATCTGGCTCCCTTTTGAAGTTAAAAGAAAGGAAGGTTCGGGGGCTTTTTTATTTAAAAAGAAAAAAAACCTTCTCCTCTTTGAAAATATTTTTCTTAGACAATTGCTGTCTCAAATTTTAACAAATACTCACTAATTTGCACCTTGTTCAAAAGCCAAACGGCAACTTTGATTTTTATTTTTTTTTGCTTACTGACTGTTACTCTACCTTTCTTTGTCTTAGTGGCAGAAGGGAGAGTCTTAAAGAAAGCAAACCACCAGCTCCCTTCCAGATTTCCTCAATTTGTTATATAATTTCTGAAAAGGAGACATAAGGCCACTCGGAGTAAAAAAAAAAATTCTTTTAAATAGAAGAAAGAAAATAGATTTTTTCACCTGTCTTCCTGTAGATGAAGCAGATGAGACTAAAAAAAGGTGTTTCATTTGAAACATTGTATTCAAACCCAAGGAAAAAAGCCGACAAAGTGTCCCTGCTAGGAATTCCGTATGCAGTGACCAGACAGATGAAACCAAGAGACTTGCTTCAAGGACAAAGAGAAAGGAAGTTTTGAAA
>Ga0065711_1038489_pt1 | contig 18700 bp, 14 predicted proteins | sample Hoacrofraction12_FD_59098 | JGI IMG/M metagenome (GOLD analysis project Ga0065711, IMG submission 59098) | Hoatzin crop microbial communities from Cojedes, Venezuela - Epithelial fraction 12 v2 (version 2) | ecosystem: Host-associated > Birds > Digestive system > Esophagus > Crop | place...
CACTCTCTGGGCTCAGCCATTCAGCCAGTTCTTTATCCAGCAAAGAGTACACCCATCCAAACCATGAGCAGCTAGTTTCTCCAGGAGGATGCTGTGGGGAAGTGTCAAAGGCCTTCCTAAAATCCAGGTAGACAACATCCACCACCTTTCCCTCATCCACTAGGGGGGTCACCTGGTCATAGAAGGAGATCAGGTTGATCAAGCAGGACCTGCCTTTCATGAACCCATGCTGGCTGGGCCTGATCCCCTGGTTGTCCTTCACACACCCAGTGAGCGCACTAGGGATGAATTGCTCCATAATCTTGCCCAGCACTGAGGTCAGGCTGACAGGCCTGTAGTTCCTGGGATCCTCCTTCCAGCCCTTCTTGTAGTTGGGTGTTATGCTGGCGATCCTTCAGTCATCTGGGACCTCCCCATTTAGCCAGGACTGCTGACAGATGATGGAGAGTGACTTGGCCAACTCCTCTCCCAGTTCCCTCAACACTCTTGTGTGGATCCCGTCCGGCCCTATAGACTTGTAAGTGTCCAGATGGCATAGCAGGTCATTAACTGCTTCCTCCTGGATTATAGGAGATTTGTTCTGCTCTCCTTCCCTGTCTTCCAGTGCTGGGGGCTGACTGTCCTGGGAATAACCAGTCTGACTATTAAAGACTGAGGTGAAGAAAGAGTTAAGTACCTCAGCCTTTTCCTCATCCTTGTTGGCAATATTCCCTCCCCACATCCAATAAGGGATGGAGATTCTCCTTGGTGCTCCTTTTTGTTCTATTTCCTTATGAACTGCTCTTTGCCATTGTTAGGGATAGAACGCTGAAGCAGTTAGTAAAACAAGCTCAATGGATGAAAGGAAGAGACTGTTACTCTTTAAATGAGAAGTAAACTGCGGGAAGGGAACACTGGCATTCTGGATAGAGCATGTGTCCTAGAAAATGCCTAAGAAACTTCAACAACCTGGTGCAAGAATGACCATAGCAATATTTTATTATTTTCTGTGGGTTTTGATGTCTTTGGCACCTATATAAGCTTCACTGCAGTTTTTCTGTGCCTCTGAAGAAGTAAGTGAACCAAGAGACTTGAAGTAGTTGATCTCTGTGAATGAGTATGAATAAGCAACTGTAATCTCTGTACTGGCATATGTATTAGAACTTAAATATTTGATACTGTAGTGTTCCATATGAGTTACTCAGCAGGTGGTGTCTTCCTTCAAAGTACCTTTGGAGATCCTGAGTTGGAGGCAATGTGTAGTCTGCTCTCAGTTCTTCAAGTGGTCAAGAAGATGTAGGTCCACATCAAGAAGTTCTGGGAAGGTCCAGTAGCTACATCAGGACTGTGATAAATGATAATACCTGAAAGAAGTCCTGCCTAATTTAATAATAATAAAAAAAAAAGTCTGATATGGTACTATGCAAACTGGAAAATAAGTGGTTGAAATATATATAGTTGGAAAGTGAGTATTTGTAAGTAGCTACTATCATGCTGAAGTCATCTGCCAGAACATCAGTTTCTCTGTTTTCTGAAGAAATATCTGAGTGACACTTCGGAGTATGTACTCTGGAGTGTGTACTCAGAAAATCAGCCCTGGTAATTTTTCAAGTTTTGAATAATTACCATGCATATAATACTTTGTTTCCTGTGTTCACTGGTTATTTTCTCCCCAAAAATATTTTAGTTAGCATAAGGTCCTTTAAAATCTAGTGCAATATTTCCCAAACTATTTCTACTGGCAAAAATATTTGTGTCTGTGACAGAATTTGTAGGGTTTGTGTTCTACACTAGCATAAACTATTGTGTTCCTACTCAGATGAGGAATGTACCCATAATAAGACCTTTTGTTATAACCTAAGAATAAGTAGTATTTGTTCACTTGCAGTTTTTCATCTTTGTTCTTGTGGACATCAATCTTCTCTCCAATAGAGGTTCCCTCGTAAAGTGCCATTAAGATTAAAATACTTACACTAAAATACCTCAAACTGAGATTAAAATTCAGTTGTGTAATACACTTCATATTTAGAGTAGATAAAAATTAAATGGCATAAGCACACAGATGAAAAAGGTTAAAAATGGAGGGGCTCACTAGAATTGTCTTTTTAGCACGCCTGTGATTTTCATAAGACTTTATTTGGGGGGAAGCCTGTTATCAATATTATCAAAGATTACTGGAGCACTTTGTTTCTTTTAAGCATAATAGCCCTTTCAAAATATAACGTTGAAAGTAAGCAAAAACTGACTTTAAAAACTAAAAGAGCAGGCTCATGGGGCTTAGTTTGTATTAAATATTGCACGCAGTGCTATCGATTCATGACACTTTATAGCATAATTGTTGGTATTCTGCTGGAGCATTCTAGAAGAACAGCAATTTTAAAGGCCAAGTATTCTGAGGGAAAATATAAGTTAACAAATTGCTGGAAAAGCAAGAACCTATACAGTCTACTTGTCTCTTTGTTGCCATCAAAACTTTATTTGACAGCACTATTTAAAATAGTCTAACTTTACGTAGATACATCATTTTGTTCTAAATACCTACTAATTTCAACAAGGCATGTCCTTTCAACCGAATTAAGCCCACAGAAAGTGTTTCTGCACACCAGAGCTTTTAACATTACTTCATATGTGACCTGCTAAAATCTATAAACGGTATTTTGTGAACACAGGAGGAGAAAAAAGCATGGGCAAAATGCAATGGCTAAGACGAAATAAAAACTGAAGTCCTTGATTTCAAAGATGCAAAATGTGCAGTTCCTAATTCCCTTTTTTTTGCTCACTTTTCTAGTCCTGCATTCATTTAAGCTTCCCAACAGAGCCTCTGAATCACATGAGCTGACTCAAGAGCTATTGTTTTATGTACAAGAGACTATTTTTTTGTTTTTACTCTTACATTCACTACATTGACTGTCATCTTGTGATTCTACCTGTCACTTCCTACCTGCCAAAATCCCACAAAAAGGACAACTGTTTAGTTATAAGCACTCAGTACCAATGTGCTGAGGTAGTAGTGCCTGTAAGAAAGCACCCATTGTATAATAAACCTCCTTTTAAGACAGCTAGCAAGGGTCACCAGAGCGGTGGGGTCATGCTTGTCCCCAGAGGCTGACCACGGCCAGGAAGCAGCAGGAGTGGTGGGAGCTCGAGCCCAGAACCCTTGGTAGGTTGCGTTTCTGTCGGATCTGCAGGTTGTGGTTAAGGGGCGGCTTTTGGTGCTGGTGGTATTTGCACCTGCACAGAGTCTGTTGTGGGAGGTTTTAGTTGTGCTCGACAACCTCAACATCAGCGGATGGAGCAGGGGCTATGCCCGCAGGTGCATCCCCAGGAAAAGCAGCTCGTTACTGGGCCCATTGTGCACGTTATCAATGCACGTGGTGAAGCTTCTGTGGAAACTGGCAGGGAAGTAAGTGCATTTTCTGGTAGGGGTGGGGAGTCAGAATGCTATGCAGAAAAATTACCAAGTCCTGCTGTCTGATTTATCACAGAATTATGCCATTTTGATTATGATTTGTCCTAATTTGTCCACAATCATAAGATATGTATGTGTATTTATACTGTATATGTCTATACTGTATGTATAAATAGTCATCTTATATAACATTGACTTAATAAAACATTCACTATAAAGAAAACAGTGTGTAGTTAGCACTCCAGATGTTCAGTGCTAAAAAGAGATACAGGTGCCTAGTTCATGCACACTGATAACAGGATGTGAAAAAGAAAGGGAGAGTGAGCTCTAAGCGGCTCACTCTGGGCTTTCTTGATAGCTTGGCAGCAAAGATAGTGTGCAGAGTTTATGCCCCAAGCTGCTTTTGCTGCACCACTCTCTCCTTTTTCTGAGTTGTGCTGTTACAGTTTACTGTAAATCATATTGCTGAGATCATGAAAAATAACTTTTCTGCAATAGGAATGTCCTCAAAAAGGAGCGGCCAATATTTTAAAAGTTGTTTGACTTGTGGAGCACCCCGACGCAGCAATTGTTTCAGCCTGAGACAACTGAACCGCAATGAACTGCAGTGTAGCAGGAGGAGCAGGCGGTGTTACCCACTGCTTGTGTGTATGGCAGGGGGAGGAACATAATCTGAAAATGTTGGGCACAAGCAACTCCACTGCACTAGCAATATGTTGTTAAACAACACTTTGAAGCTGTCTCCAAGGAGGATCTTCAAAACGTAACTCTGAGGAAATGTAAGTAGTGGGAGGTGGAGATGGTAGTCGCTCGGAATAAGAGATAACGCTTGGCAAGTGTGGAGTAGCTGTAAACTGTGAGTCCCTGGCCCTAAGCTTCTGGTCAGTCTTGGCACCTCTTAGCAAGATGTCTGTTATCTTGCTGTATTTGGACCACGGTTGTTTAATACCTTCTGCTTGTTGTTATTTGCTTTTTTTAGCTTGAAATAAAAGGCCTGGCCATAAGTCAAAACAAAACTCTCTTTTGTATGACTGTGTAGACACTAGGAAGCAAGGAAGGGGCAAGTGGAAGCCAAGACAGATATGCATTTATGGTCCTCTGTCTCTCTAGGGCTGGCAAATATGATAGAGCTGTGTTTATAGGCGGTGCTGACAAGCAATCTGTAGTGTATTTGGGAAAAGTGGAGCCAAAAGAGAGATTGCTATCAAGTGTTAAAAAGTCAGTGTTACTGACACACTATATGAAGGAATTAAGACATAGAGAAGACCTGCTAACTCTGAATAGCTCTTGAGTTGATAGAGAAATTTTACAGCACTTCCTAGACACAAGGTGAACTTTCTGTAGAGTAGCATGGTTTTCTTCTTGGTGGAAAAATGTTTGGGTAAGAGTTATAGTTCAGTCTTTGTAGTAAATAGTTTATCCCTATCAGGTAGAGGCTGCTTAAAGGGACTTTCATCTGAAAGTTTTTAGCATTTTTTTCTTTTCCTTCCTAATCCTGGGTCCACATGCCTCTTTTGCATATACAAAGGTTATGTAGGAATACACATGCAGGGTAAAGGATTAGGAAATCTGTGAAGTTACAGTGAGTATTTGTGTCAAGTTTTAAATAAATGTCCTCCATTTAAAGTTGGATATAGAAATCCTATTTCATGGGAAAAATGTTAATTTTATCTATGAACAAAAAGATGCTACTTTTGAGGAGTTTTTAATTCATTCATATATATTTATTGTGTTTTTGCCACCTTGAGGCTTCGGTATAATTTTGTTTTTTCTATTTCCATGCCAAAAGTGTTACATCCAGCCTTCCAGTTCATTCTGTGCCTGTCTTCCGTTTTGGTTAATCAGGTACTGGTTTTGTGTTTACAATGTTAAGATCAAGTTCTCTAGCTGTGCCCGGAACAATGAGCAATACAGCAACTCAACAGAGCATAAAAAAAGTGAATACTGACAACTGTGTTACTCTTTCCTCTCACATCAATTTCACATGTTGTCCCAAAAATTTTATCTGATGTTTCTCATCTACAGCAACTATAAAAGGTGAACTTCACAGTACCTAGCTTACCTGATCTGACTAATCAGCTAATTAGCCTTTCTGAAAAGCAGCCTGTTTATTTTCAGAAACCAATATTTAATACTGGAACTGAAATGAAAGTGTAGGTTGTTAGTAAGTGCTGTTCTTTACTTTGTTATACATATTTTATTGCTTTCTTGTTGTTGGAGGCAAAGATTAATGAAACCTTTATAAAGTTGGATAGAAATGAGGAGGGAAGTATATTAAACTACCCCAGCTTGCTGCACACTAATTGCTGTGTCAGATCTCAGTAGAAAACAGATGTACACACAAAAGTGTGCTTATTTATTTTAACATACCTGCTTCAGGAAAGAACTCTGGAAATTTGAGAAGGGATTGCAGGTGAATATTCTACATGAATAAATTTACAAAAATATTTTTCCTTTTAACTATCCTCCATCTCATGTTTCAGGGGAATAGGAAGAATCAGGGAGAGGACTTACTTTGTGTTTTGGGGGCAGTGGAGGATGGGGAAGAGCTTGAATTCAGCACACTGTGCCATGAGGAAGTACTTATTTTTGCAGGCCTGTAATTTCAACAAAAGTGATTATGAGACTATGATTAGCAGATGATATATCTCAATGGTTTTTTTGTACCTATACTTCATGTGTAAGCTTTTCAAATCTGATAAATATGGGCAGAAATCCCGAGATAGGTGTTCGGATGAGAATCAAAAGAGCTTTGTATTGAAAATAGGGTACAGAAAAAAATGTGCAATTTAGGTGGCTATACATAAGATACACAATGTAGCAAAAATAGTCTATTTTTATGTGAAGTTAATAGAAACAGTCCATTTCAATTAGTCATACATGATCATTGTCTGTCTACTCTCATCTACATGGTTGTGACTGATGAAGGGGAGAAAAATGTGATGAAGGAGTGTGAAGGAATGATAGACTGATCTCTCATGTCTGCAGTGATATGGTTCTGTGCTACCTCCTCTGCGTTGTGTCTTCATTCTCAGGTAGTCTCAGTCCCTCGCTCTTTTACATGAGGAGGCTTGGATTGTGCGGCTTCTTCCTTTCTCAGAGGCTCCGATTTTTCTCTCCAGAATAATCAGGATTTGTAGGGAGGTGGTGTGTTCGCAGGTCTCATCCCAAATACAGAAAGGTCAACGAGTCAGGAAATTTTGAAGTTTTCAAGGTCACGTCTGTAAGAAGGGAGAAATGTTGCTTGTGATTTCTTTTTCATTCTGTTACTATGAAGGAATTGTAGAACTCAGCTTTCCAATTTGATCATAGGCTGATAAGTAAATTTTTAAGGAACTGGGAGCATTGTGTTTCTCCATGGTTATTATTCTGCAATAATAAAAAGTAGACAATAATGTATGAATGTCAGAAAGCTACTGAACAATTATGATATGTTCAATCATTTGATGATGAGAGTTTATATACTCAACATTGTGATAGGTACTTTGCCTCTACAAAAATGGTAGGTAGTCCTACAGTTTTAGACAGTCAAATGCTTTTCTTTAATGATGAGACAGGCTTACATTCTGAAATCCTCTATTTAAATGTGCTATCAAGAGCCAGACTTTTGGAAACTTCCTGAAGACCATCTTTTGGGCTAACTACCATGCTAGGACAGTAGTCGCATCACATACTGCAGTGCAGATAAAGTCATTGCTGTGGTCCTTAGGACAATTAATTCCTTGTGTAAAAGAGGAACAGGAAGATAAAAACTGAACATGAAGCTGTCTTTTCCTCTCTTTCCCTAGACTTTCATTTCTTGTGGAACCTCTTGATTCTACAGGATGGAATTTCTCTTCGTAACTCTCAAATCTGATTTGTACTGCTTTCTTCCTTCTGGCCCCATGAATACTCCAACATTTACATTCTAGAAAACTGGAAGTTCCGTTAAAAGCATAATTTAACTAACAAAAAACCCATACAAAATACTTGTGTTTCATAGCAAAAATATAGCTCAGTCTACAGAAAAGAAGTTAAAGGTTTTTAGTAATATTCTATAAAGATTGTCTGCTTTTGGTGTGCATTCTTTCAATGATATTAATCTAACTTTTATGAAAGGCTTTTTCAATATTTCTTAATGAGACCAGATAGTCATGGAACTATTTTAAATAAATGACATGCAAAGACCTTTCTGGATGTAGAAGTTCTACATAAAAATCTATATTTTGCTAGTGTCCTTCATCAAACAAACCCTGTGAAGACATGCCAAAAAATCTGAAGATCTGCGTATGTCTCATCATAGGAAGTTAGTAATTAAAGTAATACCTTCTAGCTGTTTTCTAATTTGGGTGAACTTAATGAGATTGAAAACCTACATAAGATGATAAGCCTGGCCTCCTCTGCCAAATATGCAGACGTGAACAAAATAGTGCTCACTATGTACCCATGTGATTCAAAGTTGTGCATGCAACACAAAGAATAGAGAATCTGCTTTACACAGAGTTTATTAATAAAGCTATATGAAACATTATTCTGGCTACCAAAGTAAACCAAGATAGAGTAAAATTAAATTTTCTCTTTTAATGTCATTAGCTTTGCCAGAAATTGATTTAGAAAGTATCTTTTTTTTTATCTAGTTGAAAATATGAGTAATGGCAGGGGGGAGGCTGAAAGAGGACATGAATTATTCATTATCATAGTTCATATCTTTTCTTATTCAGACATGCCTGAAGAATGCAGCACAATGTAGAAAAGAGGAGGTGTCTGGGAGGTTGCTTTGATGATACTGTATTCAACTCTAGTGAACAGAGTGTTTTCAATACTAGCTTCTATGTACTATAGTATAATTAAGAGCTTGATGCTTCCTCCATTTGTGTGCTCAGAAATGGGAGGAAAGGAAGGAGCACCGGGGGAAGTGTAGCAGGTTGTTTCCTTCCAGTACATTTTAACGAGTATGATTGAGCCTGGGCTCCCTCAGGAGACAGTACTACTTTACAAGCTCTCAGTAAATAAGCAATTACGTGGGCAGCATGAACAAACTCATTTGCTGGAAAACATTGGTTGTTGTTTTCTTTTGCTTTCTCTTGCCCTTTTGTTTTTATCTGTTCCTGCTTTGCAGTTCAGGGACTATATGCATAAGGTTGATATGGGTAGCATTTTATTAAAAAGAAAAAAAAATAAGGCAGACTTCCAGTTCTTATGTCTTTATTTCTATACACATTTTGGACACTTTGTTAAAGGTGTTTCCAATCTGTAATGGAAGTTACTCTGCAGAATTTTTATGCACCACTCGGATTCAAACTAGAAAATTAATAAAGTTGTAATGCATGTAGCTAGAACATGCAAATAATTTTAGGAACTTATATGCAAATAAACTGAGCGGCTACTTACATTATTCAGCCTGCTCCACTTCCAATAATTGGTTCTTCTGTTCACCCCTCAGATTTGATTTCCAGAGCTTTTGGGGTCAGTTAAATGGCAGGATATGATGCCATTGCTTCTGGCTTTCACTTGATTATATCAACATGATCCCTTGCAAGCCAAGAAATAAAAGTTTTTACCTTTAATAATTCTCATAGCTCCAATCTTGGTTTTCCCCCTTCTGATACTCTGATTGCTCAGAAGGGATAAGTAGTTTGGAAATAAAATTGTCATGAATCATATTATTGGTACATAGCGATAACACTTGTTAGGATGATGGTGAAAGCCATGAGGTAAGTAATGGAAGGTGCAAGTCTTTACTTGTTCGTCAGCAGTTTGGGAGCAGGTATTTCAGCCAGATATGTGGTGTGGGAGCAGGCTCCATTTCCCCTGGTAGCACAGCAGTTGGAGAGGAATTTTTGTTTTGAAGGAGCCCATTAGTAATGTGCTAAAAGGAGTATTGTTGTGCTGCAGTAAAGTTTTGAAGTGTCATCGCTTCAGTTCATGTGGATATGTGTAGTATCAGATAAAGGCATCTGCACTGATATAGCAAGCTCCTCGTTACTGTAACTTGCAGCACATGCTGGTAAAATCAGTGATCTGACACTTAACCTTCCCTCTCATTAGCTTTAGTTTTGCTTCTTTAGTTTTATGTCTTAGTTTGAATTAATGTGTTAGTGTTTGTAAAGCACTCCAAAGCTGAAAAGCCTTATATAGCTGCTTTGTATAATTATTATTTTTAATTGTTTCCATTTGGTATAGTTTCAATTAAAAACACTAACTGACTAGTACTAATTCAGTATGAACCAGAAATGGCAGGATATTTGTTTTTTCTCTCCTTCTTAAACACTGGAGACTTTCGGTAAGGATCGAGGAGAGATGGGAAGAAGCAATGGATAGATATTCTTATGGGTTTTACTTCATCCATATTAACCCCATTGACTGCTTGCTAATTGCAGTAATTTAAATATGCCAATACCCACATAAAAATAGACTCTGAGATCCAGTGCTTTTCAGTGGGAAAACCTGGAGCTCGGAGAGGTATTTATATGGTTTCTGCCATTACTGGTACTGAAATACTTTTTCTCCAAGTGATTAGTCAGGAAATGAAAATGGGAAACTCTGAGTCATAGCCTGCTTTCTGGGTGCAGATAGCCAGGACTGCTGTTTTGATGTGATTCTGTGGTATTTGCTTAAAGCCCTGCTTCTTGGGGTGGTAAAGACAAAAGAAGATCTTCCCGCTGCTGAAGGGGAATTTCAAATACCAGAATTGAAAACTCAAGAGCCTGTAAAGCAAGTAAAAGGGAACTAATATTTGGAACTTTGTGCATCTAAGTCAGATTTGTGACTTGATGCAATGCACAATTTTTGAAGGGGTTAACTGGTAAGAGCCGTCATTTGACTGATAGTACTGCATGCATTCAATGATAAAACAGACAAGGTCGGCTCTCAGACCGAGGGCTGAGAATATCTTCTACCAAGTGTCTCTCCCTGCCCTGATGTTATTCTGGCTTCTCAGCAGACCAAACCAATTTGCAGAGTTGAGGTGTGTAGGAAGTGGGGGTACGGCAGGAGGGCAGTCTGTGGACCAGCTCCAGTACCACGAGGCTTGCTGGGTCAGAATCGGTGCAGTATGGACATGGCTGCATGGAGCTGGTCACAGACAGCTGAGGGAGATTAACAGGTGACCTCTGAATTTGTAGAAATTTCTGAACTAGAAATGTAGAGACTGCTCATGGTTTTTCTGTGAAAGTCCCTCCAGACTATGTTTTTCTACGTTTCCAAATATCTCTGGACATACAAACATTTACTGTAACATTATCTCTGCTATTTTGGAGATCCAGCAAATCCCTCCAGGCCACACAGCTGACGTGGGCAGCTATTGTGCATCATTACCAGTGTACCCAGTACGGCAGCATTACCGAAATACCCAGCACAGTGGCTTCACTGAGCAGTATTATAACATTCCTGCTGCAGTTACTCTGGTCGTACTAGGTGCTGGGAGGGTCAGAACCAGCATTGCTCCAGCTCCGTATATTCAGGAAATAAAGCAACACAGCAGGAAAGACGTTTTCTGCTATTAAACAGCTAATATATGTTGGAGCCTGACTGAACTATACCCACAGTCTGATTTATTTTTTAGTTGCTTTTTCTTTTGCAGTCCTTGTTTTTCTTACTCTAATTAAAGAAAGTATAAGAATTTACACGTAAGTATGTTAAGTCATGATATCTCTTACTTACTAATGGGTGGCAAAACTTGTGTCTTACATACACACATCAGTTATTCTACAACAGACCCATGCATTTCATCGTTGCTGTTTAGAGCTATTGCATTCTGCATGTATTAGTTAATCCCGTAAGTCACATTCAGCCAAGTGAGGACTGCTAGACTCTTGTTCTCGTTAGCCTGCCAGCATCAGCGTTATTCAGTGTTTTGTCTTAGCAGAGGGCCTCTGCAGCTGCTGGCAGCCTCTCTGCTAATTGTAGCACACGACTCTTCTGGTCAGTGAGATCCAGGTCTGTTCTAGTAACAGACACCTGTAAACCACCATGTTATATATTATTATTAATTTCCTCTGGAAAACAGAGGTCAGCAAGCTGTGGCATGCAGGCAGTCGTTGAAGGGCATGCAGCAGGGTTGAGTGCTATTAGCTCTAAGAGCTATAGTATGTGGAAAAGGTGTAGACTTTCTGCTCTCACTTCCCATTCAATTCTGAATACATCGGGAGTGATGCATTACATAGGGATAAGATGCCCCTGGAAAGGTGATCAGCAGCACTTTTCACCGCTGAATTGTGGCATCTCTCACCACCTGCTGAGGTTTTACTATTGTGTCTCATTTAAAAGAAAATTACAGTCTGGCACACTATCCTTGCAGATCCTTGATGCAAGTCATTGAGTCTTTCATAGTCCATAACACATTCAGGGAAACAATGGTCTTGTTCCGGAGTACTGAAGAGAATGGCATTTTATATGTTAGTGGTTGGCTTCAGTTATATATCAGTTTGTTATAAACGGCCTTCATGTGTACACATATATCTGTGAATTCTTTTTTTGTTTTTCTTTCCACCCTTCTGTGTATCCCTCTTCTGAATGTCCTTTACCTTCAGATGGTCTAGAATGGAAGAAAAGGTGTATTATTATTTCTGGGTCCTGCTTTATACTTTCTCTGCCATTTCCAGACAGCAGAAACAATATTATTCCATGAGCAACTTTTTTATTGGTGCATTATGATACTGCTGTCTAGATTCTGGTCAGTCAAATGGATTGAGTGTCTCACTAGTTTGAGCCCTACATCAGATTAGATATTTTGAAATGTAAACATGTTTCTTGGCATCTTGACCTTTTCTAGTATATGCATAAAGGTGAATATCCAGCACGTGTGACTCCCTTTTCTGGAAGAGCCACAATGTGCTCTACAAAGCTAGAGGAGCAGTGTCCTATTTTGCCTTCTGATCCCAAAGTCCTACACTGGCTAATCCACAAGTAGGAGTTACTTGTTTTGTGTATCTGAAGTTAGTCTCACTTGGGTTCCAGGGCTCAGCACCCAAATCTGGCCAGATACTAGCCTTACTTGCCTGAAAAAAACATTCATATGAAGCAGAACAGTTTCTAGAGCAGAGGAAAGTTGGATCATCTGGAACAGCTCGTCCTCCTGGTTGTTCCATATTCAGCACTTCGTGTAAATAACAGAAAAGCATCTCGCTGTTTTAGATTTTCAATTTTGAGTTCATTAACAGCTTTCTGAGTCATCCTGGCCACTTCAGCCGTAGAGCAGCTGTTCCACAGCTGAAGACCTATTAACACTTGCGTTTGGAGAACACAACAGGCTAAATAGTCTGCCACTTTCTTTCCTGTATTCTCTTGTTTGTATTTCCCTAGTTATTCTTTCATTTTTTTAAAATTCTGATGTTGTTCTTCCCTTTTAATTACATTTACTTCAACAGATTTTACGAGGGATTTACCATCAACTGTCATAGTCTGTGCCTACATGCTGCTGTCTATGTAGAAAACAGATGTCACGTTTTCCTCTAAACTTGTGTTGCAATTGTAGTTATAGTTCTATAGAGCTAATCTAATGCATGCGATATATTTATATACATTCTCTAAGTAACATTAAATCAGCTTGGATTAAATGTAAGATTGTAAGTAGTTGAACTACTGTTTTATTTTGCTAGCTATGCCAACTTGTACTTGCTAGGAGATACATGAATAGCTGTGGAGTTTTCTCTGTCCTATTTTTTTTTTCTTTTAAATAGGCACATTTCATAAGTTCAGTATTACCACTTGTCTTATTGTGCTTTGGAGATCTAAGTATCTATTTTCACATACAGAGTTGTAGATCTTGAAAAAAGGTGGAGGCAAAGCAAAAGGAGTTAAAGGGGAAAATATTAACTTAATACCTTTAATCTACAGTAATTCTGTAGTTATTTTTAATATCATTTAATCTTTCTGTTTTCAGTGTAATGTTTTAAATGCCATCTGCGTGTTAAAATGTTCATTCTCTAAGCACGTTGAGAAAAGGGTTTTTTTCTGCAATTCTGTTGTGTAGCTAGTTTTTCTTAAATGTCACTACAGCAGCTAGATGTTTAAATCTGCATTTGCAGATGGCAGGCAGCAACTGTGCATGCCAAGTGTAGATCCTTCACTATTGTTTCTTAGCTTAGACCTTTCTGATCTCATTTCTATGGAGATCATCTCACTGGAGATAGTATAAGGGAATTTAAAAAACTTTTAAAACTCTCTTTATTTTTACCATTCAGCTTGTTTCCATGGAAATGGATCTAAAAGATTGTCAGTAGCTAACAGTTGAAAGTGAGAATTCACTTGTATATTTCAGCAGATGACTTTCGGCTCAGAATTGTGAATACTGATGACCACAATGAGTAATAAACTGTTTGATAAAAATGAAAAAACAGAACAACCCATTAAAATATTAGAAAAAAATACTATTTGCTTTCTTTTTATTCTCATTGGATGTAATAAATTAATAAAAATGGAAATGCTTACTTAACTGTTTTTGGATTTATGAGTTGCATGGACACACTTGTAACTTTCTCCAGACTGTTTGGGATTTTTTTGTTTTTTTGGTTTATACCAGCAGTTATGTATAACAAACATAGTCCACCGCTTTTATTGTTAGGGATCCGACCTGTTGCCAGTGGACATCTGTGGGCAATGAGGGGTACACATCAGAGAATTGTATCAGTACAAACTCAATGATTTTTCGAACACCAGCATGAACCTTACATATTTTGTTCCTTGATTTAGAAAGGAAATCTTCCTTCTGTTGCCAGATAGGTAATAAGACTTACTACTGTTGAGGACTTGCCTTCATAGATGTGTTTTCCGAGGCAGTAGTCAAATGCACAGTGGCTGAAGTCAACAGATTTTGCTCCCCAATCACCTATCTCGTGTTCTTCTTAGGTACTACTTTTTCCTTCAGTTCTGCTGCATGGAAAGCCAGTACTTAACCCATACATGTTTTGCTCAGCAGCAAAATATTTGTGTAGAATATTTAATCCAGGGGTCCTGTTGTGTACTTCATATGTAAATGTATTGCACGGTGAGTCTGCCACAACTATTCCTTAAACTGCTGAGGAAGGACCTGGGCCTATACTGTGTCCCTATGTTTTCCTTTAAATGAAGTAAAATGTCAATAAAAAGAATCTTGAGCTGTGCAAGATGCTAAGACTGCCATCCTAGATTACAAAACTGCTGCTGGGATCAGTGCCTGAGTAACTGTTATCTGAGATTAAGAACCTACTGTTACTTCGTCAATCACTGTGACAACTTTTGTGTCTTTCACTACATGTGAAATTATCATAGAATCATAGAATGGATTGTGTTGGAGGGGCCCTTTAAAGGTCATCTAGTCCAAGACCCCTGCAGTGAGCAGGGATATCTTCAACTAGATCAGGTTGCTCAGAGCCCGGTCCAACCTGACTATGCATGCTTCCAGGGAGGGGGAACCTACCACCTCTCTCAGAATCCTGTTCCAGTGTCACCACCCTCATAATGAGGGTTATCTCAAGTTCTCTAGATATCAGCTTATTATGAAATAGACGTTTTCAACTGCTTGATATAACTACCCCTATTAATTGGAAAAGCTTCTTACAGTGAAGTCTGACATACCGATAAAATACTGTAATGAATTCTTCAAGTGCAAATAGGGCTGCTGCTAACCAGTGAGAAACTGCTTGCCCTGTCTCTAAGCAGGTGGCACAACGGAGATTGCCAGTGTGGAAAAAGAGAGGCTCAGAGTGACATGGTGGAGAAGAGCCAGCAGCGCAGGTCTTCACTGGGAGAAAGATGCACTGGTGCTGGTGTATGGCAGTGCCATGACTGCTCTCTGCTGCCCGTGGGCAGCGCTGGAGAGTGGCAGTCAAAGAGGAGCCATGGGGTTGGTGTGGGAACATCCAACACTACAGTGCAGCCACAGAAGGCTTGGAGATGATAACAGGGTGAGCTAATGCCCTCTCAGTCCTTTCCGTTCTTTGTTCTCCGTATAAATCCAGTGTTATGCATGGCTAGTACTGGGCAAATCATGCCCCTCATCAGTGTAACATCTCTTTTCTTTAAGCATCCCGACCTGACCTCAGTAAGTCCTAGTTTAACAGGCTGACCATGGTTTAAAGATAATAGTCAGGATTTGGAACTTGTTGAAATAACTCTGGTGTCTTCAGGAAAGTTGACTGCTTCCATCAGGCTGAAACTGGTCCACTGTCCTTACTTTTCCATGGAACGGTATCACTAAGACATTTTCTTATCAGACAGTAACGTGTTTAAAATATGTGAAATGCAATCTCTCTTTTTGTAATGTTCGTACAGCCTTTGGTGATACAACCTATTGAATTCTAATAAATAGCTCCTGTTGATTTAGTAAGTCTATAGTGTTTGGTTTAAAGTAAGAATAACAAAAAAGTGGGGAACACTGAAAACAGATTTCAATATCATATGTAGCTAGTACAACATTGAAATTAGGTAATTTGCTCTTATACTGTTCTCTCTACAGCGGTTAAATATTAGTGAAGTTCTAAAATGAAACAGAAAGGTTGTAAAGTAGCTTGTAGAGATACAAAAACAGCTGAGATTTTATCTAACTGAAATCTCAGTGTGGTTTGTGACTTAATCTCATATTCTGTGCTTGAATGTGACAAGTAATCTTAAAGTCTTCTCTCTCCCAATCTTTAAATTCCATAGTCTTCTATTTTAGTGACACTTATTCCTTCCTCCTTTGTGCCACATGTGAAAGTAAAATGTAACCTCTTACGCTGCTGTTGATCACAATGTTAAAATAGAGTTTTTAAGTCTTTCTTCAAAAGTGTATTTGACGTTTCTTCTTCATAAGTCCTGGAACTTGGTTGTAGGAATTGGATATATGCTGCTGCTGCTTCCATCAACATTATCAGAGACTTGTCTCATTTGAAATAAATCTAATAAAAAATTTTGAAAGTAATGCAGTGTGTTGGGATGCCAAGCGGCTCAGTTCGAAGGAAGTCTGAACTGTCAGCTTGTCTAGACCAGACAGCTTCTGCCAGCTTTTGTGCATGCCATGATAAATATTCTGACGGGAGTACCACTTTCTCTTGCAAACATCACTAATAAGATATTTCTGTTTGATTGCTTTTAAGATGTAAGCGAAGAATAGTTTTGCACAACTAAAATATTTATAAATACTTTTCATTTGATTGGGAGCTGTAATATGAAATACACCCAAAAGCAAACTAGTGTGTATTTGATAAATTGTCTGCCTTTTTGTTGTCTGCATTAAATTAACTATTGTTTACTATTTCCTGGCTGTTTTTATCACAAGAAAAATTCAATGCTTATATAAAATTAAAAGCAGATTGTATTTCACCCAGGAAGAATGCGTCGTCATCGGAGACTATCACAGACTGAATTCTGTCAGACTTCTCAGCAAATTACATTGACATTTTGGGGTGATGGAATTCACCTCATTTGCACTCAATATCCAGGACTAGTAATTACGAACACATGCCAGCAACCTCACAGTTGTATTGATATGTATACCTTATACAGTACGTCTCGGTACAATGGCTAGGTTAAAACATTAGATGTTAACTTTTTTGGAAAATATTTTATTTGTGTGGTGATTAGACTACTACTTTTATTAAATATTTTTGCAAATGCCTTTTAAATGTTTTTATTGCCCAGTGCATGAATTCTTATAAATGGCGAGTTGTCAGCAGGTTATCTGGGAGCACAATGGAAAGGCACAGGCATGAAGCATGCAAGGTCTGCTTTGAATGAAGCACTGTCCATGTTTGATCAATCCATTTTGTTTTATTCTTTTAAACCACTTACTGAAGTGCTGGGCCCCGACTTTCCTACAGAAGTAATAGATTTATATGATTAACTACATGGTTAGCAGCAAACTTCAGGGCTTTAATTTCAATGTTCAAATCAAGATACTGATTCAAAGTGAACAAATAAATATTTCTGAAGAGAGTCTCATGGTAGGGGGAGGATATGTCAGATTTTTTTTTTCTGGGTATCTTTAAGAGGCAGTACTATGTTGAGGGTTTTTTGCTTTAACCTAGTTTATTCCAGTTCTGAAGAGTGCTCTGTATTTTATAAAAACTGTATTGTCATCCACTTACTACTTTTTTATTCTCGGTTTGGTGTGGTGGCTATTTTTTGGTTGGTTGGTTTTTTGTTTTGGGTTTTTTGTAGGTTTGGGTTTTTTTGAGACCTCTCTGGAGCATACAGCACACCTCCTTTTAATGTTGTTTGATACACAACTAAATGCAGAGAACCTTTTTTGCTTCTGATTTTGGTTGGGTTTTTTTTCTAAATCTACATGGTGAGTATATTTGTGTATAACACAAATTTCTGTTACTTACAGTATGTGTTTTATATGTGAAAGAAAAAGGTGATGTGTCCTTCTCTTACGTAACAGATATGGTAGGCAGAATAGAGATCAGCGGCCGAGAGTCTTACCTACTTTATTTTCAAAGTACTACTTTTGGTGAGGTTTTAAGGCTTGGAGCTATGGATTTTAACTAGTTATATTTAAAATTAAAAAATAATTTAAATTATTTTCTTTAATCCTTCATGGCTGTGGAATTTTGAATCAGTTCAAGCTGTGTGGGTTCATGCTTGGCAAAAGGGAAGAGGCCTGACCCACCAGAGCGTGGAAGTCCCCTTTTCCTTTCCCAAAGCTAAGATCTACTTGGGGTATTCTATTGCTTGCTACAGGATAAACTTTAATCATAGTTCAAACCAATCTGGGGGCAATGGCACGAGAAGCCATGTGCTAATTTCATCATGTAATTTGGGCCAAATCTGAATTTTTTTTTGGTCTTGCCATGAATGCTGAGGTAGCAGCTTTGCCCTTTCTGAATGCCTACCAAAGTCACAGAGGCCAAAAGCCCTTGGCCACATAAGAATCTCTTAAGAGTCAGCAGATTGTTTGCAAAGTATTCGCCTTTGTCTGGTTATCATGTAAGGAGCATATTTTGTGATTCTTGGGATAGGGCCTTCAGGCTAGGTTATCACTCTTGCTGCGATAGGAAGAATTTCCAAAAGTGATGGCCTGTAGAGGCCTTGATTTACCCTATTTTTCTGCATAGCTCCCAGGTGCACACTGCAGTGACCAGGAATCCCAGTCCTCTGGTCACATCTGGCAGCAGTTGGAATTCCTTTTTCCTTCTGAATTCCAGCCAGCCACCATTTAGAATCAAAGTTTTCAGGCTAATTGAGCCACAGGTTGGTTGGTTTTTGTATTTGGTTTGGAGTTTTTTTCCCGCTTCTGCTTCTTCCACTATGACAGATCAGTTTACTCCTAAAGAAGTGAACTTTTTTCTTCCATATTGTGTGTTCCGTGTTTTTTTTTTGTGTTGGGGGTGTGTGTGTGTGCATATGGGGGGGGGGGGGAGGTTTTTTTTT
>Ga0065711_1038490_pt1 | contig 18700 bp, 7 predicted proteins | sample Hoacrofraction12_FD_59098 | JGI IMG/M metagenome (GOLD analysis project Ga0065711, IMG submission 59098) | Hoatzin crop microbial communities from Cojedes, Venezuela - Epithelial fraction 12 v2 (version 2) | ecosystem: Host-associated > Birds > Digestive system > Esophagus > Crop | place...
ATGTCTCAAAATCCACTAAAAAAAAAAAAAAAGGTGTGTGTTTGAATTTCATTAAATCAATTTCCAAATTCGAATGACACATAACCTTTCAAAACACTTCGTTAAAGCTACAGAGATCATATGCTGTACAGCGTTTGTGATAAAGACTCAAATTTATGCTCTACATTCTATTTTACTCCTAGTTGATAGATAGGCCTGATCACCAGCACGCTGGTTATTCTAGGAGGGCCTTTCTTATGGGATCATATATTTTAACCCGGATTTGAAACAATTTCCTCAGTTCAAGTTCAATTACAACATTTTATATGCACTCCAGAAAAGCCACAAATTTATTTAAGCAAATACATACTTACTGAAAAAAATACTTACTAATATATAGCCATCATTTTTAAAGAAGCATACATATTTCATTGGGCATTCTAGAATAATTCATAAGTCATAGAAATTGAAGTGGATTATTTTTCATACCCAACTTTTTCTTTTTGTAAGACAGTGTTACAAATTACGGTACTTTCCTTCAAACCAAAGGGTTAGTGGCAAAGGTGTGATTTCATGATTTATAGACTATCACTGGCCACATATCCATAAATGTTTATCAGTCAGTCATGATACCATTTGCACAAAACTGGAATTCAAAGCATATTTACGTAACTGTTAAGAAAAATCAAAGTGGATGTGCCTTCATGGTAGTTGTCATAACATTAGTAGACCTGTGTTATATCTTAATTCAGTGAAGGAGTTATACATACAAGGTGTTGCAGTGAACTCCTGTGGGACTTAATGCACATTTTTGGAGAAAAAAACATGCTTGTAGCAGCATGAATATTTTTTCAAATGAAAGAGGCTTGTAACACGCACCTAAACTGAATCCAGAGTTGCAGGCTCTGGCAGGTTACTTCGGTAAACAAATTCATTGAACACTTTCATCAAAATTTAGGCAATTTATTTTACTGGGGAAAGGACTAATCAGTAAAAGACAAAAATATTTTTGTCAGGTACAGTCAGGTCACGGGATTACTCAGGAATTGTCATTGATAAAACAGAATCCCCTTTTCAAATAGTCTTTGTTCATGCCATAAACTTACTAAAATAAGAAAAGGAGTATTTTGAAAATCTTATTTTGTCAGTAGCCTAATTAAAATGATTATCTACATGTCTATTATTGTTAGAACTGGTTTAATATTATAGTATGCTTAATTACTTAATTAGGTTTTATGGATTTCTTCCCTGGTCTATTTCTGAAATGTTTCATATATAGCTATGCAGAAATATAAGTTCTCTTGTTAGAATATTTTAAATTATCTTCATAAATACATAAAATACTACTACTTGACTGGAAATTACCAAGTGTGACTTAAAGGACTTCCTTACCTAAAGGTACTAAAAGTACCTAAAGGTACTTCCTTACTTAAAAGAAGTAAGCAGTTTCAGTTCCTCTGACTTTGTCTAACCATTTGGAAAATGGGGGAAACCTAGATGGTACGTAAACATTTGCCACTTGGAATACATTAGAAATTATTAGTTTCAGTTTATTCTTTAATGGAGATTTTCTATGTGTGCATAGTTGCATTTACAGCATTCATTATTAGTAGAAAAATATTTTAGTCCTTTTTTAATGAGAAACTACAGTTAACAGCTGCAATGCTGTATTTATCAAAAGCAATGAAAGTAATGTGTCCACACACTTTCCACTAAGAAGATGACTGACTGATGTTACAGAGTGCTAGTACAAACATAGCAAAGTAGTAACTTATCTCTGCCTCAGCTACTTGGCAAAGATACACCATAGTGGACCCTGAATACATAATCACACAGTTGTGCATAGTATTACACTCAAAATACGCATTGGAGTGAAGACTACCACTCACTGCCTGTGTTTCAAGCCAACACTTTGCTAAAAGAACACAAATTTTGCCTCTCTCTTTTCCACTGTCTGTTTGTTGATGTGAATGAGGTTGGAATTCAGTGAAATAATTTTTATCTATAAATAATATGAAAAATTCTGGATTCTGGCATGAAAAGCAATGTAGAAGAATCAAATTGTGTAGCTTACCAAGCAGCAAATTATTTAAATTACTATAACATGCTGGCAGACTTAAATGCATCTTTCCATCTTCCTTTAGGGATGAGTCATTATGATCTTAGTCTAAGGTGCTAATGGCACTAATACTTTTTCTGTGCCCCCACAGGAAATCTCAGCTTCTTTGCATACCTCTGCTAGATGCAAAAGAAGAAAGGATTTTTAGAAAGTATTTCAGTTTAAAGGAAAGATTTCAAATCCCTTGGAGCCATCAGTAAAATAAACCTAGAATTTCTGAAACCATTTGTCTACTTCCAAGAACTAGTTGCTATAAGCAAACCTAACAACACTTCAATTTTATTAAATAATAGATCATGGATTTGAAAACTCTTAGTTTGTCAGCAACCAGTAATGACCTGAATACATTCAATAACATCAAAAAGAAACCTGCCAAAACCAGTAATACGTACAACTGGAGCTTCCACAGACCTAGTATCTTAAACTGGAAAGAAAGTGTAAGTGAAATGGTTGACAAAACCAATTTGTATAAAAACTTACAACAGATAACCGAGATTGCTTAAGAGTAGTTTACTAGATGGCCAAAACGTCCTGGTTATCTGGGTCCTCAAAAAGAGGACACTGCTGATAGTAAACTAGCTCTGCTTGAGAGTACCCTGGAGGTAATCTGAAAATATACCAGTATTTTAATCTTAGTGTAGGGTCTGCAGTTTATTCATTCTCACAAATCATAATAGAACTAATCAGTTACCATCCAGCTTTCAAAAAGCACCATATTATATGAGTAATAAGCACTACAAGAAAAATAAGGCAGTTTAAATAGGCAGTTTATACACACATTCCTTTACTGATATTAGATATATCTTATCTAGGTTTGTGAAATCTATTGTATTTACTTTCATCTTTTTTTTTTTTTCCCAGAGGAAATAAAACCAGATTTAAATCCTTTATTGTCAAAAAAAAAAAAAAACCACAACAAAAAAATCATGGAAGAAGAAGAAGAAAAAAATCAACAAAACTAGGTAAAATCTAGCATTTTAGTTTATTTCCCCATAAAGCAAAGGATCAAGGGCTCAGATATCTATACAAGCTACATTGGGAATTGTCATTAACTGTTTCCTTAAGCATTTCCCACATTTTACCTCGTTACTCCACAGTATTTGAAATGTCTGTATTTCAGAGTATCGCTTTGATCACTCAGGGAATGCAATGGAACCTGGCTGCATCTACAACGAAACTGACATGTCATTTAAGCAATTGCCTCTTCCACACAAAAGAATTGCTTAAAAATTCATATAAAAACTCTGTCTAATGAACTGATGATTTGAAAGTCCGAAGCTCTGTAAGGAAACCAAGGGAACCTCTGCATAATACCCAATTTTCTGTGTGAAAATTTCAAGTGTGGATTCTCAGCAATGGATGAAAATTTATTCTGAAACTTTGGAAGAGATATAATGGAAGTTTCAACTTGGATAAAAATTTAGTAAAACTATAAGCAAATTTAAAAGTGAGAAACTTAAAGAAAGGCTTCTACTGATATACCTTAGCTACAAGATCTGTTACTAACTCCTCCATGTGATTTTCAACTAATGGTACATTTATATGCACTTGAAAAAGAAGAAAAATATGTTTATATTACATTCCCTTTCAAATGTTTCCAGAAGAAAACAACAAAAAATCCTATATGAAGATATTATTTTCTTTTGAAATCACAGTTCATTAATATTTCAGTGCTTAAAATTTATTCTAATGACAGGGAAGAGTTGTCGAATGCAGAGATACTTCTGGGACATTGTCAGTTTTGTTCTATCAGCTATAAATATCACCAGTATTTTGTAGGTATCTGAATGCAAATTGTAATAACTCTGTGCCCCAGAAATTGTCCAGACGTATATGTTCTCTCAGTCTTCCTGAACATGTAAGCAAGTAATTTCCAAGAGAATTTACTCTATCATGGTGTAGCAACATAGTTCAAAAGTACCAAATAATACTAACTCCTTTACAGACTGACACTTCTGCCAGCATAACATCTAGTAAAGCAGAAAGCATAGTCACTTAGGCAGTCAATTAATCCAAAGACATGAGACGATTAACGCAGATAATAACTTATCTGTATTATAGTGCACAGAATCAAAAAGACACAAGGTCACTCCTGAAATGCAACATGCTAACTTCAAAGTCAGCCCTTGAATCTGAGGTTATTGCTTTTGTAAAAGTGCATACACATTTCTTTTTTATTCCAAACAATACCAAATCTTTTCAGTCTTTGGACAGATTTTAAACCAGGGAAAATCCAGCAAAATACCAGGAAATAGCAGACATTAACAGTTCCTTGTCTCATTTAAATACATCAACTATTTTATACTTTAAGTAATTCCTCAGTTATATGAGTATGGTCAGTCTTTCATCAGAACTACTTTTCTGGTTACAATGCTAGAAAGACTGTAAATTCAGTGCCACACAAAATTAAATATATGTGCTTGTAACATATATTCAACATGGAGATCTTTTTTCATCTCTTCTTTCCTCTCCTAAGCAGAAATAAACATCTGGTCCAAAGTTTTCAGTGGTGTTAACTGACAAAATCCATGGAGGTTCAAAAGCTCCAACATGGCATTTTGTTCATTATCATATAAAGTCCCTTAAGTGCATGGTCATCATATTGAATTAAGGATTAATAAGAGGATTTTTACATTATTTCATCAAGTCTCTAGAAATGAGTTGTATCTTCTCCCCTAAAAGTGATCTTTCTGTCTTCATGTATTTTGGTGGAGTAAAGAAAATGAGTTAATAAATTATTTTAAGCTACTACAGATAAAATAATTTTGCATAGTAGAATTAAATTTAAGAACTTAACACCAAAAAATTTTTCACATTGTCAAGTTTGATTCATATTCCTGCATGTAAATTTTAGCTCTTTATAATGTCTTGTTTTTCATTTCAAGAATGATATAATATTAAGCAATATGCAGAAATTGTAAATCTCCGTGTGATATGTTCTTTGTTTCCCTAGGTCTTTATTACCTGTAAGATCTGCCTCTTAAAGTGAATTATTCTGAGGACTGTAGGCTTTTACTGTAGGCATTTTACTGGATATGCTGGAGTTTACAGGTGTACAGTGCAGTTCCTTTCAAAATCTAGTAGGCATTTTGTTTCTTGTGGAAAATGTAGCTTAAATAGGTCCAGTTTAAAAACTCTCTTTACTTGTTTTGCTTGTGAAGTAAGTCTGGATCATGGCAGTACAACTTGTTTTAATGGAGCAATGTACTCGAAAAAAGAATTAAAATGTTGCTTTGTACTAGTACGTGTTTTATTATATATGAGAGCTTCCCTCACGCTACCTTTTTTTACAGACATTGAACATCTCACTCAATCTATTTGCTTTCCTTGGTTTTAATAATCCTTTAAATAACAGTTGCAAAATTCAGTTCAGAAATAAGTCAGCTTCCATTAAGATAATTTTAGGCAAAGGTTCTACTGTTGTTTTGAGATTTATTTCTTTACAGTTGGAAGGTCTAGTACCGCCATAGCTATTTGGTGACTGGGACCTTACTTAAGTGTAATAAAACTACTGATCTTTAAGTGGAAAGAACTTATCCTCAGGTGAAGACATCTACAAATCAGGAGTGGTTTTTTTCTCTGTAAAGTAAGACCAAGTTTCCTACCATTAGGATCAAGTATTAGACCTTCTTATCTCTGAAGAAAGAGAAATTAATTTCTATACTGAGCCATTTATGAATTACTCAGGAAATTTTAGTCTGTGAGCAAATCCTATTCATTGCTCTGGTAGGTACAAATTGTCACACTATGTAATTCATAATGAATAATGATAATAAAAGAAAAACAATATGGAGGGAGCTGACCATGAGGAAGTAAGGGATACTTGCGCTGTAATTTCTCCTTTGTACATTTGGAAAGCTTCAAAGCCCAGCTGCCTTTTCTAGCCTTGGTCAAAAATTTCCTGTAATTTCAAAACATTGTATCTGAAATCTGAACTTGACTTCTAGTCGCTCATGAAATCAGTGATCTCGTCAGGTAGATTGATCTACATTTTGTGTTCTGCACAAATGCATGCTTACATCTGTACATATAAACATAGGTATATACTTAAAAACGTGAAAATATATCTGAAAGTATCATGCATCTGTGTGTACACACAAAACTCAAAGTCCAAATCGTTGTTAATGCTGAGTTTCTGCAAAAATCGTTGACTTTTACGGGACCTGTGCAGATTCTCAGAAGGTACAGAAAACATAATGACCCATATAAGGTTGGGTGTTTCAGCAACATCAGGTAAAACTGTAATAATTTACACTATACATACTTCTACTGAGAGTGAAAAGGAGACAGCCAGACTCTGGAAATTAGATTCATCACACCATACAAAACCAATACCTGAAACATTAGCCACTGTTTCCTCTACAGTTATAAGAATTTAGCTCACTTTTGTGTTCTAATTAATACAATCCAAAAGCTTGTATTTGTAATGTCTGTATTTTCTTTGTTACACTTATTTTTCTTCAAACAGCACATGCAGTGGGAATGAGAAGGCAGGGAAGAAACAAATTCAAATTTCCATTTAATTACCATGGTGGATAAAGAAAGTAAAGAGAAGAATAACTATTTTAAAAGTGTGAGAGGTCATTTGACTTTAAGGGAAGCAGGTCACCTTGTACCAAAAGCGAAGCATATTTGAGCATTTTACGGTTTTGTACTGCTTTTGATTTCACAGGCTATCCCAGTTCTTTACAAACTACAAAATTGTACGAACATTCTCTTTTGCAGTAAAATATGAAGGAATGTTAAGATTTTAATTTTCTACTGATAATAAGTAGAATGCTTGAAATAGGAGAAATATCTTCTCATAGATAACTACTGCATGATTATGCAAAGGCCAGTAAAAGTTCATTAAGTGGACTAATATTCTTCTTTTCATTCTTCATGAAAACATGTACATCATCCGTAAATAAAGCAGTCTGAATTGTCATTATTTTCACTACCATGCAGCTGATAAAACACACAGATTGCAGTGTTGGTTCTAATAGACAGTATTCTCCTTCATTAGATGTATTTCTGCTCAAGGAACTCACAAGGTCAGTCAAAAGTTACTTAGTACTATACAAACAATGATCAAGTTAGCAGGTAGGAACCACACAAGTTAGTAAAATCTCATAAAAATAGGTAGAAGCACTATTATTTTAAGGACATCTGATTTGATTCTGAAGTTTTAAACAGACAGAAGGCAGAACCCAAATGAAAAAGAACTAATCACCATGGAAAGCAAGAACAGCTTTTACAATTTACCAACAAAACCAGTTATTAACTATTAGAAGTTGTACAATTACCTGGTAACTGTGTTAATAATCTGTTCTATATCAAAATTTAGGTGGAAAAAAAAGAAATTATGATCAGCTGCTTTCTAACTGAATTTTGTGTAAAGTCAATAGTCATCTGCTGTAGTTTTGCTTGTTGAGTATCTAAGCTTCCAAGCAGCATATCTGATTGCATTCTATTTTTCTTAAAGTTACAAAGTAAAGGAAAGGAGTTAAACAAGTCAGCTGCAGAAATTATTCATACCATGATGGATAAACTTAAACTAGAAGTTTTGAGTTCCCTTTGATTTTCTCTGTTCACTCTATTTCACAATGTTTAAACATCATAGATATCTCTAGAACAAAACCAAAATAACGATAATCGGAAAAGTGCATACTAGTTGAAATTACCAGAGGGCAAGAACTCCAGTAGTAAATTTTGATTGTCACATATCCTGTAACAAAGGCTACCCAGGAAAGAAAGAGATTCTGTCTTTTGATAGTTTTTAAAATCACGTTATCTGAGAGGACACCACCTTATGAGCTAGTAAGAATTCATTTCTTCCTCCTTCTACATCTTTAACCTCCTTGAGGAAACTGATCTTTTCAGTATTATCCTTTTTCTAAAGAAAATATCCTTAATAGTAGCAAGCAGCATGTCAAGTTTAATGGTGAAGTTAGCAGTTAGTTAAACAGGTGATCACAAGAGGGATGGCTTCTTTTAGCTGTGTTGGTTTTAACGCTGAAAAGAATTGACACAAAATAACCATCAGAGGAAAGCCCCTTGGAGGGTGTTAGCTGTACTATAAGGCACAGAGATACTACAGCAAGGTTTATAATTTTCAGGTAGAAGTTGCTCAGATTCATGCTTATTTACTGCTATTAGCATTCTGCACCTTAGCAAAGACGTCACCTTGAATTACCCATTTTCTCACCATGACAATTGACAAGCTTGACAGACTCATTAAACTGCCGAATTTCTAATTTGTAGCAGACCTTTCTCAACAGCACATGGATAACAGCAAAAAAGTGCTATAATGTGAACCTAGCATGCATTTTAATGTAACTCTTATCTGAAGTCAACTGCTGGCACAGCAGCTGAGTGTTTTTTCATGTCGTGGATCAACCCCAGCTGGCAACTAAGCAGCACACAGCCCCTTCCTCACTCGCCCACTCCCCCCCTGCAGTGGGATGCAGAGGAGGATGAAAAGAAAAGTAAAATTCATGGGTTGAAACAAAGACAGTTTAATAGGACAACAAAGGAAGAGTTTAATAATAATAATAGTAATAATAGTAATAATAGTAATAATAGTAATAATGATCATAGTAATAATAATAATAATAATAATAGAATATATAAAACAAGTGATGCACAATGCAATTTCTCATCATGCACCAATCAATGTTCACCCCGTTCCCAAGCAGCAATCATCACCCCCCTGGCCAACTTCCCCCAGTTCATGTACGAAGCATGACATCATATAGTATGGAATATACCTGAGGCCAGTTTGGATCAGTGGGCCTACCTATGCTCCCTCCCAGCTTCTTGTGCACCTGCTTTCTGGAAGAGCATGGGAAGCTTAAAAGTCCTTGACTGGTGTAAGCACTCCTTAGCAACAACTAAAAATCTCAGTGTGTTATCAACATCATTCTCATACTAAATCCAAAACGCAGCACTATACCAGCTACTAGGAAGAAAATTCATTCTATCCCAGCCAAAACAAAGACATTTCACCAGTCATGGATAAAAAGAATGTAACAAGACACAAGTAGTACCTCAGCTGTGATTCCCATCTCTTTTAAAACTTTTAGCTCTATTTAGCTCATAAGTTTATTCTTAATTTCTGCTATTCAAAATAGGCTAAATAAAACATTCAGCCTTATGCAGAAGGATGGCCCCTGGCCTCCTTTTCTGTATGTCTGTGGTACTTAATGTTACTTGTAAATGGTTTCAAAAATGAGTTTAAATTAAAATAAATACATCATTCAATCTGATTCTTTTTTTTGGCTTTTCTGCTGTCAGCAGACAGAAAGAAAACCCACTCTGTTTTGAAAATACCATAAGGAATTTCAGCAACTCTACACAATCTACATTGTCAAGTTTCTAAAAGATACTCTTCTCTGACGCAGCAGTGCTGTGAGGTTCAGAATTTGAGGGAAAAAGTACTCATAGTCCAAATTAAAAACAAACCATATTGATGAATTAATTTCTTCTTGTACTATTTTCTCTAATATCTTATTTAAATATTCTATAACATACTTTTTAATATTATGATGATCCTAGGATTTCTGATTTCCAAAAAGGAAAGCATGGATAAACATGAGGTCCAGCATTAACATGTTGACATCATCAACGTAATGTGACACGCAGTTGCATCTTTTCCACCAAAAAGAGAGTAACCAATATTCTAAGGAAATTGTAAGCATGCAATTGACTTGCAAGTATTGTCTCTGGAACTTATTCACCAGAGACTACAAGAAGCCTTGTAATGAAATGAAACAACTGGAAAACTATGAAACAACTGGAAAACTATCAGAAGTAGAGTCCAGGTAATTTCCTACACCTGAGTTTCAGACACAGCTGTATTCACAAACACAAACCCTGCTATCTTCACGGTGTATCTGCTAGCCAACTTTATACATGCACACAAAAACTTGGAAGACAGAGGTTAAAAAGTAGTAAAAATAACTATTGAAACCAAACAAATACAGATAAATATCCTTCAGGATCTCCGAGTTTTTCCAATGACCCTCTTTATGTATGCTTTTGATTTGTATTTAGAAGGCACCTTCTAATCAATTTGAGGCCACAACTTTTCTTCTTGCAGAGTTATAGGCTGAAGAACCTGAATGCTGCCTTGACTAGGGGGTCATGTCTGTGTCTGTTTAGTGACAGAAAGGATACAATTATGAAATATCAAACAAATGTTGAAGTTCAAAAAGGAAATAAGGGGGTAAAGGGGCACAACTATTCACAAAGATTATAATTTTAAAGCATTAATATTCATATCCATAAGGACGTGTTTCCCACGAAAAAAAGCCAAAACAGATCTGCAAGACACAGATGGAGTACTCCAGCTTTTTAGTCATTTCCTTTGATTATAATGACATATGTTAGTAAGGGCAGAGGCGGTTGACTTTAATGCTGCTGAATCAAGAATATGAACACTTAAAATGACAGACAGTGTCTCTCCTTTTTAGGTTAATGGGACCATTATAGACCTCAAAAAACCTGTTTTGCCCTCCTTCCCATCAGCAAAGGCCAAGCTCGCTAATGCAGCACATGAACAGAGTATTTGTCAAGTTAGCAGGAGCTTGACTTAACCAAGGTCGGACAGGCTAAAACAGTCTCTGTTGTGCCAAGAAGCAGCTAGCGTATTTACTATTTTAAAATGTTTACAGTTTATTTTTTTTTCTGAAGTGCTTACTTGCTCTGTAGGAAAATCTACAGGTACATAAACCATTGAAATATGATCTATTTTGGTAGGTCTAAAATGCACACTGTTTAAAACTGTATTTCACCATGTAATTCTTCTAAATTAATTACTACATTTTTTGTGCAGCTATATAGCCTTAGTCCCTAGACTACGTCTATTTAACAAAAGAAAGGTGTGACTGCAGCCTGCTCCTGATGTTCTTGTGCGAGCTTCATTTACCTGATCAAGGTAGATCAACTATATGGTAAGATGAGCTCTAGCACAATGTAGAACCACAGCCATCTTTGCCTGGTTGGAGAGCCTTTTCCTTTTGATGGATGGAACATTATAATGATTTCTTCACTCCGCATTTCCTGCTGCTTTTGTCCATTCTCATAGGATGCAGTAGAGTCTAGTGATGCAATATCACGTCTGCTTTCCATTAAAGGCTCATGCCTAGGCCATGGCTCTGTAATTGCAGTCCAGAGCACAGAATATACATGTGAGGATTTAGTGCCAACGTAAAGTGTTAAAAACTGCCTGTCAATGAATGGCAGTTAGCCTGCCTAGCTACAGAAATAGACGGCAGTATCTGCAAGAAGTGTATGAATAGCCAATGACAAATGTTGGACCAGCATAGTCTTACAGCAGTTTTCAACTGATCCACTGGTTGTGAAAGTTGAGAACGACCAGTTTTAGACTAATTTTAAGCTAGTTTAGAGAAAACTAGCCCTTTCCTGGTATTGCAACCTTTGTTAATTACCATTCTTCCAGTGATAATGAAACCGTGTATACATAGTTATAGCAGTATTTGAAGACCGTTTGTTGCACTTCATTTGCCTCCGAGGAAAAGTAAGTACAGTTCTATAACTATGCAGGCAGGCTCAGGGTGAGAATTTAATCTGAAAACTAGATGACAATTTTAACTGACAGGTAAAATAGTTCTACCAGAGATAAGAATATGTTTCTCTGAAAATTAATGTTTGCTTTTATGGAAGGGAAAGGAAAAGGGGAAGGGGAAGAGAGATTGTGTTTCATTACTGAGAGGTTTAAAATGTCAGTTATGTTCTGGACTGGAAGAAAACAAAGGCATTTTAAAATAAAAAGTGAATGAACACTCATACTCAGGATGGTATTTACACAGTTATAATACAGAAACATCTAAATCCTCTATCATATTTGACTAATGCACATTATGAATATATTCTTTCTATGGAAAAACATTTAACTTCACTAACAGTCAAATCCTTCTGCAGTTCACAAATGAAATTGATACAAACTTGTTGGCTGCCAAAACATATAAACCTCTTCCTCCATTATTATTAATTTTGACTTGATATTTGTATATTTTCGTCAAATCTCTCAATCTTACTTTTGCTACATCCTTTGCAAAATAGATCATAATTTTGTTAATGGATAAATATCCTATTTTAAAGAGAATTCATGGCCACAACATACTTCAACCTTTTTGGTGAATTACAAATCCAGATGTCAATTTTTTTTTTCAATGTTGTAAAAGAATTGTGAAATAATGAAACCAGGTACAGGAAAGTCTTAAAGCTATTTTTTTGCATCCTATCCTCATGCAGAGCTTTATGACCAGGCTTTAAAGAGAGTTTTGCTGTTAAACACTCTAGTCCAAAGATAGTAAAAGACTTCTCAGATGAATATGGTGTTGAATCTACAATTTTTTCACAAAATATTTCTTTTCAAAAGAAAAAGGCTAAGGGGTTTTTTTGTTTGTTTGGTCTTTTTTTTAATGAAAACTATGTCTATGCATACAAACATGTATGAACCATTTTAAAAGCTTCTGAAATAATCTTTAAAATTTTTCAGAGTATCCTAGCTTATTCCAGTACCTGGCTTATTTTTAATTGTTTAATCAATTTTTCTAACCAATTTATTTCACATATTGTCGGACAGTATTGAAGGGGAAGCTTAAATGCAACATGAACAAGTACACAGTCACTGTACACTCCCAGTACATTTTTCCCCCTTTTAGATGTTTCCTGAGATTTAGAATTTTTTTGTGTGTGTGTGTTCTTTTTGAGCTTCAAATACGCTCTGTAACCAGCAAATCAGCAGGGAAATCTGAGGAACAAATCTGAAAACATTGATGAAAAGTCTAAAAGATACAGAGAAGGTATCAGTAACATCAGCTGTAAAAATTTACTCAGATGTGGGAATGTTTGTGACAGGAATGACTCATAATGGTCAAAGGTGAGGTGTTAGAGAAACTTGCAATTTTTAGGGGAGAGGCAGGTTTATAAAACTAGTAGTTTAAAAATAAGCCTTTCAGAATGAGCTAGGTGTTTCTGTGGGCTTTTTCTTTCGCAAATGACTTACCAACGTTCTCCTCTACATTAAAAAAAAAATCAAGAAGTCTTAGGAAGTTTTCTAGTTATGATTCTAGCAAGAGTTTTGAGAAGGCCTCATCTGTTAGAATGCTATTTTAACTGAATTCTGCTTTTTCTCTTTTCTCTTGCAAGCATATATGAAGTTTGGATGAATTTATTAAAAAACATTTCAATATTCATCAACTTCTCTCTAACTATCACCTCAGCACAATCTCTGACCTCTTATGTCTTATGCATTCTATTATATCTACTATAAAATCCTGTTGTCATTTTAAAATTTAAAAGAAAATCTTTCTTACTTCGTACTTGTCTGTTCACTGCTGTTCTGCTTGTAATAGTATTGACTTTTATAATCCATGTTCTGTTATTATCTACCCTTTCTTCATTATTCATACCATGACTAGAAGAGCTTCTATAAAAAATAGCATAACTGTACCTTATTGTTCACAAAGTCACTGAAATGACATAGCAGAGGTAAGTGATGGATTCTCCATCACTTTAAATCTTCAGAGCAAGACTGTATGTATCTCTGAGAGGAACTCATGAGTCAAAAAAAGGTTACTGAGGGATTAATGACACTGTGCTGTTGTGTTATACAGTGACTGGAGTAAACGAACAAATTATGTAAAAGTTCTATTGTGCCCTAAATAATGTCAAACAACTTTATACAAGAAAATATTATTTATTTTTTTTTTTACTGTGAACACGAATTTCATATAATTTTAATCATAGTCACCACTATCTACACACCTTAATATTCTTATTTCATAGATGGTGTAAAACTCTGTATCTCCGAAAACCACATCCCCAAACATTTCTAACTTCCATTTCTAACATAAAGAAGGTCATAGAATCAAGGCCTCTATTTGCTAACAGCCATGTTTCCTCTACACTTTGAAATCCAAGGAACAATTAAAGCTGCAGCAGTTAAAAGTTATCCATTAATTAGAGCTGGAAGCAAGCACCCATGAAATACAGGTGATAACCATAAATCAGAACAATTAGTCTGTCTAAAAAAGCAACATGATCAAACCAGAAACTCTCTACCAGCTGCTCATTTAATCTTAGGCTGCAGTGTTTTTCTGTTCTGAGGAGACAAATCTGTACGGGATGACGTTGAAATTTTACAGCTATTCATCCCTCAAGGTTATTCCTTGCAAGACAGTATAGCCTGAATTCCCACTCCTGCTAAGACTTTTGCATATAATCACCTTTAAAACCACCAGTAGTTTCAAAGAAGTATGAATAAAATTAAGAAAAAACATTAATAAAATTAAGACCTGTGTAGGTTTTTGTAAGTCTGAGTGAAATAAGTTGATACAGTCCACTTCCCAAAATCATTTAAATAGGTACCAGTATCCCATGCTTTGATGGAATATAATCATTAGAAAGAATCATAAGTGAAAGTTACAAGTAGTACCACATAAATGTAAAAGAGAAAGGAGAAAGAGACCTTGTACTGAGCTTCAAGATTCCTGCAGTGACATGGAGAGAAGCATAAATAGGAATGGACAAAACCAGAGAGGCAAAGAGACGTAAGCCGTTTATCTCTTTACCCAAAGTGCTGTGGCTATCAAGGAAGGACAATTAGTGGTGTGACTCAGATTCTATTAGCCCATAAATTTTATTAAACATCAGCTCATCTTTATTTCAAAGCAATTAATTTTTTCGTGTGTCTCATAAATAACAAAAAAAAATCTTCAAGAAATATCTAACTACATCTCTACTATTCAGCAAAAAATGTAGGGAGAAATACAATTTTCTCACAAAAAGAAAGACTTGGTCATGGGGGCCTTTGGGGAGCACATTTATTCTTTCAGCACAAAACAGAAACCAAGCATATTAGGATAATGGTTTTGCTAATTATTACCATGGTTAATTTTCTTGCTCCAGTCTCACTGATATCTATGGATTTCACAGAAGTTCAGAGAAAGAGAGAGATGATGTGTCAGGCCTCAGACTATTGCTGTTGCTACTCACTCTCATTAATGCTTGCTTATTCCTCTCATCTTATGTAAAAGAAGAATGATAGAAGAGAAAAACTTCTGTTAGATGTAAGAAAATGGCAGGATACTACAAGTTGCTAACCATCAGAAGTGCTCTGAAATAAAACAATAAAAACATAATACTAGGTGGTTTGTTGGTTTTTTTTTTCTCTCAGCAAGACTCCATGGCAACAATACTGCAGAATAGCCACTGGCCAGCCACTGTTCAGAGATTACCAGCCAAGGTGACTAGGACCTGTTACTGAAAGTAAAAAGAAAAGAAAAAATATCTAGTTGGTGAAATTATCAGCTGTTGTCAAATTATTTAAGCCCAACAAAGATGTAAGTATGTGAAAACTTCAGTACTGTTTGGAAATCAACAGTAAAAAAATCATTAAGAAAAGCTGCAATCTAATAACCTTTACCTTCTTTGCCCTCCCTAAAAGATGGGATATCGTTGCAGTTTAAAATACACTCTTCTACCATCATATTCCATAGAAAGCTACAATCAAAATAGTAATCTTTTTTGTTTTCATGGGGCCAACTGTTTCTTTGAGTTACTCCTGTGAAAACATTGGAGAATGCCAGATTATTGCTAGTAATGAGATTAGTGTCTGACCTTAAATGATCAAAACCTGACAATCATTTATGGCAAATGAGAAAGTTAATACTCAACTATGCTTCAGCTAGAAACTACAAATATAAATACAGTTAATACAGTCAAACAAAGAGCAAAATAGTACAAACATATGCATTGTTTCATGTTTGCTGTATTAGTATATCATTTATGAGAATATAATTTCATGTCATGTGCTTTACAAATCTGCTGGACAAAAGCAAAATCTTTTCAATGGAGGCACTTCAAAATCAGAGTAATGAAATAGGATCTGTAAATACAGAAGAGCTATGATGGAGGCGGGGGAAGAGGGAGAATGCTAAATAACAGTTTTCTCTTGCTTCTTTTTGTTCTTCTGCTGGGAATTAGCCTGAACGTATAGTTTTTATGTTATGGGACGCCCTTTGTAAAGAGCTGGAAATCCATCTTACATATGCAGCTGTATCTTAGGTCAAATACCACGCAGTAAACTTTCATAAAATTGTGCATGACAGGTAATATTTCATAATAGCTTCTTCAGTCCTAAGCTGCCCATTCTTTCGTGTTGAACTACCATAACTGAATTAATAACAGGTTGCCCAGAGAGGTAGTGGAGGCCCCATCCCTGGAAACATTCAAGACCAGGCTGGACAGGGCTCTGAGCAACCTGATCTAGTTAGTGGTGTCCCTGCTCGCTGCAGGGGGTTGGACTAGATGACCTCTAGGGGTCCCTTCCAACCCAAAACTTTCTATAATTCTATGATTCTAATGATCAGCTAAAAAATGGAAACGTATAATTATCTATTTTATGCCAAAATTAATTTAATTATGCAAGGAACTGAACAGAGGAACCAAGGTTTGGAAGTTCATACTTTAAACTGAAGAAAAAAATATTATTAGAGGTTACTTCAGAATAAGCAATATATTCCTGTTTGACTCCTCCCCCCCCCCACCACCCCGTACTGGAATGTATTTCTGTATTAATAATTTTAGAGGTAAATAGTGTCATCAGTATGCATAATGTTGTTCAGCAGCAGATTGACTGTTGTGCTATACAAATAATAGCTCTCTACACATAGTCCTCACAGGCACAAAGTGATATAATTCAGTACAATAAACCACACAATATGTTGTACTTTTCAGGAGGAGGGAACACAATGCAACCTGAGTGCTGTGGCTTGCATAGCACACAGTAACACAATATACTTGATTCTCTGTTACCACTACACTTTGTACAGCCATTTGCCCCTGAGAAAACTGAGGTATAAAATGCTGCCAGACCATAAGTGTAGTTTTTCACACCTACTTTGTAAGATAAATGACTACATCAGATGCAATTGTGGAAAATCATGTTCGTGATTACTGTTCTTTGCAGGAGAGTATTGTCAGAGGTGAACAGTTACTCAGGGTGTAGTTCCAGGACAGTTTTATTCAGAAAAGAAACCAGTTTTACAAGTTCCTTATTGCTTCTCTGAAATGGAGCTAGCCTTCTGAAATGAACCAAAACTGTTGTTTGCAGAGGAAGGCTTCACTGATAGCAGGATTACACAAATGTAAGAAGGCTTATGAAAAGGAATGGTATTGCTTTTTTTTACCCCAATCATTTTATCTGTCTGGTTTACAGCACAGTCCCAAATAAAGCTCTATTAGAACAACTGAGGGAGAAGCAAACAGGTGTGAATACAAAAACTGATAAACAGGATCCAAAGGATAAATGATTATACTTTCTTCTTAACTAAAATTCATTCTTTGCTCAGCTGTAACATTACTGAAAAGGTCCTACTAGAATCACCAGAAAAACTCGGGTAAGTTCACTTGTGAACTAGGTTCTCATATTTTTCCTTGCAGAATCCATTTGGTCCTTTACGGCACTTGCTTAAGCAAAATGATGTTATATGAAGTTATGTATCTATGTCTAATGTAATCATTTTACAAATCAAAGGAGATGTATCAGAGACATTAAAACTGGATAGGGGTAGTCCATCATTACATAACACTTACAAATAAAAGAACTAGTGGAAAACCATTGATTTTTAGTGTTCATAAACTCTCTTGCTTTTCTAACTTGGCTCAAACAGAAGGGAGCATGATTTTTCTTATTTATACAATTTCAGTATACTCTGGTCTAGGAATATAAAAACAGAGGACAAATTTCTTGGTTCAAAATGAATGCAATTAATAGATTTGTTTTACTATATAATCCGGTGAACAGAACACAGATAAAATTGTAATAAAATGATTTTTATTAAAAAAAAGAAGAAAAATAATCACTTTCACTGTATGGAACACTAAACTAAACAGATTTATAAAAAAGACAGAAGCTTTTCAAAAATCTTTTTTTGCCCTTTTTCTTCATGAATTTTCATCAGTCAGTTCACCAGCTATTTTTAGAGAAGGCTTCCAAGATCCTTGAGTCCAACCATTAACCTAACACTATCAATTTCACCACTAAATCATAAGCTCCGTATCCATACATCTTTTAAATAGCTCCAGGGATGGTGCCTCAGCCACTTGCCTGGCCAGCCTGTTCCAATGCTTTAAAATTGTTTAGTGAAGAAATTTTTCCTAATATGTAACCTAAGCGTCTCCTGGCGCAACTTGAGGCCATTTCACCTTGTCCTATTTCTTGTTACTTGGGGAAAGAAACTGATACTACTATCTCCTTTCTGGTAGTTGTAGAAAGTGGTAAGATCTCCCCTCAGCCTCCTCTGCTCCAGACTAAACAACCCCAGTTCCCTCAGACAGTCCTTGTAAGACTTGTGCTCCAGCCACTTCACCAGCCTTGTTGCCCTTCTCTGGACATGCTCCTGAATCTCGATGTCTTTCTTGTAGAGAGAACACAGTATTCGAGGCGTAGCCTCACCAGTGCTGAGTGCAAAAGCGCAATCACCTCCCTACTCCTGCTGGCCACACTATTCCTGATACAAGCCAGGATGCCTTTGGCCTTCTTGGCCACCTGGGCACACTACCAGCTCATATTCAGCTGGCTGTCAACCA
>Ga0065711_1006427_pt1 | contig 18699 bp, 25 predicted proteins | sample Hoacrofraction12_FD_59098 | JGI IMG/M metagenome (GOLD analysis project Ga0065711, IMG submission 59098) | Hoatzin crop microbial communities from Cojedes, Venezuela - Epithelial fraction 12 v2 (version 2) | ecosystem: Host-associated > Birds > Digestive system > Esophagus > Crop | place...
TGACAGGGTGACGGAGTTGATGCTTGCATGGTTTTCGCAGAGGAAACAGTAGGAGGACAGGACAATGAGCTATTTATGGGAAGTGTATTTCAGCGAAAGGATTCTGGAAAGAGGGATGGGATACATGCTGGAAGGCCGTGTGAAGAAGCTGGAAGTCGATGGGGATGAGATTCAAGCTGTTGTGGAAGGATCGCAATCCTATGATGTGGAAATCACAAAGAACGGAGAAGAAAGCATCCGTTCCATATTCTGCAGCTGTCCCTATGCGGAAAAGGGGCTTTTATGCAAGCATGCGGCGGCAGTGCTCTATGTCTATTCCGAGAAGTATCTCATTAAGAATGCGGATGCGATGAATGTTGTCCCGCTGGAGCCCAAGACGGTTCATGAAGTGCTTGAAACCCTTGACAAAAAAGAGCTGATGAATATGCTGGAGGATCTTGCCGGACAGAATCCTTCCGTGTCGGAGATGATCCGGAAAAAGATTCCTGATGATTTTGTGATTGCGGATCCGGCAATCATGCTGGATCAGGTGGATCATATTTTCAGTGTTGATTCTGGATGGGATGGGTCAATTCACGGGAAGGATGTGGAAGATTTTTCTGAAGATATGACAGCATTTGTGAAGGAGAATGTGAACGCTCTGGTGTATAACCGCAAGTACTTCGCTGCTTTCCGGATCGCATGGTATATCTATGCGAAAATGGATAATACGGAAATCGATGACAGATGGGATGAAACGGAACGAATCAAAGAAGCCTGTTTCACAATATGGCGCAAGTGCATTCATGAGGCAGATGATGAAGAGCGTAATACCATCAAAGCATTTATCGATGAGAGACTGAAGGATATAGAATCCGATGAAACAGAAGGTGCCATGTACCGGCTGCTGAATGAATATTTCCGGAATTAGAAAAAGGTTGTTCTTTTTCGGGATTTCATATAACATTTTTCACGGAAAGCGAGGCTCTTGTGGCGGATTATCTCAATCAGGAAGAAAGAATGATGTTTTATGATCTCTGGTACGGGCTTTTGGAATATGCAGGTCACGTGAAGATCACGAAGGATGTGAAGCCGGAGGAACTGAAAAGGCTTGCGGAGAAGGTTTACTTGAATCCTTTTCTGATTGACGATTATATTTCTGTTTCTGATTTGGATAAGAGGGAGATTAAAATTCTCGAATCCTGGAAACACACCGTACGGGGAACCTTCTTCCTGTACAAAAACCTGAAGGAAGGGGCAGTGGTCATCGAAAACCACAGTCATGAAGTGTATGTATGCAAAGGCCTGTCAAAACCGTTGAACGAAGCGTTTCTGTATATGGAGCCGCCGGTGATGTTCAAAGGAACGCTGCTTCCATTTGAAAAGACCATCGTCACCGATGGCCTGAATGCCTATATGCCGTATCTTCTCGGATCAGAGATCAAAGAGAAGCTGAAGTATTTCTACCGCATTGCCGGGAATGAAAATCGGATCCACAGGGACTTAAAGAACTTCTAGTTCTTCGAGTCTCTTTTTTGTGGTATCCGCATTGATATGCAGGATACCCGTACCTCCCATAGAATTCCATTCCTCGATATTCACACTGTAATCATCGATGAGAATGCATTCTTTACTTCTCACGAAGTTCTTCTTCTCCTCCTTGTATACGATATTGACAATCACATCCTCTCCGAGGATTCTTCTCACCCAGCGGATCTTATCCTCCGCCGCATTTTCAATATGCCTTTTGGGCTTGGGAATGCCGGTGAGGATTTCCACTCTGTTTTTGTATTTGTTCTTCAGTATGAAGAAAATGTTGACTGTATCCGGATAAGGTTCCAGTCTGTCATAGAAATGTTCGATGGATCTGACACTGTCCCACATCCGGTACGTCTCCTCATTTTCCTCTTTTTTCTGCTTCACCGGCTCCATATGACACAGGTTCCGGATCCCTCCGTCAAAGTCAGCCAGAACCCCATCCATATCAAAGTAGATCTTCTCCGGAATCATTCATACTCTCCCAGAAGCTCTGCGAACAGTCTGTAATACGGATAGTGGTTCTGGTTCCACATGATCTTCTTTCCGATGGAAGCCAGTAAGAGAATTCTGTCTTCCTTTACCTTCACAAGAATCAGGGAAGGAATATGCATGTCCTCCAGCTTTTCCCGCATGTCTTCAATTGCCTTGGGAAGGGCATCAATGTGATTCACCACAATAAACGGCTCAACGTCCAGCCAGCTCATGACTCTTTCATCCGAAAGCAGGCGTTCCAGCTTCTCCGCTTCACCTGTACCGCTGATATGGATAATGCCATGGCCTTCTTTATACAGCACGGCAAGGGACAGTTCCAGACTCTCACGGACTTCATTCATCAGATCCGAAAGGGCAGGTGCCTTTCCGTATTTCTGCATATAGCCGAACCGTACCAGAAGGTCTCCGGTAGTCATGTCTTTCCTCGCATTGATCTTTCCGGTCACTGTGTTCTTTCCTTTGATATCATCCAGCGTCCCGTGCTTGTCCAGATCATAGATCACATACCGGTTTCTGCCTTTTTCCTTTGCCGTATACAGGCAATGGTCCGCCAGCAGGAACAGATCATCATAATTCTCCGCATCGTTCGGATAAGAAGCTGTACCGATGGAAAGGGTAAGAGGACCGCTCGTCAATGGATTGAGATCCGGGAAGGCTGTCATCACACTGTTCTTCAGATTTCTCAGCAGTGTTCGAAGTGCAGTTTCATCCTCCGCATTCTTCAGAACCAGCAGGAACTCATCCCCGCCGATCCTTCCGGCATATCCTGTATTACCCACGCAGTTTTTCAGAATTCCTGCAAACTGTCTCAGCACGTCATCACCTTTCTGATGCCCGTAGGTATCGTTGATATTCTTGAAGTAGTCGATGTCCACTACGGCCAGCACCGTATCATCTTCCTTCTTTTCATCAATCATCTCCACCGCAAGATCCGTAATCTGATTCTTCAGATACAGGCCCGTCAAAGCATCATAGGCGTGGTTCAGATAATTCTCATTTCCCCGCTTCTTCAGGGCATGGAGTCTTCCGATGCTTGTAAAGACGCCATCCGGCTGGTATACCGGCTGGCATTGCATGAGCGTGCCTTCGCTTGTCTCACTGAGACGGATGTCACTCATCAGGCGGAAGGAGGAATCGCAGTGCTTCACGCAGTGGAGGAATCTCGGAATGTCTTCCTCACTGTCTTCGGATTTCAATATCTCCGCAAACTGATTGAAAGTATACACGTTCTCCGGGAAGCGGATTTCCGTCTGCCGGATGAATTCCAGCCTGTCCTTTACAGGATCATAGGAAAACAGGGTATCCCCGTATAAGGAAGCCAGGGCTCTTGCCTCATGGAGAGCGTGCATATGGGGAATGTATCCGTTAATCAGATCATCCACCGCCACCAGCTCCATGCTGTTCTTTTCGTCAAACCTGCAGTAGCAGATTTTTCCGGCAAAGGTGACATGGCTCCATTCATGGCTTTTTTGATTTAACAGGTTCAGAAACTCCTCCCGCTCCTCTTCCTTCACAAAAGACTCCACGGGAGAATAAATATCATGGTTTACCCATGCAAAAACCTCCGCATCCGCATTGATGATCCGGTGCGAAGTACAATCCATAAGAACTGTATGGGAAAGAAACATTTTCATAGGAACATTATACGATATAATATTCAAAAACGAGAGGTCGAAGTCATGATTTTAGGATTGTCATATTACGAAATCGCATGGTATTTCCTCATATACTCCTTCTTCGGATGGGTGATGGAAGTGGCTTATGCGGCACTGACGAAAGGAAAAGTGGTGAACAGGGGATTCCTCAACGGTCCGGTATGCCCGGTATACGGTTTCGGCATGCTCGGCATCCTTGCCCTGGTGAAGAATCTGGACAATCTGGATCTGACAGGTCAGACGATCACAGACGTCTGGGAACCCCTGCAGTTATTCTTCTACGGCATGATCATCTGCTCTGTCATCGAATATATTGCAGGATGGGCGCTGGATAAGATTTATCACGCCAGATGGTGGGACTACAGCAATGTGCCTTTTAACATCAACGGCTATATCTGCCTGAAGTTCTCCGTCCTCTGGGGCATCGGTGTGGTCATTGCGGTGAAGATTGTCCATCCTCTGACTGCCAGAGCTTCCGTCAGCTTTATTCCCGAAAACATCGGGTGGTGGATTCTGCTTGTTTTATATCTCATATATCTTGCGGACCTCTTGGTGACAGTATTGATTATGAAAGGGGTCAGCCGGAGGCTGGATGAACTGGAGACCATCCGGGAGAAGATGCGCATTCCCAGCAATACCTTAAGCACAAAGATCGGCGAGAATACCATCGAAACCGCAGACAGGATCGAAGGGGCGAGAGTCCAGGCGTCCTTAGCCAGAGCGGAAGTGAAGGATGAGCTGGAAAGCAGGAAGGAAAAGCTGGAGAACGAAATCCTGAAGGCGAAGTTCTTCGGCATGCGCCGTATCATGGACGCTTTCCCGGATATGTATGTCCGTGAGCATCTGGAGGAATTCAAAGAGCTGAGAAGAAAAGTTCTGGAAGAAGCGGAGGCTGAGAAATGATCCGAAATATACTCTTCGATATGGGAAATGTGATGATCCGCTGGGATCCGATGCATTTCATTGATCAGTTGAACATTGACAATGAAGAAGAAAGAACACTGCTCTACAGGACCATCTACGGATCGAAGGAGTGGGTGAGCATTGACCACGGTCATCTGAGTGAAGAGGAACTTTATGAAAAGGTGATAAAGAAACTCCCTTCAAACCTTCATGACAAGGCTGAACAGCTCATCTTCCATTGGGATGAGGAACATCTTGAAATGGAAGGAATGGAGGAGATTGTTTCAGGATTATATAGCAATTACAACCTGTATCTCCTTACCAATGCAGGACAGAGACACCATGAATACTGGAATGGCTTCCCTGTGTCCAGGTATTTTACAAAAGGAGTCATGCTTTCCAGTGACTGGAAGATCCTGAAGCCGGATGAAAGGTTTTATCTGAAAGCCATGGAATTATTCAACCTGAAACCGGAGGAATGCGTGTTCATCGATGACAATGCGATGAATGTGGAGGCTGCGGAGCTTCTTGGCATTCATGGGATTATATTTGACGGGGACATCGGATATCTGAAGGAAAATCTGAGGGATCTGAATATCTCCATTTGACAGGTTTGCTATGATGATATGGAAAAAATGCAGAGGACAGAGTCTTCTGCATTTTTGGAAAGGGGAGTCCTATGGTAAGAGTAAGAATCTTCTGCGGAATGGGGTTTACGTCTACGGTCTTTGCCTTAAAACTGAATCAAATGAATGATGAACAGTGGGATGTCAGAGCCTTTCCCATTCATACCGTCAAAGAAAATGGGAAGGATGCGGATGTGATTCTGATTGCGCCCCAGTCTGCACACCGGATCCCTGACGTCAAGATTCTTTATCCTTCAATCCCTGTTGAAGAACTGGATATCAGAGGATATGCCAGGAACGGCATTGCCGGAATTGAAGATCTGGTGCGAAGAATGTTAGATATTTAGAGAATGTTGCACTTGGCTAATCGTCCTTTCATCGGATACATTGTAAGCGTATTCAAAAGGCGGTGATGAACTGTGAAAGCTTTGACGGCAGTGGAAGAAGGAAAGACATGCACGGTGGTATGGCTCATCGGAGAAATGGGAAAAGCACTGGGCGAAATCCTGCACATGGAAATGGATGATGAAGTCTCTGTCGTGCGCAATTACGGCAGCGACGGGATGGTCATCGGCTTCCATGGAAAAAAGTATGCCGTGGATTCACAGACGGCATACTTCATCAAGGTCAACGAACTGTCCTATTTCTGATAAATGTTCAGCGCCAGGTCAATGTATTTCTGTACGGCATCACTGACCGGCGTTTTGTAAATCATGCCGTATTCCCTTGTCCAGCCTTCCTTCAGAGGAATTAAGACAAGCTCTTCAATGGAAGAGGCGAAGGGGTTTGCGGTCAGGAACACTTTTCCTTCCGCAATGCAGGAGAACGCCGTTTCCACCTGATGGTCCACATCCATGGATTCGATCAGGTTCTGCGGCTTCTTTGCGAAAGCTTCATGAATCTCTTCGATGAATGACTTCATGATCATCATGGGCATGATCACAGTTTCGTAATCAGACAGCTCTTTCAATGAGACTGTCTTTTTCTTTGCAAGAGGATGGTTTTTGGCAACACCTGCACAATAGGGTACGGTTGTCAGCTTCGTATACGTGAAATCATTCTCCGGAATCACCGTATCGATCACAAACGTCTCTCCCACATCCATGAGGTTCTGGCTCACCCGGTATTCTCCGCTGTGATTCGGGTGGACGATCTTCTGGAGCCGGATCTCCGGATACATTTTCGCAAATGCTTCATTGACAGGATCCAGAAGCACCTGATGTTCCACAGAGCCGATGCGGATGAAGGAAGCGCCTGCGGTTTTCCGGCATTCTTTGATTAAAGAATCCTGATCGCTGAGCAATCGCTTTGCGCCGGTATAGAACTTCTTTCCCGCTTCCGTCAGGCGGATGCCGTTCTTCGTTCTTTCAAACAATGAGAACTGCAGTTCCTCTTCCAGACGGTTGATCTGCTTTAAGATGGCCTGCTTGGACATATAGCAGGATTCTTCCGCTTTGGAAAAGCTTCCAGCATCCGCACAGGCGATGAATGTCTTGATCTGTTCACTGTTCATGGTAACCTCCGGTTACCACAATGGTACCATAGAATTCCTTCTTTGTGCATGATTTCACTTTTACACTATGATTGTAAACATACGGGAGGGAATGTATGAAGAAAGAGATGATCATGACAGCAGCGCTGGCGCTTGGCTTATCTGCCTGCGGTACAGCGGAGACCACAACAGTATCGACTGATTCAGGCAATGCGGGATTATTTACCGCAGGCACCTACAGTGCCAGTGCAGCAGGAAGAAACGGAGATGTGAATGTGACAGCCGTATTTACCAGTGACAAAATCGAAAGCATCGACATCGAATCTGAGGAGACGGAAAGCATCGGTGTCACAGCCATGGAGCAGATGAAGGAAGAGATTCTGGAGAATCAGTCTCTTGCGGTGGATGCGGTAAGCGGCGCCACCTTATCTTCCAATGCGTTTATGGAAGCTTTGAGTGATGCTGTGACGCAGGCAGGAGCGGATCCGGCCGCTCTTGGATATGGAGAAGAGACGTCAAAAGTTTCCGATGAAGTTGAATACGAGACAGAAGCCGACATCATCGTTGTGGGCGGCGGTGCCGCAGGCATGATGGCTGCCGTGGCTGCTTCGGAAGAAGGTGCCAGTGTGATCTTACTGGAAAAGAGCTCTGTTTTAGGCGGAAATACCGTCTGTGCTGCCAACGGCATCAATGCGGCGGATTCGAAAGTACAGCTGGCGGATGAAACATACCAGTCCAAAGGAGCTTCTGTGGAAGGCCTGGAAGGACTGCAGATGAATAATGAGGATGCCAGGGAGAATCTGGTGAATGCCTTTGCGGAAAACAGCGGTGAGGTGATTGACTGGTTCTCGGATCTTGGCGTGGAATTCACTGTGAATATTCAGGATGATGAGAGAAACAGCGAACAGAATTACTATATGCTGCAGGCGGAGGAAGGCGGCACAACCGCTTTGACGCTTGTGAACTATCTGATCAAGGCTTTCAATGATTCGGATGTGACGGTGTATATGAACATGGATGCCTATGAACTGGTGGATGACAACGGCACGATCACAGGCGTCATCGCTAAGGACGCGGATGGCAATGATGTGACGTTTACAGGAAAAGCTGTGATGCTGGCGACAGGAGGATTCGGAAAGAATCAGGAACTGCTTGCGGAAGTGTCGCCTTACCTTGCCAATGCGACCACGGATGAAGTGGCACCTACCACAGGTGAAGGCTTATTAATGGCGGAGGAAGCCGGTGCGGATACGGTGAATCTGGATGCGATCCAGACATTCCCTCATGTCATTCCTGACTACGGTATGATTTTACCCATGAATCTGCCGGGAGGCTTTGTACCGGATGCACTGTATGTGAATAACAGTGCAGAACGTTTTACGGCAGAAGGCTTTGAGATTCCCGATGCCATCCTGTCGCAGGATCAGGGTGAAGTTTACTGCATCTTCGATGATTCCGGCATGAACGATTCATTGCAGAAGCTGGTGGACTCCGGTGTGATTTCCAGTGCGGAAAGTGCGGAAGAGCTTGGTGAGAAGCTGGGCATTGACGGCGCGAAGCTCTCTGAAACCATCACAGCTTTCAATGAAGACATCGCAGACGGTACGGATGATGCCTTCGGAAGAGAGCAGAATCTGAACAGCTTTGAAGGAACGCTGTACGGCTATCGGTTCGGTGTGGGTGCCCATTACTTTATGGGCGGTGTTCTCATCAATGAGAAGACGCAGGTTCTGGATACGGATGGAAATCCGATTAACGGCCTCTACGCGGCAGGAGAGGTGACTGGCGGCTTCCACGGCACGTTCCGCGTGGACGGTTCGGGTCTCGGTGATTCCTTTACCTTCGGCAGAATCTCCGGTAAGGAGATGGCTGAGGCTGTAAAGTAAACGGAAGTAAACAAACCAAAAATTCAAAATCAATCGAAAATGCGGGTCAATAGGCCTGCATTTTTGACATTTTGGTAAATTTGCAGTAAACCGTATCAAAACCGTTTCACAAAAACCTTGCGTTTTTTCACAAGCGTGGTAATATATGGGTGTCGTTAAAAGAGTTTAACTCGGAAAGGACAAAGAATATATGAGTTTCGACAAGAATACCATTTTTGTGGTTGAGTACGAAACAGATACATCGATGGTTCGTGAATATATGACGGACATTGACTTCAGCAATCTTCAGAATGATGAACGCAACGGAAATGTAAAGATCATGAACCATATGGTGATCGGTAATGTACTCAAGGAGGCTTAATTGCCTCTTTTTTTGTATTCGCTTTTCTGATGCATAGCAGAAGATTTTCAAATTGTTTGAAAATATAAGTTAAAGCATACTGTGTGTGTCAGGAAAGGGCAAACAATTGTTCTCCTGAATATTGAAAACGGTGACATTTTACAAGTTTTATTTTGAAACCGAATTCATAAGAAAAAACGATTGTATGCGACTGGGATTTATCGCATACTGCATGCGGAAAGAGAGGGAAAAGGAAATGAAGATTCGTATTTTCTGCGGAGATGGGATTACGAGTTCCATCTATGCAATGAAGCTGAAGCACACAATGGAAGAGAAAGGCATGGACGCGGATGTGAAGGCCTTCTCCCATGTGTTCGCATTCCGGGAAGCGGCAGGCTGCGATGCCATTCTGATCGCACCCCATGCGGCGCACTTCAGAAATGAAATTGCGGACTATGCCGGCAATACTCCCATTGAGATCGTGGATCTCAAGGGCTTCGCACAGCACGGTCCTGAGGCAATTCTGAACCAGATTGAGAACATGATTGCGGCACAGGCGTAAGATGGTCTTCGGATCGTCTTTTTATTCTTCGTTTTTCGCTTGAAGCCCCAGCCGCGCACTCCACGTCCATAGCGCAGTGATGCGCTTGGGCGTGGAAGTTCACGGCATGGTATACGGTTCTTCATTAAGCGAAGAGGAAATCCAGTATGGATTCAGATGATCTGAACAAATATCAAATGCCATATGAACAGAAAAGAACCGTGGATGCGGTTTTTTTTCTGATAGAATGAATGCAGAAGTTGAGGTGTGACTATGATCCTGAAACAGCTGCAGTATTTTATCGCTGTTGTGGACTGCGGCAGCTTTACCGAAGCCGCAGACCGGTGCTACATTTCCCAGTCCGCCATTTCCCAGCAGATCAAGGCGCTGGAGGATGACCTGGGTTTTCCGCTTCTGGAGCGTAAGGGCAGAAGCTTTACGCTGACGCCGGCAGGAGAGTATTTCTACCAGAAGAGCGTGATGATGGTTACGGAATACGAGCAGTATGTAAGGGAGGCTTCCCGGATTGCCAATCAGGAAAAGGCGGAGCTGAATATTGCTTACTTGCGAAGCTTTGAAACGCCTGAATTAAAACATGCGGTTTCTGATTTTGCGGCGAAGTATCCGGATGTGACGGTAAGGCTGTTTCCAGGCAATCATGAGGAAGTGTTTACCATGATTCGAAACGGGACTGCGGACATGAATCTGAATGATTTACGGCGTGCCTTCTCCGATGCCTACAGCAACTTTAAGCTGGGTGATGCGAAGGTGTATGCGGCGGTTTCCGCAAGAAGCCCTCTGGCTTCCCTGGAACGTATTACGGTTCCGGAGCTGCGTCATATCAACTGCATCATCATTTCCTCCAAAGAGGCGCAGGCCGATGAAGAGGATTATTTCCGGAATGTTTTCGGACTGAAAAGCGAGATTGTGTTTGCGGAAAACATTGAGGAGGCGCAGCTTATGGCGTCTGCGGGCAGAGGCTTCTACATTCCGGATGGAATCATTGATGAGAATGATCCTGTGAGCCTGAAGTATATTCCGGTGTATGAAGAGGGAGAACCGCTGACCCGTTCCTATTATGCCTTCTGGAAGCTGGATCATTCTGGATGGTATGTGGAGGAGTTTGCGGATATTCTGAAAGCGCAGTTTGAACAGTAAGCTGGTCCATGATCAGCTTTTCTTATGGATAACACTTCAAATTCAGATTGGTTCAATGTTTATATTCAGTGATAATTACATTGAAAAAAGGAGAAAAACGATGGAAAGAATCAGGAAGAATTTCGGCTTCGGCTGTATGCGTCTGCCCATGAAAGACGGAGAAGTGGATATTGAACAGTTCAAACAGATGGCGGATCTGTTTCTCGCAAACGGGTTCAACTACTTTGATACTGCCCACGGATACATCCAGGGAAGAAGCGAGACAGCCATCCGGGAAGGACTGACGAAGAGACACGACCGCTCGGAGTATGTTCTGACGGACAAGCTGACAGGTAATTATTTCAATAAAGAAGAGGATATCCGGCCTGTCTTTGAAAGCCAGCTGGAGGCCTGCGGTGTGGAGTATTTTGACTTTTATCTCATGCATGCGCAGTCTGATGCCAATTTTAAAAAGTTCAAATCATGCAGGGCCTATGAAACCGCACTGCAGCTGAAGGAGGAAGGAAAGATCCGCCATTTCGGCATTTCCTTCCATGACAAGGCGGAAGTGCTGGATATGATTCTCTCGGAATATCCGCAGATTGAGGTGGTGCAGATCCAGCTGAACTATCTGGACTATGAGGATCCTGCGGTGCAGAGCAGAAAGTGCCAGGAGGTATGTCTGAAGCACGGAAAGCACATGATCATCATGGAGCCGGTGAAAGGCGGAACGTTAGTCAATCTTCCGGAAGAGGCAGATAAAGTATTGAAAGATCTCAACGGCGGTTCCAATGCCAGCTATGCCATCCGTTTTGCGGCAGGATGCGAAGGGGTGATGATGGTTCTTTCCGGCATGAGCACCATTGATCAGATGGAAGACAACATCTCCTATATGAAGGATTTTAAGCCTCTGAATGAAGAAGAGCAGGAAGCGGTGAAGAAGGTATGCGATATTTATCATTCCATGCATGCCATTCCCTGCACGTCCTGCAGATACTGCACGGACGGCTGCCCCATGCATATTTCCATTCCGGATCTGTTCTCCTGCCTGAATGCGAAGAAGATGTTCCATAACTGGAATGCGGACTATTATTACGACAATGTGCATACGGTGAATAACGGCAAGGCTTCCGCATGCATCAAATGCGGCAAATGTGAGAGCGTCTGTCCGCAGCACCTGCCGATCAGACAGCTGCTTGTGGAAGTGGCAGAGGAATTCGAACACTGACAATGACCGGGTGATCCCCGGTTTTTCTTATTGTTTCATCGTTCATTGCTTTATCCTTTTTGCATCAGTTTTTCTGATCAAATGGATTCAATACGGAAATTGTTCTGGTGTTTCCATGATGGCAGAATATGACTGTAAAGAAAAAGGAGATCAGTGAATGAAAAAAGAAGTAATGATTCTTGTTGGTGCGGGACAGATTGGAATGGCTATCGCAAGAAGAATGGGTGCCGGAAAGAAGATTCTCATCGGAGACAGAAAGCTAAGCAATGCGGAAGAGATCGCAGAGACCATGAAGGAAGCAGGCTTTGATACGGAAGCAATGGAGATGGATCTTTCTTCCAGAGAATCCATTAAAGCGATGATCGCAAAAGCACAGGAATACGGGGAGATTAAGATGCTGGTGAATGCGGCAGGCGTTTCCCCCAGCCAGGCTCCCATCAGTACAATTCTGAAGGTAGACCTGTACGGTACGGCAGTGCTTCTGGAGGAAGTGGGAAAGGTGATTGCGGAAGGCGGCACAGGCGTGACGATCTCTTCACAATCCGGCCACCGCATGCCTGCACTTGGTGCAGAGCTTGACTATCAGCTGGCCATGATGGATACCGAAGAGCTTCTGAACCTGGATGTACTGCAGGAAGAGAATATCAAAGACACCCTGCATGCCTACCAGCTTGCCAAGCGGTGCAACGGTCTTCGTGTGATGAGTGAGGCTGTTAAGTGGGGTGAGCGCGGTGCGAGAATCAACGCCATCTCCCCGGGCATTGTGGTGACCCCTCTTGCCATTGATGAGTTCAACGGCATACGCGGTGATTTCTATAAGAACATGTTCGCAAAATGCCCTGCAGGCAGACCTGCACAGGCGGATGAAGTGGCTAATGTGGCAGAACTTCTGATGAGTGACAGAGGTTCCTTCATCACAGGATCTGACTTCCTGGTGGACGGCGGTGCCACAGCGTCATATTTCTACGGTCCGCTGCGTCCGAAAGAATAATGAAAGAGAGGACGGAATGATGACGAAGGTATTGACAGCGTATTTTTCCAGAGCCGGAGAAAACTACTTCAACGGCAATATCGAAGCGGTGGAGAAGGGCAATACGGAAGTATGTGCAGAGACGATTCAGAAGCTGACAGGATGTGATCTGTTCAGGATTGAGACGGTCAACGGCTATTCCGATCAATATAAAGCATGCACGGAAGAGGCGAAGAAGGAAAAGGAAAACCATGCACGTCCTGCTTTAAAAGATGATAAGGACATTGCGGATTACGATACCATCATCCTCTGTTATCCCAACTGGTGGGGGACCATGCCCATGGGCGTATTCACTTTCCTGGAGTCCCATGATTTTGCAGGAAAGAATGTTCTTCCCTTATGCACCCATGAAGGAAGCAGGCTGGGCATGAGCACCACGGATTTAAGAAAGAAGATTCCTGATGCAAAGATCCGATGCGGTCTTGCGGTGCAGGGAAGCAATGTTTATGAAGCGGAAGAGACAATTGAAGAATGGCTGAAAGAAGAAGGAGTACTGTAAGATGAAGCTGACGGATTTTGCGAAAGAATACCATGAGAGAATGTTTCCGGGATACGTTTCCAGGTTCAGGAAAACGGATCCGGAGTTCATTGAACGGTTTGACAACTTTGCCTTCGATGAGGTTGTGAACTCCGATGATCTGGATGACAGAACAAGGATGATTGCCATTCTGGCAACGCTTGTGGGATTCCAGGGCATCGACGAATTCAAAGGCATGCTCAGAGCGGCATTGAACTTCGGCGTGACGCCTGTGGAAGTGAAGGAGATTGTGTACCAGGGGCGGCGTATCTGGGCATCGGGAGTGTCTTCCCGTACCTGAATGCAGTGAATGAGGAACTGACGGCAAGGGGCATTGAACTTCCGCTGGAAAACCAGCACACCACAACAGCCGGAAACAGACTGGAAAAGGGAGAGGAAACCCAGATTGCCATCTTCGGGGAAAGCATGAGAGGCTTCTATAAATCAGGTCCGGAGGAGACACGCCATATTAACAAGTGGCTGACGGATAATTGTTTCGGGGACTACTATACAAGAACCGGCCTGACGCTGCAGGAAAGGGAAATGATCACCTTCTGTTTCCTGTCGGCACAGGGCGTATCTGATTAAGATTGTGTCCCAGTGCGTGCCGTTCATCGGCTATCCCAGATCCCTGAATGCCATTGCATGTATTCGGAAGGCTGCGGAAGGATAATTATTGATCTTAGAAATCTCTGTTTCCACAACAGGGATTTTTATTTCACTGGTACTAAGATAAAAGTATTCCCATTATTTGATCTGTATTGATCTTTGAAAACTTATTGTATATTTTAAACACAGAGATTTATGAGGAGGATGTATATGGAAACGGGAAATAACGGTACTTCATCTGATATTCAGAATGATACTGTAAATTCATTACCCATATTGCAGCATAATGAAAAAACGCAAAATGGTCCGGCTGGAGAAAAATCGAATATCAGAGATTTACTGATTTCCATAAAGGGACCAGTCCCGGATAATGTGACTACCCTTGAGGATATTCGAGAAGAAAGATGGAAGATTTACAATGGTATTTAAAACCATGATCTAGATGAATAGAGTGCTTGAATACCCTTTCGTTTCATTTGGCAATGACATGGGGTATGAATTGAATTTTATGCTTCTTGCTTTTTCGAGAATTCTGCTAAAATACAACCAAAGGTGAAACATATGGAATACGAAATCATACAGATGGACGAACATACCTGGAGAATTCAGGAAGACATGGTACGGTGCTTCCTTCTGGAAGGGGAAGAAAAGGCGTTTCTCATTGACAGCGGTATGCATATTTCCAATGCGGATGAGATTGCAGAAAGCATTATTGACAAACCGGTTGAACTGATCAACACCCATGGGGACAGGGACCATGTGGGAAGCAATGCAAAATTCGATCATTTTTACATGCATACAGCGGAGCTGTATAACTGTAAAGATTGTGATATGAGTAAGATGATTCCCATACAGGACGGTGAGATTCTGGATGCGGGTGGCAGAAAGTTGAAAGTCATTCATATTCCCGGTCATACGGAAGGCAGTATTGCATTACTGGATATCAGGAACAGAATCCTGTACAGCGGGGATACCGTACAGGACGGGGATATCTTCCTGTTCGGGATTCACAGGAACTTCAATGCGTATGTGATGAGTCTGAAGAGACTGTTATCGTTTATGGATGAATTTGATTTCATCTGTTCCAACCACGGTACGATTCCGCTTCCTGCTTCATTCTTATCTTTACTGTATGAGAAGGCAGTGGAAGTACAGAAGGGTGATATAAAGGGAATGGATGATATGAAGTTCGGTCATCCTATTACACGTGTCGATGTAAACATTGCATCATTCCTGCTGGACCAGAAGAAAAGTCTCTGACCATTGTCAGAAACTCTTCTTTTTTTTAAAGGGACGCAGACTGCGTCCCGTGTTTTTGAAAATATGACTTATTCATCACCGAAGCTGATGCCCAGCATCTTCGCTTCCTTGATAATGCCAGCCTTCGGATCGATGGTCTTCAGCTTACCTGCCACTTCCTTCAGGGGAACCTTCACCATTTCACGGTTCTTATAGCCCACCATGTATCCGTACTGCTTCTTCAGAATCATAGCGCCTGCCTCCGCACCGAGACGGGATGCGAACACTCTGTCGTAAGGGCAGGGTGCGCCGCCTCTCTGCGTATGACCCGGAACAGTCACGCGTACTTCACGCCCTGTGGCCTTCTGGATCTTCTCAGCGATTTCATAGGAAACGGAAGGATACTTGTAGTTAGCCATCTTCTTCTTGTATTCCTTCTTGGAAAGCTTTGCGTCCTCTTTGGAGATCGCGCCTTCCGCCACCGCAAGGATGGAGAAGCGTCTGCCGTCAGCGGCACGCTTTTCAATGACATCGATGACCTTGTCAATATCATAGGGGATTTCCGGAATCAGAATGATATCCGCACCGCCTGCGATGCCTGCGTTCAGCGGCAGCCATCCGACTTTGTGTCCCATGATTTCAACGATAAACACACGGCCGTGGGAGCTGGCTGTGGTATGAATTTCATCAATGGCTCTTGTGGCAATATTGACAGCCGTCTGGAAGCCGAATGTCATATCCGTTCCCCAGAGGTCATTGTCAATGGTCTTCGGAAGCGTCACGACGTTCAGACCTTCCTCCGACAAGAGGTTGGCTGTCTTATGGGAGCCATTTCCGCCTAATACCACCAGGCAGTCAAGCTGCAGCTTGTAGTACGTCTGCTTCATCATGGCAACCTTGTCATGACCGTCCTCATCCGGCTCGTGGATTGTCTTGAAGGGCACGCGGCTTGTGCCTAAGATCGTTCCGCCCTGGGTCATCAGGTTCTGGAAATCCGATGGCGTGAGAAGTCTGAAGTGGCTGTACATCAGTCCCTTGTATCCATCGAGGAAGCCATAGAATTCCACAGGCTCCTTCGAATTATTATAAATACATTTGAACAGACCTCTCATGGCGGCATTCAGCGCCTGGCAGTCGCCTCCGCTTGTAAGCATACCGATTCTGAGCATAATACATTTTCCTCCTTGAATTTTCTTCTTTGTATTAACGTAGTACCTGATACTATCTTACTCCAGAAACCGCTTCCGATGTAGAAAATATTTTTCTTTGGGGTAAAATGGTAGCTGGGAGTTTAAACAGAATATTATGGCAAAGCTTTATTTTTATTACGGCGCCATGGGGTCCAGCAAGACCGCCAATGCGCTGATGGCAGAATACAATTACAGGGAAAGAGGACAGAAAGCCCTTCTTGCGAAAACCAACATCGACACCAGAGACGGAAAGAACATCATGAAAAGCCGCATCGGCCTGCAGAAGGAATGCGTGCTTTTATCCGACGTATGTGAGATGGATGAAGAAGAACTCTGTTCGTATGACGCACTGATCATCGATGAAATCCAGTTTGCGACCAGAGCGCAGATCGACTACCTTGCCCATGTGGTGGATGACCTGCATGTGCCGGTGATCTGCTATGGATTACGGGCTGACTTCCAGAACAACCTCTTCGAAGGCAGTGAAAGGCTCATTGCCATCTGCGATGAGATTCATGAAGTAAAGACCATGTGCTGGTGCGGACACAAGGCTACCTGCAACGCCCGTTACAATGAAAACGGCATTGTACGGGAAGGCGAGCAGGTGATGCTGGGAGCCAATGACGAATACATTGCCCTTTGCAGAAAGCATTTCAATGAAGGAAAGCTGAGGCCTTCCGAAGAAGATCTGAAGAAGCACGGCTGTAAATAGGAGAAGTTATGAAGATTATCAATCTTGTGGAAGACACACAGGGAAAGAATGAAAAGGTAAAGAGCGAGCACGGCCTCTGTTTCTATGTGGAAACGGACAGCCATAAGATTCTTGTGGATACGGGCATGAGTGACCTTGCGGTTGAGAATGCACTTGCACTTCACATAGACCTGAGTGAGGTGGATACCATTATTATCACACATGGCCATAATGATCATGGCGGAGGTTTGAAATATGCATTGAAAGCATCTCCGGATGCGAAGGTCTATATCCAGAAGAATGCGTTCTCAAAGAGAATATCCCTGAATCATGAGGAACCCCGTGATATTTCTCTTGATTCCAAACTGAAAAAGAATAAGCAGGTCGTACTGGTGGAGGGGGATTATACCATTGATGAGGAACTGGCCTTATTGCAGTGTAATTCATCTGACTTCCCTGTACCGTCCGGCAATGCCAAGCTGAAGATCGAAGAAGACGGCGCATACAGGGATGATGACTTCACTGATGAAATGTATCTCAGGGTAAAGGCAGAAGAAAAGGAAATCCTGTTCGTGGGATGCTCCCACAGGGGGATTCTCAATATCATGGATTCGTACCGGAAGAAATACGGCCATGATCCGGATCTTGTGATCGGCGGCTTCCATATGAAGCATTCCGGAGAGTACACGGACAAAGAGATTGCCCATATGCAGGATACGGCGAAAGTCCTGTCCCACTATCAGAGCCGGTATGAGACATGCCACTGCACAGGGGAAGGACCCTATGAAGTGATGAAGATGATCCTGAAGGATGATATCGGATATATCCATGCGGGAGAAGCCGTAAATCTCAACAGGGAAACCAAGAAAGCAAAAGGAGCAAACACGTATATGAAGATGCACAGATTCTTTGCCTGGGCGACAGTATTCAGCTTTGCACTGACGATGCTGACAGGCTATAAGAGAAAGTAAAAATCCGCGTCACTGCGGATTTTTAATTCGGTCAGGCCGGAAGCACATCTGTTCCCACATGGCAGGGGATTCGATGCGTTCCGTCACTTCATTCTTTTCGTTGAATTTCTCCAGAATGGCTGTGCCTGTCATTCTGTGGTAGGAGCCCCTGAAACGGAGCAGATAGAACATGGCAGCCGCAGGCTTTCCCACAATATCCTTCATGGTCTGCCGCTCCACATCTTCATTTCCTTTCCGGTATGTGATTCTGTAATGGATGTCACTGTCATGGTAATCGTAGACAAGAGTATGCGCCACATACCGCTTTGTATAAGGATCTTTGACATAGTCCTTTTCTTCATAGGTGAGATATTTTTCTGCGTCTTTTGTTAAGATCTTTCCGTCCTTTGCAAGCATGAAGATGGGAATGGGCTGATACCCGTCTTTCTTCGCTGCGTAGATGTAAGAAGAAATCACCGCATAATTGCCGATGCGGGCTCTGCCCCAGTACCAGTCATTCATCAGGAAGATCATCAGCTTATTGCCCCAGTTATGATCATGATAGCCGGTTCCTTCCAGTGTGACGGTTTTATCCTTCGTCTTTAAAGTGCCGTTTACTGTTCCTTCCGGCACAGACGGCAGCCAGGCAAAGAAA
>Ga0065711_1038491_pt1 | contig 18699 bp, 27 predicted proteins | sample Hoacrofraction12_FD_59098 | JGI IMG/M metagenome (GOLD analysis project Ga0065711, IMG submission 59098) | Hoatzin crop microbial communities from Cojedes, Venezuela - Epithelial fraction 12 v2 (version 2) | ecosystem: Host-associated > Birds > Digestive system > Esophagus > Crop | place...
GAAGAGAAGGCTGAGAGGGGACCTAATAAATGCTTATAAATATCTGCAGGGTGGGTGTCAGGAGGATGGGGCCAGACTCTTTTCAGTGGTGCCCAGCGACAGGACAAGGGGCAATGGGCACAAACTGAAGTATAGGAAGGTCCATCTGAACATGAGGAAGAACTTCTTCCCTCTGAGGGTGACGGAGCACTGGCCCAGGCTGCCCAGGGAGGTGGTGGAGTCTCCTTCTCTGGAGATATTCAAACCCCGCCTGGACGCAGTGCTGTGCAGCCTGCTCTGGGTGACCCTGCTTCAGCAGGGGGGTTGGGCTTGATGACCCACAGAGGTCCCTTCCAACCCCTGCCATGCTGGGATTCTGTGATAAGCAATGGATATATGCAATGGGCAGAGGTGGACAGTCTGAACGCTTAGCAGCACCTAAGTGCCAAGCTGAGAACCTCAGGAAAAACCCAAACGAGTGTTTCCACGCGCTGTGCCCCATGGTCCCGGCGCAGGGCGAGCGGTTTGTCTCTGTTCGCAGTGTGCGGCTGCAGCGCGGTCGGGACGCTGCCGGGAGGCTGCGACTCCGTCGGGAGATGCTTCTGCAGAGCCGAGTTTGCCGGGCCGCGGTGCGAGCAGTGCAGCCCCGGGCACCACTCCTACCCCCACTGCTACGGTAAGGCGGCGGGCGGGCGGTTCCTGCTGCTCTGTCACCTGCTGAAAAACAGGACTGTGTTTGCAAGGCGCTGCTCAAAATCAAAGCCCGCGCACTTTGCGCTGTGAATTTGGCAGGCTTGTTCTGGAGGCCACGGATCCTACCAAAGCCGGGAAGACAAAGCAGTTTTTATTGGTCACGCTTCCTCATCGCAACCCTGCTGTGACCTGGTTTCTCAGCTTATGCATTTTTTTTGTCTTTTTAGTGCATTAACCTACTAAACTGCCCAGGAACATTGAATGGGCTGTAAAGAACTCAGTGGTGTTTTCCTACTATGGCTATGACGCTAGCTGAAAATATTCTGAGAATAGCTGAAAATATTCCCTGTCTCTCCAGGGGATTAAGAAATTAATTTAGTTCTGATGGAAATGGCTAATTCCTGTGGGGCTGAATGACAATGCAGGCCAGCAGCGGTCGGCCACGCATCGCGGGTTTCCCCAGGCTACTGAGAGTCCTGCTCTTGCAGCTTGCTCGTGCGATTCCCGGGGCGCGGTGGACAACAACTGCAGCCCAGCTGGCCAGTGCCGATGCCACGCGAATTTTGCCGGACGCACCTGCAACCAGTGTGCCCTGGGCTTCTATGGGTACCCCAGCTGCACACGTGAGTAGCCGCGGTCGGATCGCAGGGGAGGGAAGGGAGTAGCTGCTGCTGCTGGTTTCATCATGGTTTTCCTTTCCATAATCCATCTCCGAGGGTTCTGTATGAATATAGTCGGCTCTTGCAGCAGGAATTGGTTTTCCTGGGTGCAGTTCACCTGGCTCTCTCATCTGACAGCGTGCTCTGTAAGGAGTAAACATCTGGAAGAAACGCTTCCCCACAGGCTCTGTGGTTTGTCTCCCCCAGTTCATCCACTGTCGGTAGCAGCAGGAGCTCATGTCTGCCAGCTCAGTTGGGAGACAAATCCCAGTCTGGATGTGTGGCCTCTAATCCAGCAACCTATTAAGAAACAGACCCGCAGAGTATGACTCGGGGATTAGCTGCGGTGCGGGCTCTCGCTCCGAAAGCGGTGTGTGGGGATGAACGCGACACACGTGCTGAATTGCCTGTCCTCGGGCAGAGAGCAGGGCTCTGAGCGGGTAGTGTTTTCCCAGCAGAGTCTCAAACCGCGTGTTTGGATTATGCCCCAGCACCATGAGATGCGCGGTCATGGCTCCTGTGACACATCCAGGTCCTTGGGGCTTGTTCCACCTTGGTTCCTGCCACTGCACGGGGGGTGCGACTGTGCCGAAAGCAGCAGGAGCATGGTTGTACAACAGCAAGGATCAGGATTTGGGATTTGATGTCAGCCCCAAAGCCAGGGTGGCTGCTGGCGTGGGGAGAGCTTTCCCCGGGCACTGCATCGCTCCGGGAGCAGAGCTGCTGGTGCCAGGGCTGAGCAATGCCTTGGCAGGTGCCTGTGGCCCCAGACGCTCCGCATAGCTCTCCCCGGCTCCGGGCAGAGCGTCCCCATCTCCCATCCTGTCAGCAGGCTGCCTGGAAGCCAGATGTACTCTTATGTCTCCCAGCAAGAATTTACTGCTCATTAAAAAATAATCCGTGATCCTGTTTCCCTGAAGCAACAAAAGAGCATCATCACTCCCTTGCACCACACTAAATGTGGATGCCGGAGCCGCGGCCAGCTGGCAGAGCGCTGCTCGCAAGCGCCGATGCCGGCAATATGCCTTTGAAGAGGCTGGAGACGTGGATGGAGCGGTCTCGCAGGAGTCCAGTAGTCGCTTCTGGGGTTTTTGGGTCTCGTAAAGCAGTGTCCATATTGCAGAGCAAGGAAAGAAGAGGAGAACCTGATTTTTTTCTTTTTTTTTTTAATCTGTTATTTTGCGAGCAGCGTTTTCCCATTAGCCAGTCTGGGGGTGTCAGCCTAAAACATCCCCTTTGGCAGGGATGTGAGGAGCGCTGGCTGGGCAAGGAGGGACAGGCAGCTCCCCCGTGGCTCGCTGACCGTTCGTGCAATCGGGCGGCAGCGTCTCTGCATGCGTTTGCGGGAGGCAGGACGGGCAGGGAGCCGCAGAGCCACTGCCCTGCCCTTGCTCTGGGCTGCCGGCAGTGCCACGGCTGCCTGGGCACAACGGCCACAGCATGTCCCCGATGGCTGAGCACTGCTCTTGGGTGTTTGGGTGCAAATTGGCTTTTGTAGGACCTGTTCTGTCACTGGTTGCTGACCTGTTGGGGATGAGATCACATATTCCCATTTTCCTTAACCAGAACTTCTCCCCCCTCCTCCTGCCCCAAAATACACATAAATGTATGTGAATAGGTGTGATAAACATTGCATCTTCTGTCGTTTGTTTTTTTAAAAGATGGGGCGTTGTTAACTCAAAGTGAAGAATGAGTTTGTATGTTATTTATGTTTCTGGCTGCTTTGATGGTGGGTGAAGGTCGGGCAGACGAAAGCGGTTGTCGGTGGGAAGCCTTGGATGCAGGAGCCTCTCCCTTCTTCCGCAGCTTGCCAGTGCTCCCGGGAGGGCTCTCTGCACAGCGCCTGCGACCAGGGAACGGGGCAGTGCAGCTGCCGGCCCGGGGTGACGGGACTGCGCTGCGACGGCTGCGTGCCGGGCGCCTACGGATTCCCGCACTGCGAAGGTAGCCCCCTTCCCCTCCCGGATGGGGGGACTCTGGTGTCTTGGGGCATGGCCGTGCTGGTGAATCGCAGGATGGTTTGGGTTGGAATGGGCTTATCATCCCCCAAGAGTTTTGCGAGGGGAGAAACAACGCCCGCTGGGAACAGCTGGGCTGGGAATATCTCTCTGTAAATCCCTCCTTGTGCCTCTCTTTTCTAGTGGGCTCCTGTAACCCGGCGGGGTTGGTGACTGCAGATCCCTCGCTGACCCCGGTGAGTGCCAAATCCTCCCACCAACCCTGCAGGTCGTTTTGTGTGCTCCCCTTTTACTCGCTTTGGGCCAAGTCCTTCCTCAAGCACAGCCGGACAGCAGCCACCACCCACGCCGGAGCAGCAGACGCCGCGTTCAGCAGCCGTGCTGCGGATTGTCACCGGCTCTTTTCTCCCCCTCCCTTTCCGCAGGGCTCCTGTGCGTGTCGGGCGTACGTTGAAGGCCCAGCTTGCGATAGATGCAAGCCCTTATACTGGAACCTGACTCCAGAGAACCCCTACGGCTGCATGAGTAAGGAAACGGCGTTTGCACGGCCCCAAAAAGCTCCCTCCATGCTGTAATGGTGCAAAACCCAAGCCAGGGGGGACCAGCATTGCTGGATGGAAGTGATAGCCTTCCTGCCTTCTCCACCCTGAAGTGACACATCAGAGCTGGAGAGGTCTGGGTAACCCCTGCTTAGAGAGGTGAAAGGCTGGAGCCTTTTGCTTGGGATCACGCAGGGCTCATGCAATGAGTTCTGCCATTCTTAGCCCTCCCTGCAGACTTTGCACACTTAATTTTTCATGGTCAAACGTGCAGAAAAGGCAAATGTCTCTGGTAGTTGTGTCCTCGACAGTAACTGTCCAAAATGAAATGCAAGCCCTTGTGCAGCGCTACCCTCTGCTAGACCAGTTCCCAGCTCCTCTTACCCCAGCCGGTGTCCTCTGGTGTGGTGGGTGCTGTCCCCCATCAGGCTTCTTCTCAGGGGCTGACTGATCCTCTGGCTTTCTTGTTCGTCTCCCTCTCTCCAGGCTGCAAGTGTGATACCAAGGGCACCGTCAGCGGAATCGCAGAGTGCCATCAGGTGGGTTTGCTCCCCTCTGCCTCCAGGCACCTCGGCGCGTGTGCTGCGGTGGGAGCCTTGCAGCTCCATCCCTCCCAGCAGCTGCTGGAGGGCCCCGTCCTGGCACTGAGCTCGCAACGGTTGCACCACAGTCTGGGCTTTCTTAAGAACATAGGATTAAGACCTGTCATAAATTAGGCACCTAAAGATTTCTGGGTCTGGCCCGGGATGCCTGGATTTTTGTTTGCCTGCATTGTTGGGTAATTTAACTTATCTGGCCCTTATCTGGCCCACCCACGCGCAGGAAGCGGTGCAGAGCGTGAAACTCAAAGTGCTTCTCCAGTGTCTCAGACTAGGACCCAAATAACTGAGAAATGGCTTCGCCATGACAAACAGTGGGAGGGAATGAGCTTCCCTGGCTGCTCTCTCCTAGGGCGACGGGCAGTGTTTCTGCAAACCGAACGTCTGCGGCCAGTTCTGCTCAGCGTGCAAAGACGGCTACTTCAATATGGAGAATGCAAATTACTTTGGCTGCCAAGGTGAGCCCTCTTCGTGATGCGCTGGGTGAAGGAGCGGGGCTACAAGCGGCCCTGCGTATGCCAACGGACTGTTGACCTTGGAGAGAAGGGGGAGGAGATGTCCCACCTCTTGCTTTTGGTCATACCATGGTCCGAAGCAGTGGCTGGGTCTTGCTGTGGATCTGGAGACCTGACTTCAAGCTTTTGCCGCCGTTGGGCACAGATCTGTCAGGCTGGAGAATGAAAGGCAAGGAAAGGCGCTCCCTTGGGTGCCAGAAGCTGTTGTGCTTGAGCCACTGGCCATGTCCTTGCAGCTCTACCCCTTCCTCGGGTTGGGAGCAGGCGGGCATGGACACGTGGAGTTGGCTGCTCTCCATCGTGCCCGTGGGAAGCAGGGAAAGACGAGATCCGACCGCTCTCAGGTGGTCCTGATGGGGCTGGGGCGAGGGAGCAGAGCTGCTGCCGGCGGCAGGGCTGTGGCGCCCAGCCATGAGGGTTTGCAGACCTTGTTCTTCCCTCAGCCGTCTGGAAATAGCTCGGCGCTGAGGTGGAAGAGGAGCCGATCCAAGTGGGGCCGGGGCCAATATGAAAACGGATACAACAGAATAAAAATAGCGGCCGGGACGAGCGTTTGATTAGTGACCAGGAGCTCGTTAGCACGGCGGGAATGTAAACAGGCGCTTCCTGCCCGCAGGCTGCCGGTGCGACGTCGGCGGGTCCCTGGGGCCGTCCTGCGAGGAGCGGAGCGGAGCCTGCCGCTGCCGGCACAGCACCCGCGGCCCCACCTGCACCCAGTAAGCTGCTGGCCGGAGGTGCTGCACCTCCCGGTCGCTCCCTCGGGAATGGCATCCTCGGCCACCGCAGATGGGGACCTCGTTGTCCGGGGTGCTGCCGCATCGGCCGCGCGCCTGGCGGAGGTGTCCTCTCGCCTCTCCCTGCGGACAGCCCAGCAGGTAACGGTGCTCCCTCTCCTCCCCAGACCCGCGCGGGACCATTATTTCCCTGACCTTCACCACTTGAAGTTCGAGCTGGAGGAAGGCACCACGCCGGCCGGGCGGGCCGTGCGCTTCGGCTACAACCCGCTGGAGTTCGAGGGCTTCAGCTGGCGAGGATACGCACAGATGTCCTCCATCCAGGTACGCCCGGCGTCCCCGCCCCGCTCCCCCTGGGGAGGATGCGGCCAGTGGAGGACTCACGTGCTTTCGGCACACATCTTTCACCCCAAGGGCTTCTCAACCCCCCCCAAGCCACGTGGTAGCCAACATAAACAGCGCAGTGTATATATAGCCTGTCTGCACAGATATTTCCTGTAGCGCTGGGGATGGCAGAGTAATGAGGGGAAGGATCCTAAATTGGGAACCCTCTGACATCTGAATCTGGTTAGACAAGGGTGGTAGCTTGGTGATTCCTTACAGGGATGTCTGTAAACACTGGGTTTCCTTGCGGCTCTCTCATCTGACTCTGCTCTTTCCTGCAACTCTTTGCATAACCTTCCCTCCCTTTTCCAAAAATAAATCAGCTGCCATGTTCAGCTTGGACCTCTTGTTACCGTTCTGCCTCCGCTCTTGCTGTTACGTGGTTTGCTGTAACAACGGTTGACACTAACCTGGAGTTGTCCGAGCCCAAGAAGTTAAGCTATTTCATCTGTTGACCCTCTCTTCTCCTTAGTGGATTCTTCTTCTGCATGGCCCCTGCAGAAGTGTTGCCTCTGTGTGTGTTTGGGGATGGGGTGCAGGGCAGCGATTCTCTGACAGTCTTGTCCCGTGTAAGATTTTCCTTATTCTGGTGTGTGTACTTTCCATTTTCTTCACTTTTTTCACGCTTCGGTGAAATAACACGAGGGTCTGATGTGTTAGTGATTTCCCATGGAATTTGTATGAACCCTTGTAGGCTCTCTTGAGAAAACCCCAGCCTTAAAGCTTAAGGATGGAGCTCATGCTCAAGCTCGTGGCTTTTGTTTTTCATCCAGTGTTGCCATTTGAGATAGAAATAGGCCTGGACAGAACGGCTGGCACATGGCTTTCTGCTGGCAGGTCTCACCTGTAGTTTGCTGTCTGCAAGATCTCTCTGGTGTGCTCCCCAGTGGGAAGATTTGTGTAACTGGAGCTTGGAGGAACGCAGAGCCCTCGTTAGGAGTCTCCCCAGGCAGACCCCAGCCTTGCCCTGTAGGCAGGAGGGTACTGGGCAGGTGCTTAGATTTCTTTGGAACAAGTAGGACTTAGGCGTCTGCTTAGCTGGAACATGGTCCAGGGAGGTGGAGGGCACCCGTCGGTGGCACGCTCCGGTCCTTAGCCGTGCGGGTTCCTGGGGATGAGGCACCAGCTCCCCTTTGCCGCCTTCTCCGTAGACATCTGCACCGAGCCCTGTAAGCACGTTCGGTACCTGCTGCCTGGTTACGGCACGCTAACCCCAAAAGCGGCGTGCCGATAACAAAAGCAAGAACTTCTCAAACCCTTTCCTCTGGCGTGACGTTATGCCCCAGGACAGCTGAACCGCCCTGCTGTGCCCGAGCATCTTCCAGAGCCTTCCAACCCCTTCCCGCAGGCAGGTTGCTCCCGCGGTGGCCGGCAGGACCATGACCGCGTGGTAGGGCCGGTGTGCTTGTCCCCTCCTTGCGCTGTGGCATGTCGCTTTGGGAGCAGCGAGCCGAGCGGCTGCGCTTGGGCTGGTAGCTGTCGGCGGTGGAGGTAATTGAAGGTGTGCTCTGCTTCTCTCCCCTTTCTCTCTCCCACCAGCCCAAGGTAGTGGTGACCCTCAATGTGACCTCCCCCGACCTCTTCCGCCTCGTCTTCCGCTACGTCAGCCGGGGGCCCGCCAGTGTGGAAGGGAGGGTCTCGGTCGTTGAGGAAGGAAAGTTTAATATTTGTGGCAACTGTAAGTGCATTTTTCACTTCTAGACTAACTCAGAGCATCCCACGCTGTGAACGCTGCTCCTCTGCCCCTTCTCCTGCCCCAGGTGTGCCCGTCCCGAGCGTGCCCGTCTCAGGAGGCCGGCCAGGGCCGTGCCGTGGGATGGCGAGGGGGGGAAGGCAGGCAGGCAGGCAGGCAGGCAGGCAGGGAAGGCTCTCCCGCAGAGCGGGTGGGCAGCCGGGAGCTGGCTCCCCAGTGACGTGCGCCCCGTGTGCTTTTTTGCTTTTTGCAGAATAAAATCAGAGTCACTGTAGACGTGAAGGAGGCAGAGCTCTATCTGTTCCATGTCATCCTGAGGTATATTAATTCAGGAGGGGCCACTGTGTATGGCAAAATTACAGCTTATCAGCCACGAAGGAGAGGTAAGGATCCCAGACTGCTCTGCTCCCCTGCGCCATCGCCACCTCCTCCCCATCCCGGGCAGCCTCCTGCATCATCCTTTCCAGAAGAAAACGCTTCCATATGGCTTTACTCGTTAGTCCTGCCCTTCCAATTGAAAGGCTGGTTTGAGTTTGCAGCCCCCTTTGTTTAACAGAGCAGCAGCAAGCTGGCCCCCAAATCCTGGGCACTGAGGACTGTTACTGGTGTGAGATAAGGCTGTCGTACCATTCCGTGCAGCCTTTCCAGCATGGGACAAGATCACCCCGGTGCCCCGGGCAGAACCGAGCTTTCACAAAACCAGGATGGGCCAAGTGCTGGGAACCGGATCCAAACTTTGGCAGCTGGACATGGTTTGATGTCGCAGGTGCCGTCACGTGGCAGTCCTGCCCTTGCCTTGCGCTTCTCCCAGACCAGGCTGCTGGCTTCATGCGTGATGTGGGGTTTGGAAGCGGCGTGGAATTGCACGTGATACACAGGTAGTGCACTCTGGTGCAGTGTCTTCTTGTCAAGCCATGAGCTGCTGGAGCAGAAGAAGAAGAGCCACCGAAAGATGGCTGAACAAACCTAGAGATCGGGACAACAAATATTTTGGGAATCAGTATGAGCAAGGCTGAATGGGGACAGACCTGAGGCCATGCAAGTGCCCATGGGTGGTTGACTGGTTGATTTTACCCCTTTCGATGCTACGGCCACGTCGTCCCGCTGAAGCTCTTCCAGACCACATGTGCGCAGCGCAAGGCTGTCGACACCAGCTACCGAATTTATTGGTGTGTGAAGTTCTCTCCTCCGTCTTGAATTGATGTAGAAGGTGTTTTGCCATTGATGCAAGGTTTGAAATGCCAAGATACTATTTTTCTACTTTTTTTGAGGGGAAAAATAGCTGATTATTTTTATGGCCAATGACATTATGCAGCAGAAAGACAAGAGAAGCATGATCCGTGCTCACGCTTTAGGATCCCACCAAAGGTCAGGAAGTGTTTCATCTGTCCTGTCCAGCAGCAGAGCTCATTTGCCTTACAACGTGCTTCCCTCCTTGCGCAGAAGCAGCGTTTGATTTTTCCCGTGCAGAAGGCAAGCTGCCAACTGACGCACCAGCAGTGGGATCCAGGAGGGCAGCTTCCTCGATAGGCCACATCGGCTCCAGAAACGCTGAGCCGCCTTCTGCCCGGGTGGAACGGTCTTCACATGGTAAAGGAGAAGCAGCCTGGAAAGAAGAGAAGTTGGAAGATGTGGCTTGCAAAAAAGGAAGCATTTTCTGAGTTTATGATTTTCAGACCGGTATCTCCCACCCCACCTGCAGAAGCCATCTCAGTTTGAGTTGTTTATCGTCTCAAAGGGATGTGAAGCTTCAACTTGTTGAGAAATCTACCCCGTTACCTGTTCAAGCAATTCTCTTCATTCCTTGCATCCTCACCACTGCTTCCCATCTGAGAAAGCGAGGGCTCAGCCGATGTCAGGCACATCACAGAGCTAGCACATGTGGGACGGGGCTGACCCATCCCAGCAGTAGCACAAGCCCTTGCTTTAGCTTCTGGCCCTCTGCATTGTGCCTTGGTGTCCATGTACCACACAAGTTAGCGTGCCACGTTCCCCGCTCCCTCCTTCATCTCATCTGCTCACCATGCAGCTGTACACGGTGCCTGCGCCTTCGAAACGCTCCTGAGGCTGCTAGGCAGGCAGGCAGTCTGCTTCTAGGTGCTGGCATCATTAATGAATTCAAAGGTTATGGGACGGTGTCAGCTGAGCCAAGGAGCTGTTCAACAGCCGCAGGATCCGGCCTTAAACCTGCTCTGTCCTGTCCGTTAAAATTAATGTCTAAATCTCGGGTGCGGAGTCTGTGGCTGGCAAGAAAGACAGGAGCACAGCTCGGGGATCGGAGGGTTTGCCAGAAGACAGGTATCTCGCCTGTGGAGCTGGGGTCAGAATTATCCCTAAGGAAGCACGTATCTGGGCAGTTCTTTTTGTCTGTCTCAGAGTAAATTCTTCGCAGACGAGTTCCTTCCTTCTCTAGCTGGCCGAGCGCTCCTTGGCAGGCAGTACTCCGTGCTTTGCAGTCTGGGGATGCAGAGCGCGCTGAGCGTGCTGTGGATGAGCATTAAGGATTGCAGTGATTGATTTTTTCTCCTCCTGTTAAGCTACTGAGCAGGTTCAGAGTGGATGTCTCTGTTACGGGGCAGTGTGGGATTGTGGTGCACCTGCTACGGCAGTGCCGAGAGAGCAGGAGCCCGGGGCTCCCCGCTGCACTACAGAGCTGCTGCCCTGAGCGTAGCCTCCAGTTTGCAGCCCCAGGTTTTCCATCCCAGTCCCTTCACAGCCTCTCATCCCTCCCGCTCCAGGTACAGAGCAGACCAAGCAGATTGTCTTTGCTCCCAGCACGGAGCCAGCCTTTGTCACCGTCCCCCAGAACAGCTTTGGGGAGCCCTTCGTACTCAACCCCAACACTTGGTCTCTGGTTGTGGAAGCAGAGGGTGTGCTGCTGGTAAGGATCAGCCCCCATGCTCCATCCACCACAGGGGGCTTCAGCAGCTCCCTGGGGGCAAGCATCCCAAGCATAACGACCTCTCCCATCTCTCCTCCTAGGACTATCTGGTTTTGCTACCCAGCTCATACTACGAAGCTCCAATACTGCAGCTGAAGGTCACGGAGCCATGTACCTACCAGCCAGCCCCAGAACAAGCCACCCAGAAGTAAGAATCTCCACATATCTGTGCTGTGTGGGACCTACTCGGCTCCTCTTGGCCTGAGGTTAAGAAATATATATAGTCCACACTGTGTGAGGGTCTGGATGCAGTAAAACTGCTTAGTGAAGCACTTTGCTGTGGTCGATACAGCCCACTGAACCTGCGCCATCCCAGAAAGCCAACACATAGATCTCCTCATGCAGGGCACAGGCAGTCTGTGTGTTCTCGTGGGCCCTGGAGGGCCAGCTCACCCAGTAAGACCAGAGCCCTGTGCTCAGCTAGGCTGGGTTCCCAGTGCCGGGCTGTATGTCAGTCAGCAGCCCGGGAAATGGTTACAATGAGTTGGGTCTTGCTGGACTACTTAAAAGGAATGGGCAGAGTCTGGTAATGCTTAGACCATCTCAGTGCATCTGCTTGCTCTGCTCAGGACCTCTCTGTCCATCTTGGCAGGAAGGCGGTTGGGGCTCTGGACATGAGCTGTCCCCTCCACTATAGTAATGGTCCCCAGAATAAAGCACATTGTAAGGGCAGAAACTTTTAGTTGTTAGTGCCATTGTGGGTCCTATAATACCCAGTCTCTTGCTCCACACTAACCAGAGATGTTCCTTTGGGCAGTGGAGCCTTCATGATGGACCAAAGCCTTTTGCAAACCTTGCTGGGATCAGGCTGCGTGGGTACTCTTGACTCTTACAGTCATGGTGTAACAACCATACGTTGCATTTTTTTTTCTTGATGTTTTTAGCTGCCTCTTGTATAAGTACCTGTCTGTGGACGGCTTCCCCGCTGCGTCAGGGGTGGACGCAGTGTGCAGGCTGGACAACCGGCTACCCAGAGCGTGTCCCACAGAGCAGCTGACGCCCTCCCATCCCCGGCTGGCGATGTGCAGTGGCACTGACGTGAGTGACGCTCCTGTTCCATCCCTCGCATGGCCACTGTGGCACTCATCCCTCTGCTCCCCCCGACTGGTGCTTTACCTACCCCTGGGCAGGTTACTGGGAGGGCTTTTCACCCGCCTACACCCCGTTGTCGCCCCCTCAATCTTGCAGCTGTGTGCTTGCATGCCCTGTTGTTTGAGGCACCAAAAGTGGTGTCTCGCATGCAGAGGGCTTGCGAGGACACGTGTGGTGTGTGGTAAGAGTTGGCCCGTTGGCCCCTCAGCTGCAGAGGAGGCTGGTTTGTAGCACAGGCATCCTCCACATGCTCACTGCGGGGAGTGGGACAGGAGACCCCTGCTCAGTCATCTCTCTGTCCTTCAGGTGGAAGTCCAGCTCTCCCTGCCTGTTGCCCAGCCCGGGAAATACGTGCTGGTGGTGGAGTACGCCAACACCAATGCTTTGCAGACGGTGGGCGTAGCTGTGAGCTCGCCACACTTAGCCATGCAGCAGGGCACCTTCGTCTTCTACCCATGTGTCTACAGGTACGGTCAGCTCTGAGGTGGAGAAAGGGTCCAGTTCTCCTCCGGCGTGTCAAGGACAGGCTCCCCCCATTGAGCTTTTTCTGCTTGATCGCATGAAGAAAGCAGTGCCTCAGCACTGTACATCTAAGCTGTGTGTGTCCAAACTCATTCTAGCTGGACATGGGTTTTAGTGGCTGTCCATCCCTGGGAAATACATGGCATCCCTGGCACACTACCTGTGCCAGCGTAGTCCTCTAATGCCTCTGCCAGGAGATAATCTGTCACTCCCATTTACAGCTGGGTGCACTGGTAGGGGCCTTGGTTTAGGGAATGGCCTGTGGGCAGGTTTATTGAAGCTGTTGGTGCGGGTCAAACCCTGCCCCACGCCGTAAAAGTGTCTGACTTCAGACTGCAAGCTTTGCGATAGGAAACAAATGTCTGGGGTGTCCTTGGGAAACTTCACTCTTATGACTTGCCAGAAAAGGCATCAAAAGATTTACAGGGACTTTGTATAAATACCTTCAGGACGTATAGCTGGCAAGACAAGAAATGGGTCATGATCCTGCTCAAGGCTGGCTGCAAACCCTGTGTTTCTCTTACAGTTTCCTGTGTCGAGGGATTGCTGTAGATTCCCAGAGCCGTGTGGCAACTTTTGAACTTACCTCAGAGGCCACCATTCGGTTCACGTCCGATCTGGCTGACTTCTTCCTGGTAAGGCTCCCTGCGAGGGCAGCTCTGTGGGCAGGTTGCAAGGAGGAGAGGCAGGAGTGGTACCAAGCATGTAGAAGGGTTTTCTAGTCCTGTTTGGGCTGGATACTAGATCTTAGTCTATGTCATGACCAGTCAAACAGTCTCCAGTGGAGAACGTGGTCAGTGGTGTGTTTTGAAGTAGATCATGGGACTGGGATTTGGGAGAAGATGAGAAGAAGAAGCTGCTCTTTGCATAGAGAGCTCTTCCTATTTTACCTTGAAGGCATTCACAGTTGCTTAGCCAAGAGCAGAAGAATCCCATAAATATTGGGAGATCCTAAATGCCATAGGGCTCGTGCCGAGGAAGAAGGGGCAGTAAACAGAGGTGTGACCTGCCGTGCATTAGCTGGAGTGTCTGATAAGGAGGTGCTTGGTGTGGTCAGCCTGATCCCTGGTGGGCACAAAAACTGCTGTCCTGTAACGGGTGTCTCTCGCTCGCTTTCCCGTGCCGCAGCACAAGGTGTACCTCGTACCAGCTGCGCAGTTCACCATGGAGTTCATCGAGCCAAAGGTGCATTGCATCAGCGTCCACGGCACGTTCTCATCCAACAGGTAAGAGTCTCAGGTCCCTCAGGGTTTTAGCATGAACGTGGCTGTTCCCAAAAGCAATTGCTACCCCCACTTCCCTCAAGTTTGGAGCCTTTTCAGTTCTTGACCCAGGAGACAGAACTCTGTGGCTGAGGCGAAACACCTTGCCCGTGTCCACCGAGCAGGCAGCAGTGGGGTAGGGACTAAAGCCAGGCTGCTGGTCCTTTACCTGAACACCACCCTGCCTGCCGTGGCCAGCACTCAAGTTTCAGCCTGAACAGGCTTTGCTGTGCTTGCGCACATACAGCGAGAGACGCTCACTGTATCCGAATTCTTGACGCTGCTTTGAATCAATATTTGCACAGGAATTAGCCTGTGCAAGGTTCCTGTTCTTCCCGCTGAGCCGTGCCCTGGAGCCCCAGGGGTCCTGGTAGAAAGCTCTCCCGTGGCAGGCACACTTCAGAATCTGCCCGGTGTTCTGGGGCGTGCTTCCGCTGCCGGGACCCCACAGCCTCTCTCTTTCCGTGTCGGAGAGCTTTACATCCCATTTTCTCCTTGCTTTGCAGCAGCTCTTGTGTTCCCTCGAGGTTCCTGAAGCTCTCGCAGTCGATCGTTCTGGAGGGGGGCCAGGCTCTGCCCATCGCCCCTGACGTGCCCCTGGCTCAGGCTGTCCACGTGGCTCCATCTGGGGTCCCGCTGGAGCCGGCTCCTCGGCCGCCCACGGCGCTGGACCCTGCCGCAGAGCTCATCCTCCTGCAACCACTGCAGGTAGTGGCGTGGGTGTGGGTTGGGCTGGGTTGTTGGTGCTGTGACGCTGGACACCTGGGGCAGGGAGAAGCTTTCCTTCTCTGTTGAGTAGCTTTAGCAATTAGCATTTTCAGAATTTAATTTGGACTTTGAATTTATCCCTGAACCTGTAATTCCCAGGGACTCTCCCGTCTTAGCTCCATCCAACCCTACTTGGTTCTCTGGGCTCCCAGGAAAAGCTTTGCGGGTGGCACCCGTTAGAGGGGGGAGCGTGGAGACGTGAGGGGTTGACTGACCCAAAGTCTCGACACCTGACGGTCTGTAGCAGTTGTCCAATAAGAGCGCAAATTTATGCAGTAATAAAAAATACCCCAGCCGTGAGCGCGGGCGTCAGATGGGGGGTTTTGTCTCTGTTCTCCCATTCGGTGCCAGGCTGCTGTGGTGTTGAACAGCCGGATCCAGACCCTGGGACGCTACGCTTTCATCCTGCACTACTACCAGCCCAGCCACCCCACCTTCCCCGTGGAGGTGTTGATCAATGGTGGGCGCATCTGGCAAGGTGAGGAGAGCGGGGGACCTGGGGGAAGCTGCTGGCAGGCAGAAGCCTTGGGAAGTTTTTGATGCCTGAGGATGACTGCGGGTTCACTGAGGAGTGCAAAGATGAAGCGAGACCGACTTACCTGTTCCAGACCTGGAGGGAGTGATGGGGACTGCAAGGGAAATGCGGGACCGATAGCTTTGTTGTCTTTTCAGGTCAGACCAATGCTACTTTCTGCCCACATGGCTACGGGTGCCGGAGCCTGGTAGTTTCTGAGGACCAGATTATCCTGGATGTTACCGATAACGATCTGGCTGTGGTTGTTCGAGTGCCAGAGGGCAAGCAGCTGTGGCTGGTGAGTCTTTCTCCGGGAAGCTCCTGGGGCACGCTGGACCTGGCTCCGGCCACACACCTCCAGCAAGGCTGGAGTTTGTCCTCGGGGATTTTTGTCACTGTGACTGCAGGAGTGTTTCCCACCGTCACCCAGTTTCTGAACTACCCTAGAAAGCTGCAATCTCCAACCTTAGTGGTGTAGAATTGAGGGCAAGGTTCAGAGAGTCAGGGTCTGTATAGGACAGTTATCCTTCACTGTGTGGTTTTAATACTGAAGCAAGGTATATATGGAAGCTGTTGCTTGGTGTATATAGCTTGTGATAGTCCAGAATAAACCTTAATCCTACCCCAGTAATATTTTGCACCTGCATAGCGTTCTTTGGCCAGGCAGGTCTCATGGGAGCAGGTAGCCCTTGTCATGCTCAGACAATGGGACCAGTAGATTGACTAAAATTTGAATAAAGGCTGAAAGACAGAAGTGGAACTTGGGTGCCTTCATGTCTAGGAGTTTGAGGATCAGTGACTGCCTGCCTCTGTGCTGAAGCACAGTCAGTGCTGCTCTTCTGGGGTATTCTGCCTTTCTTTACTCCAGTGAATTTGGGCCACCCCTCACGTGGAGCATTTTTAGTGTACATGAACCCTGATGGACAGACCTCAACGGAGACGTGATCCATGTTTTTCCCAGTACTCAGGCACTTTGTGTGTTATATTCTGTCCCAGCAAGGGGTGAGCTGATGAGAATTTAAAGGTGCATTTTGAGCTCATTTTGGACTGCATCTGTCTGGCTCAGCTAAGGAGCCTGGCTCAGCCATCTCGTCCTTGCTTTGCAGGATTACATCCTCGTGGTGCCTGAGGACAGCTACAGCTCTCAGTACCTGCAGGAGGAACCCCTGGACAAGTCCTACGACTTCATCAGCAGCTGCGGCGTGAACAGCTTCTACATCAAGTGAGACCCTTGGCTTCGGGTGGCTGCTCTGCTGTCTGCAGGCTGCACGCTCCTCAGGGAGCCAAAACCCGTTCCCTTCGTGTGTGGCAGGGGAGGGATCTGCTTAAGGCTTTCCTCATCTAATGACCAAACCTGTGGGTGTTTGGGGGATCTCGGTGTCACAGGCTCTCCCTCCTGCTAATTCAGTACTCGTCGTGTAGGAGATCCTGTTGGATTTTGGGGTGGTAGGGAGGCTGTCGGGGTGCGCGGCGAGGTCATTCCTCCTGCCTTCCCCTGCAGCCCCAGCACGTCGTCGAGGTTCTGCCGCGACTCTGCCATCTCGCTCTCCCTCTTCTACAACAACGGGGCGCAGCCCTGCCGCTGCCACGAGGCAGGGGCGCGGGGCAGCCAGTGCGAGCCCTTCGGCGGGCAGTGTCCCTGCAAGTCCAACGTCATCGGGCGAGAGTGCTCCCGCTGTGCCACCGGCTACTGGGGCTTCCCCAACTGCAGGCGTGAGTTGTCCCGTCTCCCTCTCTGCTCTCCCAGCTCTTGCTGTTTTGCCTCGTGCAGGGCTGAGGCTGATTTAGGAAATGGCTGCGTTTTCCAGCCCTGTCATGGCTCCACTTGGATGAAAACAGCCCAGCTGCCCGTGGAGCAGAGCCACTGCTTCGTGCTCTGCTTGGGCTGCCTGGGTCTTGCTGCCCCAAACACAGCCCCTTTTCTGCCCCTTCCAGCCTGCGACTGCGGGACGCGTCTGTGCGACGAAGTGACGGGGCAGTGCATCTGCCCTCCGCACACCCTGAAGCCGGAGTGCGTTGTCTGCGAGCCCCAGACCTTCGGCTGCCACCCCCTCGTCGGCTGCGAGGACTGCAATTGCTCTCGGCCCGGCGTGCAGGAGCTGACGGAGCCAGGCTGCGACGTGGACAGCGGGCAGTGCAGGTGAGGGCACGCCTGGCAGCGTCCCTGGGCCTTGCTGGAGCGATGGGACGTGTCAGCAGGGTGGAGGGTGGGGAAATCCTCGTCAGCGTTGTGTCAGTGCCAGCGTGGGTGAAGCTCTGAAAGCCCGGCCGCTCCCCACGCAGCAGCACGAGGCAGAGGTTTCTAACGCTGCGGCTCTTGCGTCCCACCCAGGTGCAAGCCCAATATCATCGGGCGGCAGTGTGACCTCTGTGCCCCCGGCTACTACCACTACCCCAGCTGCCGGCGGTGTGACTGCCACCAGGCTGGCACCGAGGCGAGCGTGTGCGACCCGGTCACGGGGCAATGTCACTGCAAGGTCAGTCACAGAATCGTAGAATCATTAAGGCTGGAAAAGACCTCTAAGATCATCAAGTCCAACCATCAACCCAACACCACCATGCCTGCTAAACCATGCCCTGCAGTGCCACATCTACACGTTTTTTGAACCCCTCCAGGGATGATGACTCCACCACCTCCCTGGGCAGCCTGGTCCAATGTCTGACCACTCTTCAGTAAAGAGATTTTTCCTAATATCCAATCTAAGCCTCCCCTGATGCAACTTGAGGCCATTTACCCTTGTCCTGTCATTTCCTCTCATCCTATCTCATCCTGGTCCTTCGATGCCTTCACGCAGTGCCTTTCTCCTTGGCTCGACTGTCCTGCTCTGGCTGTGGGTGTCTGGCGCGCCGGGGTGGAGCAGGGCTGGAGAAGGAAGCGTGCCTGTGTGCCTGAGCTGCAAGCAGCCTGCCCCACGCGCTGGTGGGTTCAGAGCACCCCGGAACACTCCTTCTCCCCACCTTTCCTGGCCATGAAGGCTTACTCTGGGGGCTGTTGTTGGAGGGGCGGGCAGTCTGAGTCCAGCCCCGGGTCAGAGCCCGTAGCAGGTAAAGCTGTTGACTCCTCCTGAAGCCTGCGTGACAGCAGAGTAACTCAAACTGCTGCTGAGCTGCCTGCTCCAGCCCCTCTGCATGGCCCACAAGTGCTTTCTCCAGGTGAATTTAGTGTCTGATGAGCGCTGTGCAAGCAAACCTGTTCCAGGACTGCTTAGTCGTTTTTCAGCATCGCATCATTAAGCTTTGATCACTTGCACAGCCGTCTCTGCCCTCCGCTAAGGCTTTGTGAGAAGCTGTTGAGCTTTGCTTGTCTTCCAGGAAAACGTGGAGGGCCCGAGGTGTGACCAGTGCCGCCTGGGGACATTTTCTTTGGATGCCAGCAACCCCAAGGGCTGCACCAAGTGTTTCTGTTTTGGTGCGACGGATCGGTGCCGCAGTGCCGAGAAGCACCGAGCTGAGGTGAGAGGGGCCGGGGGTCACCAGAGCCTGCGGTTCAGCTGTGCTCCCGTCCGCCCGGCTCCCCGCTGCCCTCGGGCTCTGTCCTGCGTTAATCCTACCCCTCTGGAAGATACGTGGTGGGGAGGGGTGTCTTTGTCTCCCTGTGCCCGTCTCCCACATTCAACCCCTTTTCCCGGTCTCTGGGGTCTCGCAGGGTGGAAAGTCACAGCATGGGGGGGCTGCGCCAGGCGGGAGGCAGGGGTGGCTGGCAGCTTCCCGGTGGGATGCATGTGCGGTTGTGAGCCTGTTGTCGTCCTTCCTGCTACCCTGGGACTCGCTTTTCTGGAGCATCAGCACCCAGATGCTTTCTGGAGCTTCACTAGGAGACCTGCGGTTGCTCTTCCCCCACAGTTCA
>Ga0065711_1038492_pt1 | contig 18698 bp, 25 predicted proteins | sample Hoacrofraction12_FD_59098 | JGI IMG/M metagenome (GOLD analysis project Ga0065711, IMG submission 59098) | Hoatzin crop microbial communities from Cojedes, Venezuela - Epithelial fraction 12 v2 (version 2) | ecosystem: Host-associated > Birds > Digestive system > Esophagus > Crop | place...
AAATTAAAAAAATCCCCCCCCCCCCCAATTTCTAAGCGACGCTGTACGTATAAAATAGCCCCCACGCTGCCAGATTAGCGGCAAGCCATTAATTTCGCATTTGATCCTCTCGAAGGCTGAGCACACCCTCGCCAAGCCAGATACGGTGCGGAGCGGGCGAGTGTTTGCTTCGTCAGAACAAGAGAATAAAACAACCACCGGGTGCGATGCATTTATTCTCCCCGTTTCAAAATCTACCGGAAAGCCTGCAATAATGTGTGCTCTGGGTACACCCGACCCGAGAGCTGGTATCCAGGATACAGCATGAAGCTGCTCTTTTAGCAGGCCTTCACGAACCAGGCTAAAGCGGGCAGCTAACAAGCTGCCCATCCCAGGCTCCGGAGCATCCCCATCACCTGCCGCCGAGACGGAGCGGTCCACCACCTACACCTGATGTACGCACCGGTTGAACCTGGGATCCCCACAGTTCCGCCTCTCGCCGAACAGGGTCTCTGAATGTTCCTGCTAAAGGACAAAAATCCGTCCAGAACGGATGCTCTCTACCCTGCATTCGCTCAAGCCCCTAAGAAAGGGCTACGCAAAATTATAGCCCGGAGGTACGAATTTTCCTTCAAAACCAGACCACCCTGCCGGGCAAATTAGCAGATGGATATAGGTAGCAGAAGCAGCTGCCGTATTTGGCTCCACTTTTAGCATGCAGTTACCATTTAAAATAGACTCTGCAACTCAAAATAAAAGACCTTTCATCTATTTTTGTAAAAAGGAAAGGCTCGTCCTAGGGCGGAATACCACTACTGGACGAAAAGGCTAATTTTGTTGGGCAATTCAGTGTTAAGAGGCTATAAGAAGAATGTCATTAACCACAAAATGTAACCATAAAGACCATAAAACTCTACATTGTTAATTAATTAAATGCCTCATTAACTTTTTTTAACATGATTTATTCAATTTACAAAAAAATTAGCCATCGCTGATGAATACAGGAACATGTGGTGCCACAAACACACTTTTGGTTTCACAAGCATCTCTCGTTAACGTTAGAGGAAGGCTGTCAAAGTGCCACGGGGCAATTTAGTGTCTGTTCAGGTGCTCTATTTAAACCAGCAATCTGCAAATCACTCGCAGTCAATCCAAAGAGTCAAGCTAGCACGTCACTAGCCAAGATACGTGCCACTGCCGCTTCTGCTGCCTGCTGCTTGTTAGCCAAATTGCAAACAGCGACGTTCGAAGGGTGCGTGCAAATAGGCATGCTCCGTCCTCGTCTACAAAGCACTGCCCTTCGCTTCAGCCTCTCCCAGCCGTGCTCTGCTGCAGCTCCAGCCCCTTTGCCAAGGGAAGGGGTCAGCACCAGCACCCCCCTGCGCACCCTCCATGCTCTGGGCAAACACGCTGCCGCCAAGAAGCGCTGTCCCCCTCCGCCCAACCTCAAAACGTGGCCCTTGGGCGAGGAGGCACGGTAAGCTGAACCGTGCCAAAGCCCAGCGATGCTCGTCCCCTGGCAGGGTGCGGGAGCGCCAAGGGAGCCGCACAAGGGCAGGACGATGCTCAGGAGCTCCCGCTCCTGCGGCAGTGCCAATGAGGACCCAGGGCTGGACCCTTGTGTGAGGCATCTCCAGGGCAAACCCTCTCCCCCTGTCTTCATGAGAGTTTAAACCCCCTAGAAACAGCCACCAGCTTTCCCCCAGCCCTACCACGCACCACATTCCTCTAATTTCACTGCCTTCCCAGGCAGGATTTAATCCCAAATTCACCAGAGAACTTTCCAAGTCCAGACACACACCAAAAAGCAACAAGCAGCACAAAGACAGCCAGTGTTTCCTCTCCCATCAAATTCATTACGCAAGCCTTTTGTAATTTTTTTCCCCAAAAAGACTTTACGCTCCCTATAATTCCCCCTTCACAAAAAGTAAATTACAGTTTTAAGACTGCTATTATCTCGAGTCATTTGTTTCACATAGGGAAAACAGAATGGATTCGAGAGAGCCCATATGCTGGGATGGGTTGCTAACACCCTGATGAAGCAAGCCCTGGCGCAGAAGCCTAGCGAAGAAGAGGCAAAGCTTCCCACCAGCTTCGGCGGGGTTTTGCTCAGACCACACGCATTTCCAGAGATGGAGACCGTTTGCCGCACTGTCTTTAAGTAGCCTTGTTGGCTGCGGCCTTGCCATTTATCTGACTAGACACAAGCCGCATTTGTCCTTCGACATTTCACTCTCACGTCAGCTTTTACTCGCAAAATCGCAACCGTGCGTATGTCCTCCTCCCAACAACTATCTGGGGCCCACCTGTACTGAGAGTGGGTCAGAGGCACCTGAGCTAGCAGCATTTGGGCTCCCCGTGGGTCCACCAGCGATATATACAGCTCGCCAGCACCTCTGCTTGCCAGCTCTGCCTCTGGGTTTGCGGTGGGACCTCTGCACGGCCGCAGGGCATCCCTGCTGCACAGGCAGGCAGGCAGCCAAGGGCAGGCACGAGGCTCACCCGGCCACACAGCATCCCTGGCCACACAGCATACCCCTGACCACACAGCATCCCTCGCCACGCAGCATATCCCTGGCCACAGAGCATACCCCTGGCCACACAGCATCCCTGCCACCGTCAGGGCTCGGCACTGCCCCTGGGTGCCAGCCACCTCCAGCTCCGAGTCCCACACCAGCACCCAGCATCCCTTTGCACACCACGGTCCCAGTGGCACAGACTCCTTCACCTCCTCTGCCGTCGGGCTGGCGAGGGGCCACGGGGCTGCCCGCTGCCACCGCAGCAGCTGTGAGAAGTCCCCCTGCGCCTGCGAGCATCCAGCATCAGCCCCCGGCCATCACACTGCAGCCTCCGAAGGCTGCTGCCTCGCTAACGGGGATGGCAGAAAGACCTGTGCAGCCACCAGAGCAGCAAATTACTTTGACCCACAGAGATACTATTTTTATTTCTTTAGAGCCACTCTAATTTTTAAATTGACCACTCTAAATTTTTCAGGAGACAGAGGAAATTCAGCTTTCTACTAACTGTGATAGTCTGGTCGCTAGCAAGCAAAGCGGCACAGCTAGGGAGCTTCCACGGCCCACCAAACTACCACAGCTCACCACAGGCCAAATGAAGCCCCCACACGGTGGTGCAGCCTCCCACTGCGCCAGTCCTTGAAAGACGAAGACGATGCCGGATCCCGGCGGCAGCTCTGGCACACGGACCGGGCTCTCCCCTCCCCCACTGCCCCGCGCACCCGCTGCGGCGCTGTCAGTGCTGGCTGAACGATGAAGTCAAACGATCGGAATATTTAAGCCTATTAAAAACGTGGTGTTTGCTTGAACGTTTGGGTGAGTTCAAGTCAGAAAATCCCTGATCAGCTGATGATGGGAAGACAAGGTTACCCCAGGGCCGTGACCTTGGTGAGCACGGGCATCCTCAGCTTTCCGCAGCCAGCCCGGTCACAGCCAACGCTGCGAACAGCTCCTGCGATCAGCAGAGCGCAGAGAGCCCTCGGCCCCTGCTTGAGCAAGACCTCAGCCCATCGCTCAGTTTCAGAGCCGCTCCCATTGCGTGCACACCAGGCGCAGAACGCACAGTCCACAAGCATCCCACGGCAGGCTGCTAGGCGCGAGCGGCACTCGCCCCGACAGACACTGCGCAGGAAGAAAACACACACAGCGACAGCTTGGAGCACATGCTACAACGCCTTTTGATTTTGGATCCATAGGAAATTTTAGGTCCGTAGGAAATTAAATCATTTAAATTACGGAGATTACCATAGCAACGTTGTAACAACCACTTCTCCTCCTCCTACTTAGAGCTGAAGTGCCCTGGGTTAGGAGAAGCCTTTGTCTAGGGTAAACAAAACCTCTCCAACAAACCCTGCCTTCCAGAGCTGGAGAAGGCCTCTCTCCACCCGAAGCTCTCCAGCTGTACAACGGGCATTCTGAGGTTCCAACAAATCCCTGAGGCTGGGCAGGACCCCCTGCACCGAGGCTGATGCCACTCTCCAGCGCAGGGCTCAAGGCCGGCTCCAAGGTCCAAGCGGTCCTCTCACCACCAAGGCAAACCTTCCTCATCACCATAGCAAACCATTCTCATCACCAAGGCGAACCCTGCAGCCGCGTCGAAGGCAGCGATCGCTCTCTGCGATGAAACACCTCTTTGCAAAGATCTGAAGTTGAGCAACAATGACACTCATACCTATACGCCCGTATTTCCCCAATAAAAGCGTGCTTCAAAACAGCAGAGCTAGGGGATTCATCAGTTCCTGATTTTTGGAGCAACAGGGGGGCTGTTTCATTAGACAACATTGTTCCAGCTACGCCGAGCAGCCCCAGACTCCGAGCATAAAGCATGCAGAGTGCTCCTACGACGCATCTGATCACGCACGAGGACACTCCAAGTGCTACATCCTGTGTCACACACCAGATACTCCTCGGAGGAAAGAACCAAATAAGCCCCTTCTCCTAAACTACACGCTCTTCACAAACAACAAAGGCAAAAAATCATACGTCTCATTAAAGATCACCATAAAGACTACTTCAAAAAAAAACCCAAACCAACATTCACTCTGTTTGCAGATGGTTTATATTTAAACGGAAGCGCGGGTTACCAATAAAACTTCACCCTCTGTTCGTTCACGCAGGATGCTGCTGACCCTGCATCCCCGCCAGCCGACCCAACAACGGTGGGGACCCATTCCGGCAGCGACCTGCCCCCAGACCCCGCGCGCCGGGGAAGAAAACGCGGCTGAGGGGTCTGCAAATTTCAACGACCCAGCTCAAAGCCGCCGCTTCGCCAAGATTTCCATCTCTACTACTGCAAAGAGGGTTTCCACTTCCAAAATCACAAAGCCCAGGGGGCTGAGGGACCCTTACCTCGTAGCCCAGGCGTGCCGCCCGCTGCAGCAGCGTTTCCCCCGCGTTCTTGTTGACAATCAGCCGCCGCGCTTCGGGCGGCATGGGCCGGCTCGGGGTGCTGTCCTGGGGGGGGCTCGCGATCGGCAGCTGCGGGGGCTGCGAGACGGGGAGTAACGAGGGAGTCTGCTGCAGGCGATCGTACACCTTCTGCTCGTACGACTTGGCTGGCGAGGAGTCGCAGTCCGAAGTAGGCTCTGGTCGCTTCCTGACCTTCCTCGTTACCGTGACCTGTGAAAACCATTATTGTGGGGGGTTTTTTTATCCTCGTTTTTACAATACAGCGATGGGATCGTATTTTGCCAGCAAAGAATGACACTTTTCTACTCCTATTTAATTTTTTAAAAAAGACGTGCTACAGTTTTTAAATGCAAGATGCCTCAGCCCCTGCAATAGTGCCTTTAACTCAGGTTACAGAAAGCAAATACAAAACGTGCAAAGCATCCGCAGACGAATTTGAATGCAATCCCCGCTACCCTGCATGCATGACAGCGCATCAGTTTTAAGCAGGCTGGCTCTGCCTTCTGAGAGGCCGGTGGACAATTAAGTCTAAATAAAGATACCTTATCTTCAGCATTTTCGATATCTGTGGTGTCATCCCCTGTCAGAGATGACCTCCTTCTCCTCTCCTGCAGTGCCAAGTGTTTTGTTTTACACTGACGTTTCCCTGACGGCTTCTCACACTCGCTGTATTTCTGCAGCAGAGATGCATGCTGGAAATCCTCCTCTTCGTCTGTGTACAGCCCATCTGTCTTCCGGCTCTCTTTAATTTTCTGCTGTTTGGCAGCCAACCTCGAGGCTGGAGTACAGCTTGGCTGAGCCTGCCTTTTGCTGTTTGCATTGGTGGATGAAAGGCTCTTCATGTGCGGAGACACTGGGAATACCGGCAAGCCTAGACGGGAAGGAAAGGCATTACACGTTGCATGGCGTGTTAAAAGGAAAAAAACACACCGCTAGCACTTAACACACGCTCCTCGACCGCTTAAGAGACCTACCAATCGCATTTCCAAATCATTAATATTTGAAGCGTCCCACATTCGAATCGTAAATAGCATCTTGCCAGTTCACGTTACGCTAACAGTTACAACCGCTCCGATAAAACCCGCGACGCGAAACGCCCCGCGTCGGGTGCCGGGGCACTGCGAAGGCCGTGCCATGCCGTGCCGCGGCAGCTCGGCGATGCGGAGGCAGGGCGGAAAGCCGCCGCGCCGGGAAAAAACTCGCCTCCTTACCTGGAACTGCTTAATCTGCAGGGGAACCAACTCCTCCGGCAGCCTGGGCCATGCATGGGCTAGGTGTGGTGGCGGGGGGACAAGGAGGGGTGACGAGAGAGGTGGGAGCACGGCCGAGGGCTTGCTGGGACGGCACGGGGGGAACGCAAAGCTTAGGGCTAAGACAGCAATGAGACGAGGGACATCTCCTCGGCAGCATCTTTACTAGGAAAGCAAACCAAGAGAGGAGAGGCTACTCGAGGAGCCGTCCCTGCAGCAGTCCTGTGCGAACCTTCTCTCGGAAAGCACAGAGATTTTGCGGGGAAAAAGCCATCGGCTGTGTCTTCCCGAGGGCTGCAACCAGAAGCGAGTCTTCCCGTCGGACCAGAAAGCCCTGGGAGATGGAGGAACGAAGGCCAGTGCTCCGCCACCCGCGGCACGATGCCGGCAAGGCCAGGTTCTCTCCGCGGGTCACCTCTAACAAGCTGGAGCCACGATCTGGGCCACATGCAAAAAGCACGGTTACTTTTTTTTTTTTCCCTTCTCCAGAGCGCAAGCAGGTTTACAACAAAACAAGGACAGGAAAGTTGACTTTTTCTAGTCCGAATTTCCCTTGGAAAGAGAATTGAGGTGACCTCAGAACCAACTCCTCTGCAGAAAAATGAATTACAGGTTGCTGGAAAGGAAGGGACACTTCAGCCAAACAATACCGCACCACTGAGGGAAGGTGCGGAAAAAACCCTGAGCACTTGAAAGAGGCTCCTTTGCTCCGAGAAGTCTCCGAAGTGATGCTACTTTCAGAACAGAAGAGATGGCAGGAGCAGTAAGGCACAACGCTGCTCTAGAGAAGAGAGACCTTTATTTAAAGAGACTCAATCCAGAGCCAGTCAGTAAAAAAGAAAATAAAATCTACAATCCTCTTGGTGGGCAGCTTCACACTTTTGTCTTCCTTTAAATAGATCTGTGAAAGCAACTTGCAGAAGGCTTTCTAGATTAAAGATGAAAACAGAAATCCCTCAGTTCTTTCAAGCCACTTTTTCTAGAAAAAGATGCGTACCACGCCTTGCCAAGCAGATGTCAGGGAATTTACGGGACACACGATGTGCAGATTGTTCAGCAAAAATCCAGCTAAGTTTTTGAGGCTTTGCGATCCTGAAGGAAGCCGCCTGGTTGTAGGCTGAGCCTACGGATGCAAGGCTGTCTTTCCAACTCTGCAGACAGCACGATATAAGGAGTGTTTAATTCTCCTGTTCCCAACTAACCTAATTGGAGTAGCACGCAAAAAGCCCGATTCCAATACAGAAGTATCATCATTATCTCCTTAATCGCTTACTAAAAAAACAGCAACGATGGAAAGCAGCAGGGATGAGGTCTGGTGAGTGCAAAGGGAAGTAAGAAACTGCTGCATGTAGAAAAACAAGAATAGAAAGGAAAAAACCCCCACACATCTGGAGAAGGACAGAAATACCTAAAGGACGGAGGGAAAAAACACCGGAAGAAAAGCCAGTCTCGAAGCACTGCAGGCTCTCCCACGCAGGGATGCTGAGGCAATGAAAGCAGAAGTGTAATCGCCACAAAAAAACACGTACTCCAACCTGCAAGCTCCACACAAACTCCGTGCCCCACTGTGACCCTCCGCAGCGACGACAGCAGGCACCAGGCTAACTGTGCGCCGCAGCCAAGAGGTGGAGAGTAGCAATGCTATGCCCAGGAGCTTCGGGATCAACAACGTCGCAAGAGGCCAGCGCTACCCAGAAAAAGCCAAGCACCAGCCCGGGAAATGCAAGACACACAGGCAGAAAAAAGGCAAGCGATTAATCCTGGAATCCCACCCCATCTTTCTGACCACTACATAGAGGAAGGGAGAAGAAAAACAAGAGTGGGCAGGAATATCCCCAAATATCCACGAAGGGAAAAAAAAAGAAAAAAAACTGATCAAAAATCCCCAAAAACCCAGGCCTCCGACTGATGTGGGTTGTGGCGAGCCTGACTCAGAGCAGGACTTGCCTCCCTTCCCGCAGGAGCGGGCTGCGGAGAGATCCACACGGAAAAGCAGCTGCCGCGGCGTCACCTGAACGCTCGACTGTTCAGCTCCCACCCCGGCAGCTGCCTCCTCCTGCCTGCCAAGCCAGCGGCCGCCGCGCTGCCTGCAGCCCGAGGCCGCTGCGAGGAGCCGCCGGCGGCTTTCCCGGCGGCCGAGATCCTCCCGGCTCCTCTCCTGAGGGCTTTCGCTTCCCTGCTGCCCGGGCAGCGCGGCCATGAAGAGGACCGCCGGGTTTTCTGCCTGCGCCGGGCGCGCGGCTGCGGCTCCCTGGGGGACTGTCGGCAGAGCTGGCTGCTGCACCGCCGGCAGCACCGCGAGGTTACGGCTCCGCTGGGAGCCCAGCAGAGACCGTGGCTCCTGCCTCTGGCTCCTGCCTCGGCCAGGCCGAGCGGCACGATGCCCTGAGGCTGCATCACGCTCATGGTCCTGCTGCACCCCGGGGAGCCAGCACCGGCAACTCGTGAGCGGGATGAGGCAGGGCCATCAACATTTCCAGTGGCCACTGCTTGGTCACCCAGCCAGTGCGCACTGGCCAAGGGGACAAAGCGGTGGCAGCCCCGTGACAGCTTGCAATGGAACGCATGGCTCCTGCCACACGAAAATCCCACGCTGAACACGACTGGAGGAACAAGCCCAGAAGCCAGCACCCCTCTGCCAGGAGATCTGCAGGCACAGGCTGGAAATCATCCTGCCGTTAGACTAAGGCTTCACAGGCGCAGGGGCAGACCTCGATGCCCTGCTACAGCCCGATTCTTGGGATACAACCAGCTTCCCAGCAGCAGAGACCGCCACATTGGCAGGCAGTGCATGGGCACCAGGAACCGCTCTTCACAGCCCCAGAGCGAAAAAAAGCTGCAAGCGATAGGTTATATTCTCATATTCACGATATCTGCTTGTTTAAGAGAAGTGTGCTGACTAGTCCCGGGCAAGAAAGACAAGCTGGAAGTCTCCATCCCCATGTGACTGCCGCGCAGAGGATGCTCTGTCGCACAACAGGGAAAAAAGCCCTCGTCCTAATAAACTAAGAAAAAGGAGATTCAAAGGTTTACACTTCAACAGGGCTGGAGGAACATCACCAAAGTGATCTGCATGATCTCCAGTGCCTCTGCACAATGACTGGCAAGGCATAATTTAGTCAGGTTTATGGTTTTATAGTGGCTTCCAAAATCAAGTGGTTTTTCATAGCCACAGGGTGACTGAATCTGAATGCCTTTTAGAACGGTGCATAAATTGGGAGCCACTTCTTCTTCGTTCCCAAGGTCATGCGTTAGAGAAGCCTGTCGCTGCCACAGGAGCCATTGCAGGGGAAAGCCAGAGCATCCTTACACAATGCGGCTTCTTGTTAGTGACCCTCGTTTAATCTCTACAAGGTATCACTTTCTGAAAGTACAAAGGAGAGCAGGTGATGGGCTGGGATGTTTGAGCTGATACCACGCTCGCCGAGGCAGCACACAAAGCAGGGGAGTAAGAGTCACAGCTCCTTTTAACCTAAGTTTTGACCTCCTGCTCCATGAATCCTTTTGGAGAAGCTTCCCCATCAATAAGCATCAAAGTTTGGGGTTTTCTGCCCTCAGGTAATCCTACCAAGGGGAAAGATGGGTGAGGAGCCTTAGGACAGAAGGGAAGATGACGCTTTTGCCTGCGACCGTTTTGGAGACACCACCCAGGAAAACTCTCACCAGTGCAGGATGACCTGGACTCGGTCCTTTCCATGGCATGGGACAACAGGATCAACTCTCCTCGTGCTTCTCTCTTTTGAGGGGATCTCAGCTAAACTACAGGTTCGGCCAGTTGGAGGGTGAACGTCGACCAGTTTGATGAAGATCCCAGGTCTGTGAAGGAGGCAGGAGCCCGAAGGTCCAGCTTGGAGCTCCCCCTCCCAAAAAGAGCCTTTCCTCAAAATCAGGCAGAGGACTTGGAGGGGTAGGAGGAGGAGAAGAAGGAAAAGAAGTACTTGCAACCTTCTAGCTGAAAAGCCAAAAGAGGAGACAAGGGCTCCCTGCTGTACCCAGAGGAGATGGGGATTCCCGACAACGTGCAGGGGAACGCAGGAGGGGATCGGCCACGTGGGCTGCGTGCTGTCATTCCCCACCGGCCCTCCAACCACCCTACGGCAGTAAATGTCGCCGGGAAGGGGAAAAGCAGTGGAGCAGACAACGTGCCCGGGGGCTGAGGACAGCGGAGACAGGAGAGTGACCTGTCCGTCCCAAAGGAAAATTTGACAGATTGCCTCCCTGGGCTCTCCCCCAGCCAGGACAGGGAACGGGCAAAAAAGGGGGAGAGGATGAGGAAAAGGAGGAAGCAGAATGAGGGGGAAAAGAAGCAGCCAGAAACACGGGAAGGAAAGCTGGCGTGCTTTGAAGAAGCGTCCCTTTAGGAGGGAGACGCTGGGAAGATCTCTGCCAGGGGCCAGCGAGCGGGGCCTTGAGGGTTTACAGGACGCGCCCGGGATGAACCAGCAAGGCATCCTCTTCGGGAGGAGGATGAGCTTTGCTCTTGCGCGTCTGCCCTGGGAAAGGCAGGGAAACCCGGCAGTGCTGAGGGTGCTGGAGGCGTTGGCTTCCCGAGATCAAGAGCTGCTAGCTGTGCTGACGCTGTTTCAGAGTCACAGCCCCTCAAATCCTACGTGTGGTGAAACGCTCTTACACCAGCTAGCAGACTGTCCACTCCCTCCCTCGCCCAGGAGCATGCCCGCGCTGTGTGCCCCCCCAGCTCTCCTCTAGAGACATAAACTTCGTCTTCACGTTATCTATGAAAGAGTATTTAAAGCCAAAACACACACACACACACACACACACACAAACACATAGCTACGCACACATACACAAACACATTTTCTTGTCTGCCAAATATCAGCTACTGTGCAATTCTTAAAGAGGAGGTGTCAGTCCTTATACAAATGGACATCTACAGAAATATAAATGTAAGTTTATATATATATATATATAAAAAAAAAAGCTCTCGACAATTCCTTAACATCGGTGGCAGCATGCGTCACTGTAAATGCTAAAGCCAGCTGTTTTCCCTAGTAGTCTCTGCATACCTTGTTCATTGTCACTTGTTTTGAGGGACTCTTCAGACCAACTTCTATTGCTTTTGGCCTCTGACCTTTTCTTGGTGTGCCTTTCTTCTGTGAAGTCTTTGACCTTTGCAGTGGCCTCTGGCTGAACAGCCTCAGCTAAATCTTTCCTGCTTTGCCGGCCCAACTTGCCGGACGGGGATCTCTCTGGTGACACCTGCTGCTCCCATAGTTCCCTAAGGTGCTGCAGGTGACGCTGCTTTTTGGGATGGAGCCCTGTTAATTCAATGCACACCTTCAGGTTGGTCACCTCATTACAATTGGGCTCTTCTAAGTGGTTAGAGGAATTGTTTGTCATTTCCCTCTCAGGCCAGTCATCTAATGGAAAAATAACTAAAAATTAATGAAAAAAGCCCCCTCAACTTAAAACAAAAGCTACATTTCACTTTCGGGGCATATAGTCTCAGCTTTACCACCACACTATGCATTTTAAAGGTTCGCTCATTAAGGGTTACATGCACTACAGTAACTTGCACTGCTGTGGCTACAGTGTCCAACGACTAGTGCTTTACCCTTATATACCAAGTCTTTTATATATACATATATATATATAGACATATATATACATACATATATATACATATATGCAATTTTAAGTGAAATGACAGTGCTCACATTAGTAACTATCAAGTTCAAAAATGGAAACACATTAAGCCAAATGGACGTTCCTTTCACAAGACATTCCTTGAGAGAGACCAAAACAAAATGCTGTCTTACCTTTGGAGCTCTTCCTCTTTTTTGCTTTTGACATAAGTTCATCCTGCAGTTCATCCACAAAGTTTTCGTTTTGGCTGCCATCATTTTGCACTCTCTCACCAGAGTGTTTACGCTTCCTGTCCAGACGTGGACATGGATGTTGGCCAATATCTTCCGTTGGCTGGTCTTCCGCTTTTTCATATATAGAATGTCTCTCCAAATAACATTTCTCATTTGAGAGATCTTTTTCCTCTGGAGTTTCAAGAAAGTGACCTTGGTTGTTTTCTGTACTAGTAAAGGTACCTAAAAATAAAAAAAAACAACACCACAAGACCTAATAAATACAAAGCAATTAGTTGTAAGAAAGCTACACTCTCTGATCTCTCCAGTGTCATCTCCATCATGACTTATGGCTCATGAGGCATGCAAATAAACACAGAATTGTACTTCAGAACAAGTCTCCTCTGGTCAGCCTAAGGCACCAGTTTTCTTAACAGTTAAGTAGAAAACCCCCAAAAGCGCGATACTTTGTGTTGGTTTTACATCACTTTAAGGAGTACAATATTCACAATACTTGTATCCATCGAAACACCACAATACGCTTTTGTAAATAAAGAAACATCTTTAGATATCGAAAGCCCAGATCCTTTCAGAAAGCAACCTCACCCCCCCAAAACCGTGGTAAGTAATAATCCAAGCTCCACTTTGCAATGACTTTGTTTTCAGAAATGCCTTCTGATGATAATAAAGTATTAGTTTTTCACTAACTCCTAACCCTTCCCTCACTTCTCGCATCAAATGGCGGAGTCTGACTTAAAAGCATTCCTCCCTTCTCCTGGAGATACAAATGGGATACGGAGCACACACACACATACATCGGAATACCACTAAGAATAGCTGTGATATTTCGCAAAAAGCACTACTTGAATCCAGGGTTATAAAAAGGCTTCCTCACTTCAAGTAACCAGCCAGCCACTGTACATGATGTGATCTTTGCCACCTCCTTTTAAAACAGACCTCTTTTTTCAGCGAGTATTTCCAGCAGCAGTGAGCGGGTGAGCTTTGAACCCCTTACTAGAAACTAGTCTCCCAAACTAGCCCCAACACACCTATGTTGCCACGCTTGCTCTAACTTCAGCTTCCCCCTCTTCAATACTGTTCCCCCAAATTTAGAGACAGCTTAAGTGATTTTAAATGGATGTTTGACTTAAAATGGCACTTCATCATCATCTTGAACAGGTACTTTTTCTTCGGTTTAACCAAACTAGGCGAGGCATGGTTAGGCAGACGTGCAGTACAGACTGCAACACGGTTAATCAGCTTCCTATCTACAATCCTTGCCTGGACAAGGTCCTGTGCAGCCTGCTGTAGGTGACCCTGCTTCGCCAGGAGGGTTGGACTAGATGACCCACAGAGGTCCCTTCCAACCCCGACCATTCTGTGATTCTGTGATCCTCACAAACAAGCTGGTTTTCCCACCTGTTTTAGCCCTCCTGGCTGACCAGTACTCTTTCTGCACATCTGTCTCTGTTTGGCAAAGCGTCTGTAAGCTCCGTCCTACTTCCCCACGGCTCGCTGTCCCTCTTCCTCTTCCTCCTCCCTTTTCCTTCCGGCTTCTCCCACTTCCCTTCCCACAATCACATCTCCCGGTTTCCCACCCGGACTCCTGACAGCTCCATTCCCTTTCCCTCCCCCTGATCCTCCCCATCCTTACACCCCTGTACAGCCTGGCCTTCAACTTCTGCTCTTCCCCCTCACAAGGGCAGACGCTGCTCCCCTGGAGCCCCCTGCAGCCCCCTGTCCCCTCCGAGACCCACCACACCAGCACCCAGGCACTGGCAGCCCCTGCATGCAGTCCAGCTCCATCCCACCTTGTCCTGAGCACACCTTCCTACAGCTCTGCCAACACCTTCCAGTATCACGACCGTCCTTGAAATACCTGTCGTCAGCAATAGAAGGCTGGGGGCGGGGGGGGGAAACAACCTTCTCTAATGAGATTTTTCTTTACCACAGCTTGGAAATGGCTCTAAGTAGCACCAAAGGTCCGAGAGATGTTTGTGGGCACCAGAAGACACCCCAGCATCGTTTTTATGCTGCTCAGAAAGCTGCCTTCAGGGCTGCTTTATAAAACAGCAGACAATATTTGGCCGAGAAAAATCAAAACAAAAGCTGACTTTTTCCAGGCGAGCGGGACGCTTGGGCCTTTCTGCTACTTGGCGGTGCTCCTCCCTGCGAGACCGTCTGGCCAACACCTGCTCCCTTCAAGACTTTAAAACGCAGTTTGTCACACTTCTTCCAGCCAGCAATGCTGACACGTTCTAGAAAACAGGTATCTCGGTTTACTATGACTGTGCCTCTAAATAGTCAGTGTCCCCCGAATCAGAACAAATCTGGCAACACCCCGTGCTTGCACATCTGGCACGAAGATGCTGCCCAACAGCTGTACCCTATAACCACACCAACGGCACGGCAGTCCTGTTTCACACAGCATAAAAGAAGCTGGACCAGCCGGGTTTTCAGTATCGCTTTAGCAATGCTTCTACTGGATTTCATTCTACATTTTTAATGCAGCCTGCTATTTTTCCCCCTGCCATAAGGAAACATCACACTTACACGCTCAGTTTCCCCAAAGAGATCGGGTAAGGGCGCTCCCGCTGTTTGTGACCTTCGCGACGCCAGCAGCCACACGCCGCGGCTCACACCGAGAGCCGCCAGATCGGGACAGCTTTCCCGCTCCTAACACCGTCTGGCCTGAGAAAAGGCAGGCACATCCTGACCAATTCCCGGAGAAGCTTTCGCAGGGTCAAAGGAAGTAGCAGGCTGTAGCGGTGGGGTTCGACGGTCTTAATCTTTGGGGCTTGCAGGAAACAGCAAGCCGATTCCAGCCTGCCACCACCGACCCGCTGCAGATTAATTCCCTCTCCGTCTGCGAGAGCACTTGGCACAGCGATGCCAAGCGCCACTCGCTCAGGCCGTCTGTGTTAATACATAGAAAGGAGGGCAGAGACATTTGCTGCAACCTCGCTAACAGCTCGTCACCGTCGGCATTTCTCCGGGGCTCTGCGTGCCACGGAGAACAGCCCACACCCATTGAAATTTATCCAAAAAGCCCTCCCTGCCAGCGGCTCTGCGACACCTCTGCTTCCGCTCTCCGGTCACGTCCGACGGGGACCCCTCAGGCGACCAGAGCTACGTCCCCTCGGCCGCCAAGCCAGCAATCCCGCTGCACACGCGTCTCTCAAATCCGTCCCGCTAGGCGCAGTTAAGACCATTAAGAGGAGCGACATCTCCGCGCGTTAATCCGGGTTGTGTAACCATTCTGCACCGACACGGGCGGACGGCGACGGCGAAACCGGGGAGCCGCATCCTCGCCTATCTTCTCCGCCGCTGATGCTCCCCACCTCTCCTACAGCCGGATTTTCACCGCAGAAGAACAAAGGTCAGCCGCTGCTCAGGACGCGGCACAACCCACAGGCTGCCAGGCTCTCTGCGCAGCTTGCACGGACACGTCGCACGCCGAGAGGTTTTTTCCCCGTGGCACAGCGGCGACCGCCTCACGGAGCGCAGGCTCTATTAATATTTTACCACCGGATTCCACTCTGTCCTTAAACTGTTCTGCAAGCAACCCGGATCAGACACGATGTCTCCCCAAATTAAGAGATAAATGTCAACATGAGGCACGGCAACATAAGCATGTCGTGCGTGCCCAACAAGGACAAGGAGAATTTACTTGCTTTTGTTTCCCCCCTCCCGCCCCCGCCATGTATCTACAATATCCTTTTCTCCACCCAAGGAAGAAAACAACCAAATAATACTTAAGAGTTTTCACATCATCATTATTCAAACAGTGACGAGGTTGCCAGAAACACAGGATAAGTGCGGAGTTCTCACAGCAGCACACCTCTATGAGTAAGGAGATTAAACTCTTCAACGTGTTCCTTCCTTAAGCCTCCAGCACTCGCCAGTCTCACGCCAGCTGCGAGAGCCAGCACCACAACCCAAACCATTTCTCACTGTCCTACCAAACGAGAAGGAAGGGAGAATTAAGAAGGTGCTTATTCGCACACGTTTTCTGCCTTCAGCAGCATCTCCTCGGCGCAGGGGTTACCACCTCCCGAGAAGGTTACACGCACACACGCACAAACGCGCTACCCAAAAAAAGCTTTCCTTCGTTTTTCCATCTTCCTGTCGCTGTCAGCTGTTTGAGACCAGGCCCGCCCATGCGATGCAAACACGGAAACGCATCTTGGTGTTTAAGCTGTGATTTTTTTGCTGAAATAATACAGCAGCTAAAACCAGCCCTTCCTCTACCCTGGAGCAACCTCTCCTTGCGCTCACTTGCGCAAGGCACCCTTTATTCATCCGAGGATGGTAATGACTATCCAAATGCTAAAGCCGAGTACTCAGCACGGAGATCACCACTTCCTAAGTCTCCGAGTATCCCATGGGGCAGACGGAACCCAGCTGAGCTCATCTGTCCCTCCAAGCACCTCTGCCTGGGAGCTCTGCACGCTTGTTTCCTTCTGCCCAAGCCTACCCACACTGCACAAACAAGCAACTGCCATTCTCCTCGCACAGACTTCTGTTTTTTCCCCCTTTTCTTTTCACGCTATGTCCTGTGGCAGGAAGGTAATGACTGACCAGGGCAAAGGACATGTTTGCTGTCTCCATCTTTCACTTGTTCAGGTACACAGACAGCCCAGCGAGAAAAGCAAAGGAGGGGATTACCACGCAAAGGGACACCAGCACCTCGCTCCGATGCTGAAGATCAGCTCTAAAGGCTTTGGCACATTACGCCATTTACTTTCACACATAGAAACCGCTTTAACTTTTTCCCCATGACCTCACGGCTTAAGATCAGGCTTTTAACATCTCGGGTTTTATTTTTCCCAGCTAAGGCTTAAACGAGCAGCATCTTCCCCCTAGAAAATTAGATAAATGGGTAAAATCATGCTCTCCGATCAAGAAATTCACAGCTTGTAGAATTTATTCAATCTTTCACACCCGGGTATGATTTTCAATACCACTAGCAGAGCTTTGTTGTGAACCGACATGCGATCATCACATGCCTGTATTGATGCGCGTGTCTGTGCCAATAGCTTAAATCACTTGATCTCTGAACAATTCTATGACTCATGACATATGCATCCCATAATTTATCATCTTTGCGCTATGGAAATGCACCGGAGCAGCATCGCCTCAGCAACATTTACAAGTCACCTTGGCAACAAAGCAGCTTCGCGGCTGCTCTCAGAACGCCCGGCAAAACCTAAACGAGATGGGAGAGAATTAAAGCACTTCTACTTTACTCCTTAGCTTTAATGGCTCATTAATTAGCTAACACATCTACCTTCCTTAAATTGGGCCTTTTTAAAAAAAAAAAAAAAACACCAAAAAAAACCACACACAAAAAAACCCCACCACCTTTTTTACCCTCCTCCAGAAGGCACAACGAAGCTTAAGCAGGCTCTCCGTACAGCAAAGCCATACAGTGCCAAGTCAGAGGAAAACTTTAAGAAATCGGATATCGTGCCTTCATTTGCTTCCAAAAAAGTCTGTACACGTGCTACACAGCCAGGAAAATGAGCAAGCCCCAGGGCAAGCTAAAAAAAGGAGTTTCCATCCCATCCGACGCCTCTGTGAGCATCACCTGCCCGTGTTATTTAGCCTTTTGTTGTTGCTGTGGTCGTCGCGCTGGCGGCTTCAGAGGAGCGGAGGGCACGAGCAGCTGCGGGGCCCCGACGGGCTCCTGCCCTCTGCGCCAGGCACGGCTGCAGGCGGCACCGGAGGGGCCCTGCGAGCCGGCCCCGCGCCACAGTCGCAGTTTCGGTTGCGGCTTCCTCTCCCCCGCCGACACCGGGGAGGCGAGGTGCTCACGGCGGGGGTCAGGCCTAACACCTCGCCAGCTGGCCCCCACACGCCCCGCTCACATGCGTGAAGGCGCGCTGCTTCGCTTTTCGCCGGCGCTGGACGAACACTACGTGAAAGGAGGCGAAACATCTTCTCGGCAGCAAGATCGCTCGCGGCGGGCAGGCAGGAAAACGGAGGAGGTTGCAAACCATCAGCTAGTTCCCGTGCGAGAGAGCTTCAAAGCCAAACGCATTGACAGCGTGGTTAGAAATGGGAGGGAAAGGGAAGGCAAGCGATAAGCAGCCCCGGCTCTCGCTGGTGACAAACACAGGGGACGAGCGGGCAGAGCACATCGCCCCTGCGCCAGTCGCTCGGCGAGAGATGCATCAAGACCGCCGGCAGCTCAAGCTCCCCCAGAGCCCAAGCCACTACACTGGAGGCACTCCAGAAGTGTGAGACTCGGCTCCCTGATTTATCAGCTGCTGTCCCGAGGGGCAGGAGGTGAACCACCACGATAAAAAACTTTTACTGAGACCTGAATCTGTACCAGTAAGTATTTGCTGCCGTACCGGCAGGAATACAGAAGAGGAGCTCCCTCAGCAGAACGGCTCTGGGCTTTTCGGAGTTCAGACATTCGGCCAAACTCTGCAATGGCCTGTTAAGTCAGAGGTAGCTAGCAGAGGAGAGGAATGAGCTAACGTAAGACTGAACATACTTTCCCTGCTTCCAATAGTTATTTAATAGCCTCAAACATACTTTAGCCAGCAGATTCAAGTGCCGCAGACCTCACCAAACGGATCGATTTAAGGACGCAGCACCATACAGCGGTCCTTTCGCAGGGATGGGAGCGGGGGTGTTTCAGCACGCAACGACGCTCTGACACTCTTTTTCCCCGCTGCCCCCCCACTCCCGACCCCGCACCCACCCCCGACCCC
>Ga0065711_1005966_pt1 | contig 18694 bp, 12 predicted proteins | sample Hoacrofraction12_FD_59098 | JGI IMG/M metagenome (GOLD analysis project Ga0065711, IMG submission 59098) | Hoatzin crop microbial communities from Cojedes, Venezuela - Epithelial fraction 12 v2 (version 2) | ecosystem: Host-associated > Birds > Digestive system > Esophagus > Crop | place...
AAAAAAAAAAAAAAAAAGAGGAGGGGGAAAAGGAAAAAAAAAAAAAAAAAGGTGGGAGAGCGTGGCTGGCGAATACCAGGCTTATTTTAGTACTTCATATTACTGAAAAGATCTGTTTAATTTTTCATGTAATTTATGGGAATTTCAAGGAACCAAAGCTGCAGTCAAAGACGATGCACACAGAGATGCAAGCTGCTTTTGCTTTGTCTGCAGTTGTGGATCTCCTGATCCTCCCTCTCCCTTCTCTCCCATTTTTCCCTCACTGGAAGTTAAACGTAGATGCATCAGCGCAGTGTTCCTCAGAGCAAGACGCTATGGGCTCTTGTTCACCTGTGGGCTGATCCCACTTCTACGGCTACTCCTGTGAAAAGCTTCACCTAACCATTCTTTTGCACTAGAAAATCAATGACAATAGTGCCTCGTATTTTTTAATCAAGTGATATTTAGAAACTACTGACATAAAGACCACTTCTAAATTACTCTGACTGTAACTTTCTCATTAGACAAGCTTTATAAAGCTGGTCCCAGCAAGCTCTCTTTTAAATTATAACCAACACTACGGTTACTTCAAATAAGATTTCTGTTGAAATTTCCTGCTTAAGCTCCGTACTGCAAACTGCTAGAAACAGGTTCCAGGTAACTTATTAAACAACATCGTTGATACAGGTGAAATGGCTTTCCCAACCATCTTAACCTTTACTGACCTTTGCTGTCCTTGTCAATGGCCACACTTGGTTCTCTCGGTGTTCTCAGTGCTTTATCTCTGCTGGCAATAGTGCGGAGCCAGACAAATGGCAGTGATGTGCCATTTCCTGATGTTAAGCCAAAAGGGGAAAACAGTAAAGGGCAGGATTTCTGATGCATTTCTTCACTACTTTGAACACAAGCCATTAGCAGAACCACCAGAAAAATTAGGGTAACTAACATTTAGTTAACCAACTCTGATTACTAACGTGGTATTTCATTCCAGTGACCTCATTCTTTTATAAAAATTATAGTTTACTATTGGTTTACAATCCAGGTATGCAATAACCATGTATGGGTCCAAATCTTGTAAGACATATAAAAGTCTTAGGACACTGAGATCTGGTAAGTAGTGATCTCTCAGGCTCACTAGGAGAAAAGGATTTTGAAAGCAGTTTATTGCTTCTTAGAGTTCTTTTAAAAATTAATACTAAAACTTTAATCCCATGAGCTACGCAATTCAATTTTGAACAATTAATGTCTCTTGTGCAACAGCTGCTGTTTTCAAGTTGAAGCCTGTGTATTTTAAATGTATGTCGATAACATGATTTATCATAGAAGTATTTGTGAAAAGCAAAATACCCATTTTGCCAGCAGCAGCAGCACCACCACAGCAGCACTCTGGAGTCCAGCAATGGCATCACACCCACAAGTTGTGGAGGAGCACAGACCTGGTCGCGACCCTCCCTTTGCTCGTACCTTTTCACCCTCCTATTTTCTTCTTCTTTCTGCTTTTAACTGGAGTTTAAAGTGACTCTTAATCCAAATATTACATGTAAATCTTGGTAGAGAACATTTAAAAGTGATAATTACTAACCATTTCCCTAGATAATTAGCTTATAAAAAGTGTATTTTTAATGTGGATTGCCAAACTCTCCACTAATCATCTCACATCACTTCCCCACAGTAACAATTATTGAAGAACAGTTTAAAAATGCATAAACAAGAGCATTTAGAGCTCATTTACTTTAGACAAACGTCAATAAAACCTCAAGATACTGCGAACTGGATGCATTCGGAAATTCAGTATGAAGTTACCACAAAGAAACCGCTGGGCCTGGACTCAAGGTGCCTGTTTAACTTAAACTTACTTGTTCCCTTCCCCATCGCTCCTACTCTTTTCAGTTTTCCAAAACTTCCATCCCCAACAGCATCACGAAAGGAAGCCCAGCCTGCCAGAGCCCACTGAAACGCAGGAGACTCCGCACGCGTTTTCGACCCGGTGCATAGCCAACAACTTCTGTGTTTATACTACTCAGTTGTCCATACCAAGTTGCAATGGAGCCATTTCGGCAGCAGCTTTCGCATCTCCATCGCACCTGGACAAACAGGGCGTGCTTCCTGCGGCACGTACTTTGTCTCGCGAAGAGTCAGGCAGCCCTTTTGCAGCGGCGCTGCTTCGCGCTCGCTGCCGCCCGCTTTGCTCTGACGCAGTGGCTGCGCGGCACTGAAGGTGAAAGGATCTGAAAGCCAGCTCTATATACAGTGTACACACAGCAATTTGTTACTGTGAAAAACCATCTGTTTCTCGGTATTACAATCCTCAGAGGGGAAATTATAGCTAGCGTTCAACATAAAACATCAATTTAAACCATCAACTATTCATAATTTCAATTCTTTATTGGAAACCAAGGACATAAATGTCAGGGAATAAAGCAATATTTCTTTTATTAACTGTTCCATTCATCTGGCTATTAAATAAAACCAGGACCTTAATAAATAGCATTAGCCTTTGTACTGACAGCCACCCCAACTAGCACCATAATTCTAAATAAAATGCATTATATTTCTAGTATCTTTTGGTTTTAAAATAAAAATCAGCATTAAAAGCACTTAAAAACATACATATAGAATATTTTTGCAGCACTGCTGATCCTGTGTAGTTAAATGTTTTAAGAAACAATACTGACCAAATAACCCCCCTTCTTTTTATATGCACGTTTCCAGTCAACCAAATACCTCCTGATAATATTCTACCAGCATTAATATAACTAAAGAACAGAAAGGATTCCAGTACTGATGCTGCTTGCCTGTTGCCAAATGGAATTATTCTTTTAATCCCCTGCTCCCAGATACGATGCCTGCTACAAAAAATAACAACAATAGTAATAGCATTAAAGGAGTGGGTGGACGGAGAGCAGGAGAAAGGAAGACTGGCAGAGACGGGGAATGTGTTCTTCATACAGCATGTCATCACCCATTACTAAAGGCAAAAAAGTCTGTATTTATGTTGACAGTTACAGAGTATTTCTGCAGTTCGGTATTTAAGAATTACACACAAAAATACTGAAGTCCAACTGACTGGGACAGTGATTGCAGAGCTCTGATTGTAATTCTTGTGTGTGACAACTCCAGGCAGAGCTCCATTTGCTGTTCGCAAGGGCTGGACAGAGAACTGCAAAATTTAACTTTGTATGATGAGATACGACTATTCAGGAGCTTCCCCACATCTCCGAGGAAGACAAAAAGCAGCATTCTGTAAGAGCTGAGAAGTCCCAAGAAGTCCACGGATTCACTATTAATGTTCACATAATTGTCCATTATTCCTCCTTCAGAAGAGCTCCCCTGCTCTTCGCACTGCCAGCATGGGGTACTCAAGAACACCATTACAGGGGAAAGGAAGCACAACTGTAATCAAAACAATGATTACTATCACATTCATTTAAATGCAGAGTGAGAAATGAATACAAAAATATTCACTTGAAAGTGAAAGGTAAGAAATTAACTTTTTCCCCATGGACATCAGAAACCTAACCTCAAAACCAGGAACTACTTGTCAATTTTTTACATCCCTTTGGAGCACACATTAGTTTCTCCTTCTGCATTTAAATGAATGCGATGGTAATCATTGTTTTGATTACAACTGTGTTTCCTTCCACCCAAAATGGTGTTCTTAAGGACCCCATGCTGGCAACTGTAGGAGCAGGAGAGCTGCTCTTAAGAAGTAGTAATGGACAATTATACAAGTGTTAGCAGTGAATCCACGGACTCTACAGAGCTGCTCATCTACTTAACGCAACATTTCTGTACAACTCCATTTCTTACAACTCCACATATAATAAAAACCATCATGCCAACAGTAAAAAACAAAACCCAGCATGATTTCAATACAGTTGCCATTATGGTTAACATAAAAACATTATTCTCCTTCTCCTAAGGTTTATTTATGAAGACAGAACCAGGAGTGTAAACTCAAAATCAGAGCATAACAGTGAAGGTTATGTACTGTTTTCACATCTCCCGATAAATGCCCAAATTCATCTCGGATGCTAACTTCAGCACATATTCCACTGTCTTCAGTCATTTCTACCAACCCTTAGATGTCATCTGATCTGATCCCTTTTCTGTCTCCTGGCAAATGGCTACCACCACTTCCTTCTCCTGCTTTCGGTTTTAACCACCCTCTTCTATTTCTACCTCCCTGGCCTGAAGTCTGTCCCAATTTCCTGAGCCTGGGCACCAGTAAGCAGGAGCTGGGCACCTTCCTTACACACAGAAAGCTGCCTTCCAAATACCCACCTCTCGTTCCTCACTGCTCCTGAGCTGGCAACAGCAGGGGCTGAGTTCTGCTGAGGATGGGTGTTCAGCAACACCCCGGTGTGCAGCTGATGGCCACGCTCGCTCCCATAGCCTGCTTCTTCCACCAACCCCACCCGCCTTCCAGAACCACCACATCCCACCAGTGGCTGAAGATAACCTGTTTAGCTACTTCCACTACTGCATTCCCAAATGGTCAGAAACTGGGCTATTGAGGGAAAGTAACAATTATGCTCAGGCTCATTATTCAATGTCAAGCAAGTCCATCAGCCACAGGGTTAAACCAGAGTATTACAATCCAAGAAATGCTGTGGTTCTGTCACAGGGAGAACCGACAGCTCCGCACTGCTTGAGAGCTGGGATTTTCCTCCAGGTAACTACTCCTAGCTTTGAGATACCTGATACTGTTTACCAAATTTCTTACAAAGGTGCCTCCTAACGGCACCTTTACTGCAAGCACTGAGCAGCAAATTATATTCCAGGAATTGTCAGCACGTCTAGTTAACCAAGTTTAATAAGATACTTCATTTCCTTACAGGATCTATTGCTAGCATCCCCCAGAAAGTTATCAGCTCTGCCCTCCCACCCCTTGTCTTCATCAATTATGATCAAGGAGCTTCTGAATAAATGCATATACATACACACTCCAACGAGGTCTCCGATACGTACAGTCAGTTTATATTTACATCAGTGAATTCGGTAAATTCAATCACAGTGTCAGTAGAACCACCACAGACTTGACTCTGCACATTTTTAAGGAGCAAAAAAATCAGGGCAATCAACTTCTGTCACACCTTGTTACTGCTGCTTTCAGGCTCCACGGCACATACTGGAGCTCACTGCTGAACAGGGAGCGCCCTGGGACTCTGCCGAGAGGAGGACACTTGTGCAAAACGCAGGGAGCAAAGGGGCTGGAAAAGGGAAGGATTGTTTCAAACATCAAGGACTCCATACATTTACTCCAAGCTCCAGATACCTGTAGGAGACAAACTGGCCAAAAGTCTCTGGTCATGACCAAAAGCAGAAAAGAAATATAGGAGCTTTTATAGTGGGAATCTATTCTCACCTCCAAACGAGGAAGATTAGGTACAGGAGACAGTTTTCTGAGACACGCGCAATTCAAGACAGCAGAGCAACAAATTCACATAATTGGTAGACTAAGTGAGAGAGGACACAAACCTAAGAGGAACAGAAGTTATAAAGAGCTCGGCAGAATCCTCAATAATTGCAGTTAAGAACACAGGTCCAAATGCCCCCCGAAGAAGAAGAGGAGCATGAAAAGGGCCCAATGGCTAAAGCACAAGCTCCCCACTGACCTCAAATGAAAGAAGAAAGCCTGAGGGATGAAAGATTTGGGTGAGACTGCCAAAGACAAGTATAAACATACAGCATAAACATTTAGAAATAAAATCCGAAATGTTCCAACACAGAATAGGATAAAACTAGCAAGAAATCCAATAAGCACAAGAAATACACTGTATAAATAAAGGCACAGCAGAATGACAACCAAAGGGACTGCTGGCTCACCACCCAGTGGAAAAAGGACATCAACAAGAGCACAAGGGATGACTTTTTACATCAGCTTTTACTCAAAGACCTGCCAGTAGCTGGCTAACATGAGGAGGAAAGAGGGGAGGGTTTTAAAACTTTATCTGGAACAGTTTACAAAGATGTCAATTAAAAGGTTTAGGTATTTTCAAACTGTCTTGGAATCATAAACTTTGTTGTTATGTATGCTAAAAACCTGACAAATCATTCAAGATATTAGCTGATACCTTAGAAAGGACCTAAAAAGTCCAAATATACAGCACATTTTTAAAACAGCAGAAAAAGGAGCAGAAGATAGGGAGGCTGGACACCTTACCAGCAATCCAGAAAAACTCTAAAGCAAATAACCACCCGCTTGTAAGCACCTAGAAGAAAACTGACAGCTAGCTTGAGATTGTCACCAAAAAAAAGCCTTGTTAAAGCAACCAGATTTCTTTCTTTGAGATGTTGAGGAGCTTAAAGGACTGAGGAAAAAGCAGGAGATGCCACAATCTGAATTGAGGAAGGCTTGAACAGAGCTCTGCTTCGCACACTTTTAGCCCAGCTAAGGAAACCTGGTCCAGATCCACCCACCTAGATCACCTGTCCGATGGGCTGGGCAGCTCCATCCTCAAAGCAGCCTCCAGAGGGAAGTTACCAGCAGCTGGTTATTCAGCCACATGGTGTTCAGAGAGGGGTCCTGCCAGTGTCCGACCTGCATCTGGCCTTACCCAACTGTCACCAACAAACTTGTGACAGAGAGAGAACAAATTTATTTAATCTGCAAAGAACAGGAACGTGGCGTGAACAGAAACAATGACAGATGACAGGATGACAATTCGTAGCAAATTTTACAAGCTGAACAAATTAACTGGAAAAAAAAAAAAAATAAAAAACACAAACAAAAAAAAAAAAACCCCTCCCCAAACCCCAAGATTCAACAGAAATATGTTTAATGTAAAAGACTACGCTTGAGCAGGAACAACTGGGTACTCAGCAGTCTGCGGAAAAAAACCAAATAAACCTAGGGCTCACAATGGATCACAAGTGGAACACGACTCAACAGTGTCCTTCTGTCTCAAAGGAGGAAGGCACCACACTGAGAAGGGCAACCCCATACGTATAGCCAGTAAGATGTGCAATAATTCTTCTGCTCTAGTGAGCAGTGGACAACGTATTCCAGCTGAGGCCTTGCTGGCTTTGGGTACTGCATTTCAAAAATGGTATCGCCCAATTTGAGAACATCCAAGGCAGTGGAAATCATCAGAGGCCCAGGAGACCTCATCTGCGGAAAGCCAAGACATGAGGGCAGTTCAGCCTGTTCAGGAACCATTTCTCTAACGAAACCAGCGTCCCTGCTAAGGTGTAAGCACAAGGCAGGTGAGGAAGAGCAGGTGGCAGTTCTGGAATGAAGAAGGAACTGGAAAACAAAGCATGGGCACTTCAAGATAATCACTGCTTAAAATGAGGAAAAGATATCTTGGTTTAGGAAAGAGCAGATGATGGGGAAGATAGCATTTTAAAATGTAAAACCTTGCTACAAAGACACATATTGTAATCTGTTCTCCATCTTGGGGACAGAATATGGAGAAATGAACTTACGAGTACAGCACCATTCAGGCTAAACATCAGGGCTATTCTGTAATGGAACAGACCTAAAGGCACCGGAAACAACTGTCTGTGGCTCCCCGTCAACCCGGGGAATGAAGAGGAGGTTAAACAAACATCTGTCAGGCATGGCTGCGCTTGACTCCAGGCAGCCAATGGACCAGATAACCTCCCAAGCTTCTGTCCAGCCCAGCTTCTCTTTAAAAAATAAAGCTCTAGGTAAGTCTCCAGTTAACATGTACGGTTAATTCAGAGTTCTGATTCCCCCTCTGCTCCATACCAAAGCCATGTGTTCTGTCTACACTCAGCATCCCTAAGCAGATCATCCTACAATAACACTAAAACAAGCACCCCAAAACTTGAAGAGATTTTTTTTATGCACTTTGTTAACCACTCTTGCAGAAAAGTCCAGCAGAAGTATAAATCTAACTTTCCTCTTTCCACAGAAACTGCAGTGCTTAAATATCTAGAACTATGGAGCCATGTCCTCTCTACTTGATTACTACTGACTCACTGTATTGGTGTTTCCAATTTCCACCACTAAAATGAAAGTTAATTCCTCAAGTGCAATATGAAGCTCATTTATTTTCTCCCAAATGCTCCTTTTTAAAGCATATCACACTGCTTGAAGGAAGGCTTTATATCCTAAAATACATCACCATGATGATAGGGTTACAATTTCTCATGCCTTGCTCAAACAGGAATGACTTCTTTCTTTAATTGGAAGAAAAATGAATTTATTTGTTTTGAAAGCATTAATGTTTTGCATCTGGCAGGAAAAACTCCCTGAACCTACTTGCTCTCAGCTAAGCAACAGACAATTTGAACTTGAACCTGCAGCCACGTACAGGGAAGATGCAGTGGAAGAATGCGCACTTCTGGCAGCAAACAAGATCATTAGGGAGGGGGAAGCTTCACGCTTCTTTGTTACTTTGTACCTTCTGCATTTAATAAACCTGAATTAAAAGCTGAAACAATTGCTTCAGTCATACAAGAAGAAACTCAAGGCTAACAGCATAACTTACTGACAGGCACACTTTCTAGAACATTCCATTCAGGGCAAAAAGAAAGTGTTTTTTTAAAAACACAGAGTCTATTTTAAAGGTGGTGGGTTTTTTTGTAAAACTGAAGAAAAAAATCAAGTCTTCTACAGTACATAAAACATGGTTTTCCGCTCCAGCGTGGGCAATGCTTTTCCTCGCAGAGTTTGTGGACGTCCTAACAGCAAGAATCTCATTTTCCTCTGCTTCGAGTCTAGACCTTTCCAGTAAGTGCTCCTATCTCCAGGGACCAGCATTAGGAACAACAATATTTGCACAAAGGGCTCCTCTGGTCGCTGTTGTTTTCATTAGCACAATCTGGAACTTCAGCTACACAGTCAGAATTTACCTTGCGTCGCGCTTTGGCAAACCTGGGTGCCAAGCTATAAACTCCTACTGTAGATAATTGTCATTGTGTGGATGGAAAATTGAATAATTCTAGAGACAACTGAAGTGAGGCTTTTAGAGAAACAACGTGTTTAGTACTAAAATGCATTTCAACATGATTTTATTACACAATTGAAAAGGCTTTGAAAAACTAAACAAGAAGCTGACTCATGCACCTGTATAATAAGCAGCAGAATCTCTTGTTTGATTTCTGCATTTTGAGCCAAAGCATACGAAGCCATAAAAACAATGCAGTTCCTTGCAACAGTCTCCTAATGGATCTGGGACCGTGTTGCTTTCTTGCTTTGAAAAGCTGCTTTCACAACGAAGCATTTAGGATTTGGATTTACAGGATGCTCCACACTATAAAATTCTGAGCATGATTTAACATGAAAACCTGAGGACATCATGCCTTTTGGAGGCTTCCTATATGAAGCTGTAATTTCCTACTAGCTTCTTACTTGTAGAAAAAAGAAACAGAGGCTGTGATATTTATTACTGCTCTAGTTCAGCTGCTCACCATGTAGCATCTCTTCTTAAAAAGTGGAACGGCCACATTACTGGTTTACTGGTCTGTATGCTGATTTTCTCCACTTCCCCTTCCTCTCCCCCCTGCTGCTGGTTATTGTCATGACTGACTGAGATAATACATGATGGCATTTTTAGGAACACAAAAATATTTATAAAATCTGCCCTAATTAAGGTCTCCCAGAACTACCTGCTCTCCCTCCTTTCTCTCAAGACCTCTCGCTAACTGGGTTTTCTGCATTTCTAGGACCCTGTGTAGCACCTCCAGTGGTACTGCTAATGCTGCTGTGGAGAGAACTGATTTACTGGCTATTTCCGTCTGCAAAAAAGACTGTCAAGATGCTTTTAAATGCCAAAATATCAACAACTGCTTTGTGTTCTTAAAATGAGCATGAGAGATATATGTAGCTCGTTGCTATGAAGCAGGAAAGAAGACATACCTACAAACTAACCAGCAGGCTAAAAGACACGAATTTGCAGTTTTTGCCAATATACTAGCTTTGATCCTCAAGAACAAAAAATCGTTTTACAAAATGTTAATATATGCATTTCCTGCATGTGTAGAGAAATGCTTTACTTGTCAGTATAACACAACCACACTTTAACAAGAACGTGTTTAACTGCACATAGCGACTTCAACGGCTTTGGACCATGTAAAACGCAACATGCAAAAACTCTTTTAGGCAATGGATTAGTCGCCAGGCAGAGACAGTGAAGACTCATTCACATGGAAGAGTCAAAGCAAGAGTCGAGAAGGTAGAAACTCAAAAAATAACCCCACAACCAGTTACGCATAATACAGTATCCCTTCTAACAGATCTAGATCTTCTCCAACCCTAGCATCATCCGTTCAACTGTTATTCACAGAAAGCACTGAAAACTTGCAGGACTACAAGAGATCACCACTTCTGTTGTAGGTCTTTCACATAAAACAAACTCTAATAGATCAGTCACTGCTGCTGACATAATGGGTCTATCCCCAAAATCAGAAAAAAATGCTTCCTCTGAATCGCATACATTTTTGTGGAGCTCCTTCAAAGCAATTAAACCCACCCTTCTTTAGGAACGACACATGATCGGATTGTAAAATGATGCTCCATTTGGTGCTTCAAGAGTAGAGTATAGATACAATTTCTAAAAGGAGATAAGCTATTAATGAAATGAGTTGTGCTTTTTAAAATTTCATTCTCTCATTAATCAGTTACAAGAATAAGATAAATCAGAAGCATGGTTACTGCTTCAGGGAGGCCCTACCCAGAAAGAAAATTATTCTAGTATACACAGTCCAAAGGAAAACCTCACGTGACAACTCCAGGCAGCTCCTACAATCTCCTCTGTCTCAGGGAGACTTTTTATGAAAATAGTGTTCATTTAACAGAAGAGCGTATCTACTATTTCTGAGCCACTCCAATTTCAAAAAGAAAAATAATATATTAATCTTCTCATATGCATATGTTAGCACCTGGGCGACAGTTAGGAATCTACCATGAACAAAAGTGCTCCATAAATATAAAGTATGTAATTGACATCTCAATGACCCTATCATGATAAGCTATTGAGCAAAAGTCTGTTCTTTGGCTGCACGCAAGCAGTCCCCCAACATCCTTTCTGGTACAGAAAGAATACGTTTTCACCATCATTGAAAATAATGTCTTTTTTAGGTACATCAATTCAGAAATCTGCTTGACGACCTTTATATTTTGATTATAAAAGCCTTTTTGCAATTATATATACATTTATATTGGAGTATTTAAAATGCTATTGAAGACGAGTTGAACAGCAGTTAAAGAATGCAATCAATATGGGTGTCTATGCAGGGAATCAGACGTAGCTTTTCCCCCCCTCTTTTTTTTAACTTTCAGTTCAGGTGTTTTTTTGTTTTTAACACTATCACCGAAGTTTCTGTTCTAAGCTATGAAATGTCAAAATTTCCTGAACGGCATATTTCAACATCAGATAACATAAAAGTACTTTATACAACAGAACTGAAAAAAATAGCAGAAAAATAATTAATCTAAGGAATGAGATCTTGGAAATGAGGCCACTTGCAAACTGAAGCAAAGGAAGTGACGTTCAAACACAAGTTTCTTCAATAACATCAAAATAATATTCAAGGAAGTAAGATTTTAGTGTTTATTGGTGCACATCGGTATTTTAAGTATTTCAACTGTGTACAGTTTCAGGATCAGCAAAAGGACAGTTTTCCACAAATGAAACATGTTTTTTAAGTTAGCCTCACGATCATTACTAGAAAAAAATCAGCTGGCACAAGGACTGGCATTGTACAGAAAGAGGAATGCTACAAATTTTAACTGACAAAGAAACATGCTTTTAATAAAAAGGGATTTGCTTGACAATTTGTCCTTTTATCAGTAGTAAAAGTAGCTAGTGCTATAATTTTAAAGTGTTGCTGGATCATTTTAAGATTTTAAACAACTGTTTGAAAGTACTCTCTAATAAAAATATCACTGATAATAGAAGGATGTTGTAGCAACTAAAAGGGTATTAAAATTGTGCTTTCGTTAGAACTGAGTTAAGGAACAATGGCAGGATTAGCAGGAAACTATTACGAAATTAATCTGATTAATGCCTTATAAATAATGAAGCTATACTTAAAAGGGTCCACAAGCTCCACCATGTCAGAACATGGATCTAATAGATGATGCAAGACTAAAAAGGAGGATATTTTCCCTACTAATTAAGTAGCAAAAACTGAATCCTCCCAAAAATCAAGCAAGAACAAACAGGGAAGGGAAAAAAAACAGTACGACTTGTAAAAACACAATAAAATTGACTGCAACCAACTCCACCCTCTTTATAATCAGTTTCGGAGGAAAGAGTAACACTTTATTCCTGTCGTGTTGCACACCATCACAGTTTCTCCAGAAAGAAATCTCTCTGCTGCATGATTTAATTTCAGCTGGATGCGAAACCCTTCTCGGCAGAGCCCCGGCANGTGGCCAGGCAGGGAGGACAGTCCCTCCCCTNCGAAGGGCCACCGCTTTCNGCCACCGCTTTCGTCCAGCTCTGCTCACTGCAATCACAGAGCCATAGCCAAGGGGATAAAAACCCGTTTTGGTTATTTAAGGTTCATTTTATGCACCGTGGTCAAAACCAGTCAAAATCTGTTCATCTCTTACTTGCTACAATAAGTCTACAATCGGTGATGAGAGCAATCATTCAAACTCCAGATTAAAGGAGCTGGGATAAAGCTGACTGACCATGATCTAATCTTAACACTGGTCCCAATATTGAGTGAGTCTTGATGGTGATATTCTGGCAATTTGACTTTGTCTGTGAAAAATACACTTTCGGTCAGCAAAAAAAACCCTTTCATTTTTTTAAAAAGAAAGCAAGATTTCTTGGGACAGTAAAACACATGCCTTCTGCTCACAGTGAGGGAAAACTACATTACTTACCACCAAAAATATCTTTTGCCATGTAACGGTTTTCATGATCCTGAAAAATAAGACTGATTTTGATGATTGTCATAATAAATCACAGCTACCCAAACTCACTTGCTGAATAAACCACAATCAGGGAAGAGAAAACAACTTAAAAGTTCCCACCATCAAACCGCTTTACGAGCAAAAGCTGTATTGCTCATGCAACCGTAATACCAGTGGCAGCGTCTCTCCATTTCCAGCCACCATCCAGCCACCAGTTAACAACCGTCACGCCAGAAACTGCCACACAGAGCCACAGTCCTCGCGGGGACCTGACCATCGCGCTCGTTACTTCCAAAACACGCAGAGTGAATCAAGCTGCCCCTGCCTACAGACGCAGCACACCCACGGAGCAGTGGGTCGACGCATCGGAGTCGATACTAATCCCGTATTTCCAAGTTCTGCTTGCTCACAGCTTATCGGCGTTCTGTGAACGCCCCTGGCTCCGTCGCCTGCTGACTCACCGGCAGCTTTCACCCTCGCATCCCTTTTCTGGGCTGTTCAGCCTCAGCACTGGTCCTCAGCACTGGTCCTCGGCTGGTGCATCAGGCTGCTGAACCCTGGGCACGGGACAGGGACACGAGTCATGCTGGATAACCTACAAACGCTGCTCTGTTTTAACAGTTTGAGGAGCAACGCTTCACAGCTTGCGGTCATCCAGCCCCCATGCAACGTCCCTCAGATCTGACCGTAGCTTTGACTGTTTAAAACATCAAGTTAAAAACAGGAGGCAGAACAGTCCTGATCTGAACTGCCAGGACCTCAGGCAGATCTTTTAACTTGCATGTAAATAATTTTCACCCACCTGGATACAACCATGATTCAAAAGGATCTGGAGGGAAGGTAGCGTGAGGTACTCAATATAATCATCAGCGTGCAAAAATGACTGAAGAGATACTAACATTGAAGAAAAATTATTCCTGACCCCACTCAAATTTTATTTATCTACAACACTCATTAATATCTGAGATATCATCTTCTTCTATCTGAAAAACATCGCTGTATTTTACACATACTTTCTATTGTTTCTACAATCTGCTCTATTTGTACTGAAAAATTTCCTTCTGAATAAAAGCCATCCACTCTCCAACACCATTAAAATGAGGTCAGAAAGAAAACAGTGGAAAGAACCAGCACTTTAGAAGTTATTTCACATTTTCAATCATGCTCCTTTCAGCAGCCAGTCAGTATGAAATACCGCTACCCTGTTTTACGAAGTGTGTGACATTCTTTGCTGTTCTCAGGACACCGCACGGCGGGGGAGCGGCGATACTCCGCCGCAGGAGCTCAATCACCGGTGTTCGAAGCTTTCAAACCAAATAAGCAAATGGCTTCCCGAACGGCAGCTGGCTGGGCAAAGTTGCAGTCAGGAAAAAAATCACCTTTTTGATAGGTCATCTCAGGACCTCCTACAGTCATGAAGCTCAAAAGGCTAAAATATATATACGTATATATATATAAAAATACATATATATCCTGGAAGTTTGAGAATATTCTTCATATTCCTTGCCTTAAAACGCCAGATATCAGTGAGAAAGATGAATCTGGTCAATGAAGACAAAATTATGAAGATACTGGTAAATTACATTGGTAGCAAAAGAGAAAGACTGTTGGATAAAATACAGTTACTTGCTGCATTAAAAAAGACAAAAGAACGTGGAAATACAACTTCAGAATACTTACTGCAGAATGAACTTTCCTGGCCATCTCTACAATACTTTTCATGACATCCTCCAAAACCCACTTTGCTAACAAGGAGAACGCCAAGCAATGTACCAGTGGCCATGGCCAGTTCGGGCTAACAATTAGCTTTATCGAAGCGGATCAACCACAATCTTTTTTAAAAACAGATCTTTAACAGCACTGTTCTAAATTTGCTTGAAAGGAACTGGTGCTTTACAACAAGAAGTTACTCTGAGCCAAGCAAGACAAAAACCTGACCTGCAGAATGCCCCGGACCAGAGAACCATCCTGGCTGCCATGCTCCTGCCCGCCTGGGCAGATCTGAGGAGGTGCGATGAGTGGGGGGGGGTTGTTGGGTTTTTATATACACACACACATATACACAAAATACTCTCTCTTTATAAGGTATTGCTATTGTGCCAATCAAGAAAAGTGAAAACATTTAATTTCGAAAAGTTTTAGAGGGTGAAAATTTTGCATTTCCTGCCCACTCAATTCCTCAGCTCTGGCTAACTAGAGTGAGAAACATGGCAGTTACAGGAGTTAGGGTAGCTTCACTGATGGCAGTTAATGGAACTTATAATCAAAATACAAAATTTATTTTTGCTGTTGGAATTAAACTCCAGTATTACTCCTAATGAAGTTACCTAGGAATTCAAAGCAAGCTACAGCCATAAAAAAGGTCCGTGAATGTGTTTCAATGAACTACCAACGCAACCAATCTTCTTGTCAAAACCGCTATCTACCAGGGAACATGAAGCCACTGAATTAAAATACTTCCTACCCAAAGATCTAGCCCTTAAGCTAATGTTTCGAGAAATACAGGAGAACATATTAATTCAGCTCTCCATATCAGCTTATTAATAGGGGAAAAACCAGGAACTCATTATGGGAGTGAAAGAAGCCTACAAAGAGATAATCATATTTGTTGAATCCTGAAGGATAAAAGCTGATCAGGTGGGCCTGGCAGGATCTGAGGAGCCCAGACGACGGAAATCATTCCTCTGCCAGAGCCACCAGCCCAGCCGAGGTGTTTCGGAGCACATCGAACGGCTGCAGACTCCATCCTCCCGACGAGAAAAATGCCAGAGGTCACAGCAGGTTATGCCTCTGCCACCTGCACTACAAGCACCGAAATTCAAAAAACTCTCTGAAATGTACAATTCTGCCACGAAGATGAAGTTCATAATTTCTTGTCCCAACTCCCTGTAACATTTGATTCCGGTTATGGAATGTTTGAGCAAACTCGTTTGAGGCAAGTCAAAAAAAAGATAGTTTTAAATGAGAAACTAGGTACCAACAGTAGAGCAAACGCAGCGATCTGAAAGGCAGTACATGCAAAGCGATAAAAAGAAGAAAAAGTCGCGTTTCTGAACGTACTTTCAATTGCAGTACTGATTTAACTCCCCCGCCAAGAATCTTCTTTTAAGTGCAGGCACAGTTTTGATCAACCCTAAATACCACCTCTTTTTGCCCTCCCTTGGTCTGTGTTAAAACTGTATCAGAAGCTGTAAAACTCAATCTACGATATTTATGTGGTATCACCGCAATTATCTGATGACAATTTTCCGAGCTGATATGTAACTCTACAACAGTAATTTAATGGAGTCAAAATAACAGAATAAGAAGCAGAAAACAGAAGAACAGTGCAAAAATGGTAATTTTGCTATGGGAAGTTGGGACTTGCCATTTCAAATTAGCAGAAACTGTGAAGTGGGCATTACTGACAACGTGAATACAGTAATTGGGGTTGATTTCTTGGCACTCTGCCGAATCCTCTGACTAGCGCCTTGTGAGTTAATTATAGCTCTCTTAACAGAGTGGGGACACTCAGCAGTGATGCAGAGACACGATCAGTGCAGAGGCCTCCAGTGAAGCAACCTTGAAGCGTTACGTGAGAGGCAAAAGAACTTCACTGCTCGGCCCACTCAGGGAAATCAATATAGAAATTTCGAGTGAAAGTGCTATAGGACATCAAGAACAAATAACCTGTGAAGCTTTTACAAGCAGAAAAAAAAAGAATCTGTTCAACCAAAGGGTCACTGCTTCAGCCATTAAAACAAGTCACCTGTATCCAAAACTCAACAAGATTCTTATCACTAACCTTTGATTTTAACTAGTAGTATTTAATTAATTTGGCAGAACTACCTAACTCCTGCCTGAGCGATAACTAGCCACCCTTTTGGGTTCCTTCTGTAATCATTTCCTTTGATTAACTTTACTGTATTTACTCAAATTAACACATGTATTTCATACATGTTACAACAAATTAGAACAGAAGAATGAAAAAGCAGCCTGCCAACTTACAAACTGAGCAAGTGGAACTTCTGAATTAAAGCAGACAGAGTTATTAGCTGATTATTACATGGAGAACGTTCAGAAGAAAGAACATGCCCTTTCCATTTTCATTTTGTATTACTAGTGATTACATGATATATCTTAAATTATAATTTGAGGTAAAATTATGATTAAAAATAATTTAAATATTGCATAAGTTAATTGCTCTGGAATTTCTTCATCTTTGTTCCTGTTCTTTGATTCCACGATCCTGTGTGCAGGATATCTGCTCCATGAGGCTCGTCCAAAGTGCGGGGGCCAGGACTTCCCCAAGCGCGTCGCTTTGTGGTCTTCACCAGGGACAGATGGTGACGGGAAACCATTCGGTACCGCTTTTACATATCCCACGTTTGTTGCACAGCGTTACTGCACGCAGTGAGGCAGGGATATGTGGCGGTTCTCCCGTCCAACAAAACCTTTCAGTATTACAGAGGAAGAACAGAGTAAAGGAAACAACCAACCCTCTCCCCAGCCATCTGAAACTGGGTGAAGCACCAGGGAGGAGAGGTGGCAGCTAACAGTGTCTGCTCTGTCACTGTCGCAAACCAAAAGTGACTGCCTTAATCACAAGTCCTTGTGTTTTCAGGATTTGACTGTCTTTCCGAAAAAAGCCTTCACAACATAGATTACAATCAGGAGAACAAGCTGCTCACCTTAAAGCCAAAATGTCTCTTTGCCCTGCAAGTGGAAAAGCTTTCACAACAGAAACCAACTCAGTAGGTGAGCGTGAAATCACTCCTGCAGGGCACAGATGGGTCTTGCATTATTCCACAGCATCACCTCAGCAAAGGGATCCTGACCCGAATCCCCCTTGTTATAGACAAGCATTCAGGTTATCAACCCAGACCTCATCTCAGACAGCTTCCTTCACCGTTGGATGAGTTGTCTGGGAGCAACCATTCCCAGTTAAAACTTTATCAAAACATCTTCCCATGCAAAGTCTAGTTTGGTCAACCGGCACTTCAAGACAATTCTTTTATGAAAAACGTTCCCAAATGCCTCTGCTCAGGGAATATTGCACTTCCAGCTTTGAGGCCAATAACAGGCTGACACATGATAAGATGGAGCTAACCCAGGAGAAAGCAGTTGGTGAAATTTAAGAGTCCTGTTTGGACCTGCTCACTTCAGTCAATGAGAAAGGCAAGAACTTCAGGCAAATTTCTTTAGTTGGGGTCAAATCAGGGGAAAGGAGAAGCTGGGAGGTTGTCTGATTTTTTCCATGCAACCACAAAGAATCAGTTTCCTCAGCTGAAAAAAAGACTGAAAAGACAGCGTTATGTCCTTGCTGCAAGGGGAGGAATCGTTACAGCACAGGAACTCTGCTTACTTTTGTTAAATTTTTATTGGGAGTTTTATCCTGCAAGATCAGAGTCTTGAGAAACGTGTTACACAAGCACCTGCAGATAATCCCATGCAAGGATTACTGATCGGTTTGCCAGTCTCTAAATGAATAACTAACTTCTAAGCAGAAAGAGAAATAAAATTGGATCAATTCAAAAGCTATCCATGAGCAAGGGGATAAGAATATGCAGGCAGTGCAGGATGAGCCCATCTCCTTCAGCAGCACTGCAGTTGGATCTGCTTACACCAGCACAGAGGTTCTACCCAGAGGTTTGTTTTTCCAGTTTTTCCCTCTACTGTGCACTTCTGTGTTGCTATTTATACAGATTTAAGAGAACCAGCCAGAATAAGTACAAGCTGGAAGATATAAACTAACTTCCTGTATAAATAAACCACCAAAATTACTCAGACTACCAACCTGACAAAAGCAATACTAAAACTTGAGCCATCTCCATGGAAAGAAAACACCACCATCAATCCTACCAGGAGGAAAAAAAAAAAAAAAAAAAAAAAAAA
>Ga0065711_1038494_pt1 | contig 18693 bp, 10 predicted proteins | sample Hoacrofraction12_FD_59098 | JGI IMG/M metagenome (GOLD analysis project Ga0065711, IMG submission 59098) | Hoatzin crop microbial communities from Cojedes, Venezuela - Epithelial fraction 12 v2 (version 2) | ecosystem: Host-associated > Birds > Digestive system > Esophagus > Crop | place...
CCCCCCCCCATACAGCGCTTCAATTTCAGCTGAAAAGCCTATTATTTATTTTTAATTGCTGCTGCTAGAGGTGTCACACTTCACTTCTAACTGTACATCTCAGGTAGGATTTAATCTCTCCCAACTCGCCCTAATAATACTGTTGTGTGAACAACTAATCTTCTGCATCTGTGGGAAATGTGAAAAATACGGTGGAAGACTGTTTCAGATGGATCCCAAGACAAATGTGTTTGGTTTCTTCCAGGCAAAATCCCCAAACCGATCCTGATTAACTTCAGATTGATTTAGGTCATACCTACTGCTTTTGCTTACAATTATTTTTCTTTGTTTGAGGCTACTGTTTTTAACATTTCAAAAATAATTTAGTTATGATGTTTTGGGGGAAAAAAAAATTGAAAGCTGAGCTACATTTAAAATATCACCACCCTAAAAATACCAGCAGCAAAGGTGGGGATAGCCATAAGTTATCTCCAGAAAGTTTTGTCCAATGTTATTTTTATACCCTTTTGTGTTAGGACTAAAAATGTTCCTCAGAAAAATTAATTAAGCCTAAACAATACAAAATAAAATCCTGTGTCATGCTCAAGGAACCTGCTGGGACCTATCTGAGCTACTGTAAGATCATTTAATGAGTGCTCATTAAATTAACATCTACCCCCACAGCAAGTTCAGCAGTAAAAGATACAAGCAGAAGAGCCTGAAATGGCTTTTCCTGCTCTCAGGGCTCCCGCTGTCTCCTTTGGCTCAGGCAGCTTGAATTCTGTGCCTCCGCACCCCCGGGAAGCTGGGGCTGGCTGCAGAATAGGTTCGCAAGACTTCATTTCTACTGTAAGTTTCCAGCATTAAGAGGAAAAGACGACTTCTTAGCTTCAAGCACAGCTGCCTCTGGAATTAAAGATGTTTCCCCAAAGGAGGTGTGCACAGAGCTGCACGCAGCCTCCGCAGGGCGGCATCACGTTATCCCCACACTCCCTCGAGAAGTCTTGGGGTGGGATCCCATCAGCATTGCCCTTGGGACATCCCTCCGGCCAGTACCTCGAGGCAGGGTTCTGCCTAACCCACTCTGCAAGCTTTCACTTGTCTTCTTTTCCTCCTTGACTCTCCCACATGAAGGATGTTTGCGAGAAGCTGGCTGTCTAGTAGGGAGACTCCTTGCTGGCTTGTAAAAGGCCTTGCCTGCAAATGGCTCATGCCTTACACAGCTAGGCTGGAGCCAGAGGGATGCAACTGGGACAGACATGTAGTTTAATCTTACACTGTGTTTCATATACTTGCCTATTAATTAAAAAAAACACCAAAACTTTTCCTCTTGTAGGTGATTTAGATGCATTACTAGAGTACTACGGAGACCAATACAAATGTATCAATGTTTTATAGCAATACTTAGATGAACATAAAGAATTCTTAGTTAGATTTTGTGCTGACTCATATACCCTGGGTAAAATCTAGATGATTTGCTATGAACTCAGAATGGTTTTGTTTTTACAGAGTCTGCCATGCCGTTTGCTGACTGGAGGTTCAAAAGGTATCTAAGTACTCTTGGCACTTGGAAAAGGCAAGCTACTAGATAGATTTTTAATACTCAGGTACTACAAAATAAGTTACCAAAGGTTCAGGATCACTCAACTAGCATAGAGCATCAGCCCGATGCATAAGGAAAATACTGGTATATTAGGATACTCCACCACTATTTTAAGGACATCAATTTTCTCTTATATAACCAACTTCTAGTAGCTCATCTGGGCCAGACTGTGCTACCAGTTAAAGCAGCATGAAAAGCAAAGTTTATTCACATGCTAACAATGGTTCTAATAATATTGAACTGTCTAAAGAAATTGTATGTGTCATACATGTGATGAGGAAGAACTGACAGGCGGTTAGAAACGCAGAGTCCCAAAACGTCCTACAGGTTCTTGGCTTTGGAGTGCTCAATTCCAGCACGTAGTCCCCTAACTAACCTGGAGATTACTGCTGCTAGTACTGGCGGCTCTGCTAAAGTCACGGTGTACCAGCAGAGTAACAAAGCTTCTTAAGGCACTTACAGCCCACATGGAGAAAAAAATCCAGCTGATGAACCTTGTTTCATTTTTCTTTGTATCCAAAACGAATTCAAGGGACTACCCTGTTGAGCTGGCAAGGAGTTAGCTACCAGCTGCTAGGCCCTCACTTCTGAGTCTAGTCACCAGATTTCTGCATTCAAAGTGCAGCAACTCCAAACTGTGGGACAGCTTTTCAGGAGCGTACTGTCATCAGCCTCAAAGGCAGACCCTGCCAGGGAAAAAGGGAAGCATTTCAGAGAAACGCTTACTGGACACGTGCCAGCCCTTTACTACCAAACCTCTCTCAAAGACAGGAGGTGTAGCCCTTCCTCCAACACATTTTCAGAGGCTGCACTGGAATCATTCAGGCAGTAACACCCTGGGCAGTCTCATGAAGAACAAACAGATCCTGTAAGCACAACCGGGACACAGCAAACCAGCACAGGGAAAACTAGAAACAAAACTCTGCGGTGAAATTGTGTAGACATAGCTTACCAAAGTCTTGACAGCACTTTAGTCCTTCTGCAAGCAGTAGTAAAAGCAGTGACTTCCCAAACATTTCTCTTATAGAGCAGAGATGAAGACATTTCTACCTTATAATGGGCATTATGGAATGGAAGGTTTTTTTCTGGAAATTAAAGAACATTATATCTCCACTACAGTGTCCAGAAGAGTAAAAGCTGTGGACCTGCATAGCAGGAGTACTAAAGAGGGTTGTATACAAGAGGTAGAAGTCTTTGCTCTCCACAGAATTTGTTGGTTTATTTTGTTCTAACATTGTGTTTGTCCCCAGGTCCGGGCCTCTTGGCAGATCAGTTGAGATACAATAGTTTTGCATGGACAGCTTGCTTTAAAAAATGAAGGAGGAGGGGATCCAAATTTAGAAATAGATTTGTTATGGTGGAGATTACTACAAGAACGATTTCTAGTGGTTAAAGGTTTTCATTCTCCCTGGAGTTTTTTGTTTTCTCCTCAGCTGTTTTATTTTATTGTGTTTTAAGGAAGGAAGAATTTAACATGCACACTCGCTTTCTGTCTGCTTTTCTCTGACTCTCTAGCCCATCTTTCTCTCTGGCTGCAGCTGAACTGCAATAATGAAACTTCCTTTTGTTCTTGAAGCTGACTGCTGGAAGTAACGGGGGAGCACCAAGGTCAGCAAAAAATCAGCTATTGCATACAGGACTAAGCTCACAAGTTTTCTCCAGATGAACTAAGGTGATGCAGCATAAGAAAGCCTGAACTGAGATTCTGCATGCCGCAGACCCCTGCAGAGAATTTCACCCAGTGTTAAACTACATCTGAAACTGAGCCAAATTTGGAGGCATTCTACATTTACCCTGGTGGCTTGCAGACTGCTGTCTAGCCAAACTTCTTAAGAGGCTGTTGAAGCAGTGACTCTGGAGCCTGGATTGCTTTGCAATAATGCTGTAGCATTTAGGCCTCTGCTAATGCTAAATCTACTTTTATGAGTGGGCCATAAAGCTTGATGCGGTGGAGCAGTATTGCACCCTATGACCAGGAGCAGTGCCCATCAGTCCAGAAGCGAAGAAACAGAAGCCATGCTCACAAACACAGCTTTCCGTAAAAAGCAAGCCACGCAGTTCAAATAAACCTCACTGCCATATGAAGATGCTCCTCTGTGACTGACCTGTTCTGAACAGAGGATTTTATTGATTTTTACATGAGTGTTTAGTTTTAACAAAGACCCAGATATTTTCAGTCTCATATTTAATTCAGGAAGAAAACAGCAGCAGGCACCAACTAGCCTAGCCTAGCCGCTCCTTCAAAACTCAACAAGAAACACAGATTACCAGAGTAGATGTCCCTACCCCATGTTTACTGACCTTCCATCTGCTATGGTGTCCTGAACCTCCTGTCTAAGCCTAGTCCTAGATCAAGTCGTCATTGCTTTATCCCAACCTTTCTGTTCCCATTGCCGTGGTAGCCCAAACCCCAGGCCAATGTCAGCAACACCTTGCAGCCCCAGGTAAAAATCTGCCCAGACAGACCTCTCGGCCCTTGCCACCCCACACTATCAGGCACTACATCCTTCACCAGTAAGAGCGTTGGGGTTTTTTTGGCACCTTCTGTCTTCTACCCCAATTATAACTCCTACTCAATAACTCTTCCCAGTCCTAAACCCAAGCATTGTCCAACAATTCAAACAAAAAATCTACCTCAAGTCAATGACTGTAAGCCCCAAATCCCACCTTTAACCATATTCTCCTCAAGAACAAGCACATCCTACCTGCCCAAGATCAAAGCTAAGCCGGTTGCCTGTCTTAACTGGTAGTTTTCTGCCACAGTCACACTGCTGCTGATTCTTTACCCCAGTATTTCTTCTCATACCTCAGGACTTCATAGACACAGAGGAGTTCATTGCCATTACCAGCTGTGAAGGAACATGAATTACTTCCGAAAAAGAGAAAGGCGTGGGTGGAACAGTAGGAAGCATCCTGTTCTCTATTGGTTATTTCCATTCAGCTGCTGAATCAGGGAACACTTTCAGATTAGTGCTGTCACTGTTTGGAACACACACATCTTAAATGCTATTGATTTTTAAGATGATGAGTTCATTTGTGGAATACATTGCCATTTACAATGTTTTAGATGAAGTCATCATCAGCTTTCTGGTGGCATTTGTAAAGCCACTTTCTGAAGAAATGAGCTCTCAGGGAACACATGAATGCTGGGACACCTTCCATTTTTCTGACCATTGTTCAGCTACATCTAAGGAACACTTAGTCACTAATCCATCTTTGTAACATTTTTTACCGAGCTGTACAGTCAGATAGATTCTCACAATTACCATCTATGAGGTACTTAAAGCAATGTGCAGTACACATCAACCTTCAGATGTCTGTCTACACATTAGAGACTAGGTGAGCAGGCATTGTCTTGTCTTGCAAGTGGGGCAGCTGAAGCACAGACAGTGGCTGATGTCAGAGCAATCTGCAAGCACCATTCATTTTGCCTTGCAGAGCTAAGGAACCAAGTCACCCTGACACTGAAGATGAAGGTGTTTATAGTTGTGAGCTATGGGAAAATCCTTTGAAGTCAAGCTGCAGAGCATGAAGTTAAACACACTTCAAGTCTTTCTGCACAGCAACCTCATACCTGACAAACACACCAGCAAAGGGCCAGGAAGCAAGCGCTGCCTCTGTTAAGAATGACAGTTCTTGCCAAGAACCGACTCTAAAGCGGGATACAAACTTCCCAAATCTGATATGCATTTCAACAGAAATAACTACTTTGAGGGAACAGCTAAAACAAGATATAATTTCAAGGCTACTAGCAGCCTTAACCACAGCACATGTCTACGAGGCTTGATGGAAACTGGGCTATAATTCCAGCTGCGTCAGCTCACCCTGAGATGACTGTATTTCCAACTGCATAGGAAATGTGACAGTAACCGCCAGCATCTGCTTCTTGAGTGTCAGGAGGAGTCCAGCAAGAGGACTTGCTGTTTGCAAGTTTACTTACAATTTAACCTGGCTCAGGGCAAACAGAGTTCAGCTTATTTTTTTTGATTAGCCACTCTACGCACTGATGTGCCCAAGCCAATACAGTTGCTAATGACAGCACACTTCAGCAGATCTAATTATTTCAACCTTGCTGGACACGTGAAAGAGTCTCACAAGAACTGTGCTTTCAGAGGATTTACCCAAGAGGCCGCTGCTTCACTGGGCTCCAGGTGAGACAATAGTTTGAGCAGGAGAAACTTGTTCAGAAGAAACCATTTCCAAGCAACCTATAATGAAAACATGATCACTTCTCAGACAAAAGCATGGTCAGAGCGTGCAAGATCATTTGTAATGCAGATACTGCTTTCCTGCTAGGTAGAGCAAAAGCTCCTGGGGTAGTTGCCTTTTTATATGTACTACCTAAAGGCTATGTCCAGCACCAATTGATTGGAAACGTGCCAAGACACAGCTCTTCTTCTGAATTGACCAAAAAGCCATATAACACCACAAAATTCCAGTAGGAAGAGACTAAAAGAATCAGAGGCCAGATTTTATTTGCACACATACACACACACAAAAGCACACAGTGTATGTGCGCACGCATGTGCCCACACTGCTGTAAAACAGTCTTTCTCACAGCCCAAATTGAAAGATTAGTTCAGGCTTTCTTTAATATGGCACTGACTCCTGACTTTTCCTTTGTAATGCTATCCTACACTCAGGATTTGCTGCTAGCAGAAGCTGCCAAAACCCTTATTCTCAAATCCTCTGCACCACTCCCTTCTGCAGTTGCTGCCAATCCCTCTTCCACACAGGACACGGACACCCCACTCTACACCTACAGCAGGACCTCAGTCAAAGAGCCAAAACAAAAAGGTCTCGAAGGCAGGGTAGCAGATCAAACAGAGAAGCAGAACAAATTCCACAAAGGAGGTATCTTCACAGAGAATTTTCTGTCAGCAGCAACCCCCTCACCCCCACCTATAATAGGAAACATCTTGCTTGTATCAGCTTCAAAAGAGCTGATCAGCCTGGTGTCCGGATTGTGCACTGTGCGGAACTTTTAGGATGCTTAGCTTTCTAAAAGTAGCTGGTTCAGACCAGACTTGATTTACGGCTTCATTGACATTGTATTACAGCATTACAACAGTGGGTGACAATGACAAGGCAGCACCAGAGCACGATCACGGCAGGCAGGATGAATCACGCACAGGAGTGCTAAAGGAAGACACGGCCCACGTGCACATTGCTGAGAGCACAAAAGAAGCAGGATGGGATCTTACACGCTGAAAATAAGCACCAGCGTTGCTAGCGGCACCCTGTTCTCTTGTTCAAGACTGTGTTCAAATGCATCTTAATGGTGCAAAAATGACATCAATGGTATAAATTTTTGAAATCTAACAGTATTTTTTGGCAATGAATCAGTGATACTATGCAGACATCTCAGTGTTTAAACAACATTTAAAGCCAACCAAATTACATAGCTATCAGATATACAGAGGTAGACTCAAACTCTGGAAAATTCTTTTACTTATAGTCAGTGTAACTCCCAATAAACCAGTCCCACTAACATCCTTATACTACCTCAAATACTCAAAATTCAGATACTTGTCCACGTTCTTCACTCAACCGGTAGCAAGATTAATCGGTAAGCTATATTCACCTATAAGTGATAATTCCAATTATAAATACCAAACTGCATTCTGCCTCAATAAATTCAGTGTGCACCAGTAATAACATGAATCTGAAAGCAGTTTGGCTCAGTATTCATCATAATTTGGAGTCCTCAAAAAAAACGCGTAATAAAAGTTTTGCTGTTTTGTACTGAAGCCTGTGATAGCTTATAACTGTCTCCCTGCAACAGACATGTCAGCAATATTTTCCCTAAATTTTTTGCCTAGTGAATGGAGTTCGCCAACAAGAACTGTAAATTGATCTGTGCTTAACTTCTTCTGGCTATCGCAAAAATCAGGTCCTTCTGAAACAGTGTCATCTGCAGTCTCCAAGATGAAATTAAACCTAAACTTGTAGGCTTAATCATATTACTTTGAATGGAGTATCGATTGCAGCTAATTTTATCATACATTTTGAGAGGTTTGCTTGCTTGCTGGCTGGCTGTCACTTTGATAAATGGAAGCCAGTAGATATCTGAAGGGGGACCGATATTTATATTTGAGACAATACTATCAGTAAGTGTACAAAGAGAAACAGCCCATCCTCTTTACTAACGATCACAGGAGCAATTCAGTTTGATGAGTCACAGTAACACCTACCCTAAAGCAGATGGTCCATTCAGAATATCTGGCTGCTTCAAACTGCACTTTGTAACAGTCGTTGCAGCTCTGGTGAGTTTGGCCCCTGAGTGAGCAGCAGCTGGCACTGTGAATTTCAACAATACTCTATTGCAAAGGCCCTCAGGACAGTCATGCTGTTTAGTCAGAATGGTGACAATCCAAATTGAGGTGTGGACACTAGATAAAGATGGTCCCAAGAACCATATTGTCAGTCTGGATTTCAACATCACGTGGACACCGAGGCTACCTGCCTCCCTCTGCCTACCCAACACTAACACCAGCAGCATTTGGCGGTGGCTGGAGCCACACGTAGGTTCAGATTTTGTACACAAGTGCACAGCCAGATGCATGTTTCTGGCCTGGGCTGTCTTATCTTCTTACAGCTGCCTTCTGGTGAACGACATACTGGTGGGAGAGATCCAAGTCCATTGGCTTTTGGTGGGCAGGCAGCGCAGGGACGCAAGGTGAGTCACAAGTGATACAGTCTTTGTTCTTCCTCTTTCTACATCCTATTCTACAAAACCACCCGAGAACAGATCATCCTTGGGGCATTAAAGTTTACAAAAACTCATTTCACATACGGTAATTTAGCTGCTTCATCATGATAAATTTTCTACTATTAAAATAAAGTTAAGAGATAAGACTAAACAACATCTTACATTTAATGAAAATTAATACATTACTATTAAAGATAAAAGTTAAATGAAATTTGCTTACTCAGGCTCAACCTATTACGGACTTACTGTATAAACAATTTTCTCTATTCGGTTTGATTCGTAAGGATAGCCTAAATAGATTTTAAAGGATTGATCAGCAAATATCAGTGAAACCTGCCTAATATAAAGATATTTTACAATTTGGGGATTTTAAAACAAAGTCCAGTCTCCTAAAAATCTTTCACTCCAGGTTACAGAAATATTCCATTGCCTACTTGTTTAATATTTCAGAGTCACTTATCCAATTCAGTTTCATCTTCAGACAGAGATTAGCACCAAAGCATCCACATGTATAGATTATAAAACCGTTATCTGGATTTTGGAACATGTGGCAGACTGCAGTACATCCGGATGCAAAAATCTGTTTACAAAATATATGACCTTGGTTCTTCCTTGGATCCTTTTCAGACATACTGTCCCTGATACTATCTGATATTACAGTATATTTCTCAATGCCAATTACAGGGTTGTGGTTTCCTTCTGAAGTATGCTTCTCATCGCTCATTAAAGCATGTTCTTATCTTCACAAGTTCAAAGGAATTAATTCTTTTCTTTTTTTTCTCTTCTTCCTCTGTTCCTCCCCCCGATCCAACATACAGCAGAATTTCTTATAAGATCTTACTCAGTTTTTGGAAACAGAATGGAAAGAGCATAATCCTTCTTGGCCAAGTGATGCCAGCCCTGAGAGAGCTGTCCACTTCATGAGGTGGTTGAATATTTGAGCTATCTGGCATGCATCCTTTCACCTGATGATGTCCATTACCAGAGCTGCTTGTATCTTCATGCTTAGACATACCTCCCTATATAGACCAATTGCTTAGGTACATCTGGTGCTAAGGACAGCCCCCATTTCCATATTTACTGCCATGAGAAAAATACCAATATGAAAATTATATGAGAATCTTCATTATGAAAACTCATCTGTCTCACAATTCAAGCGAATGAGCGGCTTATCCTAGCATACGATTAATTGCACTTCATCCTCAGTAATAACTCGGCTTTTGCTCTGGTTCTTTTTTCTTCTTCAAAGGAGGAAGCACTGCCAAAAGCACAGTATTTTATCTGCATAAGGAGTTTTTATCTTTATAAACAATTAGGCTGATTCATCAGAATCCTGAATTCTCCAAGCAAAAAACTTTAAAATGAGGCAATGAACTATTATTTTATCCATTTCAGAGACAAGAAAAGAGATTCAGAGATGCCTAATTCAGGCAGAGTCCGAGTACAAATTTACAAGCTAAGATGTACTCAAGATCCAGAAAAGAGATCTAAAAGCATTTAAATGCCCACCATAGGTGTTCTGGTAAATATTAATCATGCAGAACTCAGTAGTAATTGGTTTGTGAAAGCAACTGTTTCTCGACAGAAGCAACCCTTAAATGAGAAATGGCAGCCTATAGGTTACCCATCAATTATCTGTCATTCCAGGGATGCTCATGGGTGAGGATAAGCGTTATCCCTCTTGGTCCACTGGACGGACACATCTGTATATGGCAGCGAGAGACATGACTGGAAGACCCATCAGGCCACCCAGGACTCATTCTGCAGGAATCCAGAAGCCTGGGTCTCAAATGTGTTCTCCACTAACTGGCTCTACTTTTTCTTACCTTCACCCTACATCATACTCTTGATACTCAAAAAGCAACACTAAGATATTGCAGCAACAGGTAAAAACTTCTACCAGTTTTAAAGCCAATAAGGACTATGAACCTACTACATAACACAGGCCAGATAACACTACCCTTCCATTCTACAACAGATGTAAAAGTTTTCTCTCTCTCCCCATCTAAAGAAAACCAGATTTCCTTCAGTTATATTGCTAGAAAGCAAAAAATTGCTATTTTCTCAGTTCCTGGGGTTTATATGAGATTGAAATAAAATGGTATCTACAAATGGATTGTGTCTGTTGTCAAAGACATATAGACAACATATGCCTTTTTTTCATTAGCTGACCTCTGCAGTATTACAGCTTATCCAATTTTGTGAATTATGGTTATTCTTTATAATTTTACAACTGCAGATGAAGCTTCTATGACTATAAAGGATTACAGCCATCAAAAAGCATTTGTTATAACATTTTACCCTATTATACAAAGTGAGCAAAAAGCATTACAGTCATAAGAATCATTTCAGGCACTACATGCATTTAGGGCCACCAAAGCCTACTACCAGGACTGCGTCTTAAATGTAATCCAAATCTTTTATTTGTAATCCACTATATTCAGTTAATTTTTGCTTATCCAGTCTACTTGATAATAATTATATCTGAAACTGATAAAGAAGTTCTCTCTCTGGTTGACTCAAAACCCAGAGATCACTCGTTCAGGTTTCTCATTAGGCTTTTGCACAGGCCATCAAGCATCATCTGGGGGAAGACCTTGCAACTCCCCCCCAAGTCCAATTCATCATTCAACGCTCATCAAAACCCATGAAAATATTTTCATTAGCCTTGACTGGTGTTAGATCAGACCATCCATCCATCTTGTCTACTCAATTACAAACTCTCTACAGCAAGGGTGTCTCAAAGCACATACACCTGTACTGCAGGATAGCCCAAGGGGCCATAAGGCACACAGGTGGTGGCACAGTTGTGCCATGAAAATAGCCACCTGATTAGCAACAACTTCATTTTGAAAGGTTTATTTATACATGTAATCATTTCCATTGCAAATATCATACGAATTATTATTCTATTCTTGAGTATCTTTTAGTTTAGTCACAAGAGCAGGATTATCATATCATCAGACAAGTCTCACTGACTGCCTCTCCTCTGATGTTTCTGATTCTAGTGAGTCATCTGGATGACCTCTTTTCCTACAACTGCCCTTACAGCAGCTTCATAACATACAAAGCAATGCCAGTAAAACTGTAACTGCATAGAGTTACTTCCAAAGTAAAAGGAGAACAGTGCAACTAGTTAAATGAGCAAAAGTACTAGCCAACTATATTCCTATGCACTCATAAATTAGTAACTAGTACATTTCTTACCACACAGCTACCTCAGTTGTGTGTGCAGGCAAAGCACCTTGGATAATATCAGGTAAGCCGCTGTGGTCACGCAACAGCAGCGGCAGTCTCAGACAGGAAGCCCTCTGAAAAGTGGGCGCAGCCACTGTACAACCCACCATGCGCTGTCCTCCGTGACCACACCGATAGAAACAGACAGCAGACGACTCAGTTACAGCAGAGAATACAAAGCAGAATAAAGGCTTAAAAAGGGAGGAGGGGGGGAAAAAAATCTCATAAGACTTTAAAAAGAAAGAGGGAGAAGTGGGGAAAAAGAGCACTAAATGCAGAGTGTTGAACTGGGGAAAAGAAGGTGAAAACTGCAAAGGAAATAAGATTCAGAAAATGAATATGAGAAGAATAAAAAAAGCAAATGAAACATCGGAGAAGAAATGACTAAAAGAAAGAACTAAGGGGGCTTAGTGTGATAGCTTTATTATTCTCTGAAAGCTCCTTTAGTACTAATAACAGGAGAGATTAAAGATATTTCTTTCAACCATCATATTTTTAAGATATATTTCCTCCTACTGTATCTCATTTCAAATGCAATTTCTGCAAACATTAAATCAGAACCAGGGGAGACTTTCATATAGGACTAAAACTGAGATAAAGTCTGGAATAGGCATCATATAGCAGCATGTTGAACAAGGCATCACGGCATGTAAGGAGATTTTTGTTTTCTTGTTTATTTGCTTTCTAAATATCAAACAGACTTTGAGTTCTGAAAATAAAGACAGTATATTCCACCTCTGTTGCATTTCTTCCCTTTCCAAGTTGAATCAAATAGCTCCCACTGAAGTCGGAGAAAAAAACGTTACTGAAGGTTTCAGTAGAATCAAAATTACTGACCCTATCACAGCAAGACTAAACCTGTCTTTGGAAACATCTTGGGCTGCAGCTGGTCTCTCACACATACTTCCTCAGAGATTTACTTGCTCACCAGCTCTAAGCACCAGATACGGAAGCATACACAGATGCCTGTCTCAAAGCTCACTCAGTACCCCAGCATCTCTTGCAGAAGTTGCATTTATAGCTTCAGCTATCCTTCATTAGAGGAACTTACAAGGACGAGGCAAGAATATTGGCCAAACACTCATTACCACAATGTGGGAAATTCTGGCACTGAAAAGTCCTTCGCATTCTCAGGATTTCCAGCATCTTACAGTGCAGGTGCTGCCAAGCCCAGGGCACGGCCAACTCCTCCAAATCCTTCTAAATTTTGGCTAGAGCACCAATGTGGAATCACAACATAGATCTTCAGCTTCTGCCTTTCAAAACAATATTTTTGATTACCAGTCTCCTCATTCGCATCTTCACCTTTCTGGGTCATTGTCCAGAAACGGAGCAGGAAGCCCAGAGTGCTGGTAGCATACTAGTGGAACATACGATAATTTGACCATTACCCATTTTCTGAGATGGCTACTCTCCTTACGGAGAACTATTTATAAGACAAATACCTTTGAAGCAACAGAAAGCATATCCATAACTGAAAAACATAGGCCAGTCAATAAAATTAATGTTTTATATATTAAAACAAATTAAACACCAGACTCTCATGCTTATCACGTGAACATTCTCAAATTCATTAATAGAAACTAGTCGACTCCCTGAAGTACATGCTGGGATAACAGAACAAATGCATTCATACTAATAGTAATTGGTAAATGGCTAATCAATCCGTCAGTGCTTCTTAATTAGCCACTGCAGGAGACCCTTTAATTGGCATCTGATACTTGATTTGAACAGACAAATAAACTGCCATTCAGCCCCTTATTGGCAGTCAACGTTTTTTTCCCTTATTAACTCCACCGCAGCTCCTGAAGAACATTTCTGAAGACCAGACCAAATTACCAGCTCCCTGCCACAGACTAGCTTGGCACCCTGAAGTATTTTATCATGATTTCAGTGCTGATGTTGCATTGAAATTCTGCATATGCTCTACTGATTGCTCAATATGGTTTATATTAATACAAGTTGTAGGCTGCCTCTGTTCAGAGTAGGTAGTTACAAGGAATGCATTGGTTACTTTATAACTGGAATAATTTATTATTGAACAAGCAAGTTCAACAAGCACTATAAAATCAATTTATAATTTTTATGCACTTCATCTGGGCTGAAAAATGGTTTTGTTCTCCACTATTTTCTGACTAGACCTCTTTGACAGAAAACAGGGGGAATAAAGCTTTTAAAATTGCATTTTGGTCAGCAATGCACTCTGGAAATCGAGATTAAAGCTGACAGTTTTCAGATGCATAAGTTATGCTTACTTTGTTTTATGGACCTAAGGCCACCACGGCATCAGGCATTCCATCGCGAAAGAAAACCATACAAAGGTTAAAGAGAGAAATATAGATTGACAGAGTCAGCCAAAAACTTTGCTCATTTGCATCAGCCGAAAAGCTAGTCCAGTTTTGTTTACTCCTTCAAATAATTGATTCACAAAGGCATGTAGCTGGTGGTTATTAAAAGTTTCAAGAGAATGGCAGTTTTGGAGGAAGTAAAACAAGGAGTATTAAAATCTTCAGCGGCTGTGCCTGTAATCGCTATGCAAGACACAAACCACCACCTTCCCAGTAGCATGAAATTCAATTAATACACTTCTGGGAAGACTCAGTGCTTTAGTTCTGATGAAGATTTAAAGGTGCAATGACAGATTGTAATAGTTAGCTTGGTCTAACACCTCTAAAAGCCTTGCTAATACCAGCAAGATTTACTTAGCATGTGTCCAGCTGGTCACGTTAAAGAGAGAGTTTATCATCCCTACTGACAGCAGCGTCGGGGCTTTGCGTTGTATCACCAGATCAGTACGAAGGAGGAAGGCACAGATATCTGGGCAAGATAGCCCACTCCAGCAAAGTTCAATAGTCCTAGCGTTATACACTGAATAACCTTGGAAAAGTATCCCGCCACGATGCATCTATGAGCTGTTAGGGGATTAATCATCACTGTCACCACACTGCCCTGCTAGAAAACAGATTCAGCTGCTTCATTCTGTGGTGCTCTTCGCACCACGTTGCATTTACAAAACTAAGTCACACTTGCCCCAGGGTCCAAGCTCTCCATCGCCACCACACAACACATTGTTTCACAATGCACACATATCTATTTCAAGGCACTCTGAGTTATCTTCAGCAATGATTAACATTAGTGAAATGCCCCCTATTCACAAACAGCACTTTTCGAGGCCTGGTTATTTATTACTAAACCAGTTTACCCGATCACAATCGTCCTCTGCACTTTACAGTCTGAACTGCTATGCAGTTTGGAAATACAAGTACTCTCATGACATTTAATTAATTTTCACAATATTCAGCTTCTTGGAATCAAACATCCAATCTGGTTGTTGCACCAGCATCCCAACGGACCGTACAGCAGGGAAGGGTGAGGAACACTGCAAAGCCAGTCACACACATGCTGTTTCCTTCTGAACAGAACCTAATGCTTTTTTCTCCACTGTGCAAGGTCAAAGTCCTCTGTCTGACATCTGGCTGCATAATCCAGAAGGAAAGTGGATGAGAAGACACTGTTTGAAAGAACATATAGCTCCAACAGCTGTAACTCTAGCTGAAGTTTGGCAGGTAAAGGAAGAAATATATGTTTTGGGGAAACTTTGACCCCAAAAGGTAGTGGCAGATCATATGCTCACAGAGAAGTTCAAGTTTTGCAGGATCATTTATCACCTGTGACAGCAGCTTGCAGTAAGAAAAGTTCAAACTCTGTAAAGCATCAGCACTACTTTCCTTCTGCACAGGAAGATGATACCTCTCTAGGAGTTTTATAAGCGGATTTTCAGTGTCCTACATATCAAACCATTTAACTCAAAAACCCATTTGAGAGGCTTAAAATAGTAATCCACAAAAGATAGGGCAAGGTACAGATTTGAATAAGTCAAGCATCTTCCTCCCCCTTTCCACTATCCATAGGTTTCCTTTTATTCAAACCTACCGTGGCTGTAGACTTTTCAGTTGAGAAATATTCTAAATTCATTGTGTGCCTGTAGAAAGAATCTAACAATTTTGAGAGAAATACAGAGGTAACCAGTCCCACTGCATAAATTTCATACGCCATCAGTGTGAGAGGAAAGACAGCTTCTTGGGGGAAGGGGAAGGAAAGGATGATGATCGTAATTTAGACGAATTTGATTTCCTTGTTCACCACCAAAGCAGACCACAAATTTTTTGTCTTAGAATATTTAAAGGGGAAAGGAGATGGACAATAGCAGCTGTGAACAGGAAGCAAGAGAATTTCAGGGATATTGAACAGAAAAATAAGCAGAGTTTAAGTTAACCAGTAGATCTATTAGAAGAAAGGCAGTGATCTAAGGTTCTGGAGAAAAACAAATACAACCGTATGCATCTCTATGTTAAAGTAAAAATTTCTGTTTACAATTCCTGTTTGGAAGCTGAAATATTGTCGGTGAAAAGAGAAAAGTTATGGTTTGGAAGTGTTGCTGCCTGTGTTTTCACTTCCTTCTGTGGACCAGAACATGGGCCGACAACACCATCGATGACACCTCATAATTTCTCCTTATGCACAACCAAAAGAACAAAGGCATTCTTGTAACTCATCCAGCTCAGGAGCTTCAGCCATAACAGATAAGAGAAAAACGAGTCCACTAAATAGAAATGCCTACAAAATACTACCAAACCTATTTTGTAAAGAGTGGTGATTCGTGAAATCCCTTTAACTCACACCAAGAGACATTTTTTCTGGAAGCCATTCAGCTAGGTCCCTGCTGAGCAACACAGGTCTCCCTGCATGCTCTCTCCCTCCATGCTGTTCTGCTCGCTGCTTCATCAACGATACCGAGAGCATCCGTTTGGCAAGGTGCTGTCTCTGGGTCTGACAGACAGCAGCCTTCCAACAGAGGCCTTACCATCACAGAGACGTACCTGCCAGCTCCAGCCATCTCACAGAAGACACAACTGGAGCACGGCATTATTTAATGAACCTCACTCTCAAACTTCAGGTTTGTGTGCATCCTTTTCAAATCAACTAAAAGGTTGTCTCTACAGCTACGCCATTTAGATATCAAAGGAGCAACAATACAATCAACACCTGAAGGGAGGTCTGAACAGCCTGAAAATGCAATTACTCCAAAACTCAGCAGCAAACAGTACAAACGTGTTCTCCATCAGATCAGAAACAGCATTGCTTTCAGATTCAAGTGCAAAAGTAATTTTCTCAGCCTAGCTTTCCCCCAGCAGCACACTGATGAAACTTCAGAACTCCGAAGGGAATGACTCCAGTGCTGCTGGAAGATACAGCTCTAGGATACACACACACGTCATGGCTTTAATCTGGCTAGCACAAGCTGGGAGCCGTGAAGCTTCAACAGGGCACTTTTTAAAACAGACCACTGGCGTCCACCTAGAGCCACAGATACTTACTGAGCACCTTGGACACTGGACCATCGTAACCACCCTCAAGATCTAGGCTGGTCAGAATAGAGCCAACTACAGGTATACAGCGTATCTTCAATCTCACCTTTAAGTACCACATTAAACGTCAAAGAGTAACGACGGGCTAGCACTGCTCAGACACGAAGACATTTCAGCTTTGTCATGCACTTTGACCTGATGGTTTTAGTCAGGGAAGGCTGCACGTGGGCGAATGATACTGCATACAAAGTGGGATTTGTCTGTCATAGAATTAGGGTCTATATAATTTAAAGGCATACGTACTTACAGTGTCTGACATTCGTTGTTATACTTTCCAAGGGCTTTTTAAATGGCTCCAAGAAACATTTATAGGGTGAAAAATAGCCCAAGACCTGGACTCCCCAAGATATTTCAGCATTAAAGGATTACAAAATTGCCAAGGGAGGGCTAGAAATCATTCCTTAAATAGTCTCAAAGGTAATGAAATAAAACCCATTGAAAGGCAAATAGGAACATGAAGGCCTGAATATTATTATTCCTGCTTTAATCAGGTTCCTGAGAGACCTAAATCCACTAATGCTAATTAGCAATAAACAATAATAGCACTTACATGGACCTATTCAACTCTGAGATGCTATAGGCACTCATTTATGAGTGCATAGCAGACCAGTAAGATAGGTACTATTCTTCAGTATCACCAATCTTGGCTAAAATTGGAATTTCTGTGCCAGGAGAAATGCTCACGGAGTGTAGTTTCTGTTCCAAACTAATAATTCTTCTAAACATTTAATTTCATAGGCACTTTGAAACACACTTTGCTTCATTTTAATTGACAAACCATGAAAATAATTGATGTCAATATCAGGTCTGTTCCACAACTTTGCAGCTCTAAAAGCCGATCTTTTTCAAATATTTCAACTTCATTTTTCTTTCAAAATCTAGTTTCATCTGACACATACTGCAAAGTTGAATTCTGATAGAGCTGCTTTTTCTAGAAGAGAAATGTGCTAGTCCAAAAGAAATGGCTGCAGCAGGAAGGATGGGAACCGTGGACATTTACTCATGTAGTGCCTCATCTTCCAAATAAAATACATTCAGATATTGTCCAACTGCATTACTACCAAAACTGGAAAACTCAGACGTCAGGAATTAGCAAGCGTGAAGAAAGCCTTAGCTATGTAGGGAACACAGGCAGCAGAGCGACATGCTAATTTTCAATAAACATAGCTCCCACAGGAGTATGTTTAGTTTCAGCCATCCAGCTAAGCTAAAGGGCACTTCTGTATCTCATGGGGAATTCCTTTTCTCCAAGCACTTGCCTAACATATGATTGTTTTGCAGTGACTAATAGTAGGAACCATTCACTTCTCAGAATCAGACTCAAAAGTTATTAAACACACACAAAAATTAGCCTGTCTTAATTATGTCTTCATCAAATGCAATCACAAAGGCTTGAACTTTCAGCTCAGCCACCCTGTGCATCAAAGCAAACATAATCCTTCAGGCGAAATGTTTACCGAGTTGAATAACCCAGAGCGGTGGGAAACCAGTGTCACATGAAAAATTAAGAGCCTTGGTGTTTCTAAAAGCATTCCAAACAGTGGGGAAAAAGCAATCAACATACATTAGCAGACGAGGGTATTCACACCTCCCCTCTACCCTTTTTTAAGCTATAAAAGCAAACGCCACATGAGCAAAGCAGATAAAGCTTGGATGGACAGGATTAATTAGAAAACAAAATAGTAATGGGAAAAGCTGCTGTGCTTTTTCCAGCCCTCCCCCCCCCCCCCCCC
>Ga0065711_1038496_pt1 | contig 18692 bp, 10 predicted proteins | sample Hoacrofraction12_FD_59098 | JGI IMG/M metagenome (GOLD analysis project Ga0065711, IMG submission 59098) | Hoatzin crop microbial communities from Cojedes, Venezuela - Epithelial fraction 12 v2 (version 2) | ecosystem: Host-associated > Birds > Digestive system > Esophagus > Crop | place...
TCTCCAGCAGGTCCACCCCAAGCCTGTACTGGTGCATGGGGTTGTTCCTCCCCAGGTGCAGGACCCTGCACTTGCCCTTGTTGAACCTCATCAGGTTCCTCTCTGCCCAACTTTCCAGCCTGTCCAGGTCTCGCTGAATGGCAGCACAGCCTTCCGGCGTATCCACCACTCCTCCCAGTTTGGTGTCGTCAGCAAACTTGCTGAGGGTACATTCTACCTCTTCATCCAGGTCACTGATGAAGAAGTTAAACAAGACTGGGCCCAGTACTGACCCCTGGGGGACACCACTAGTTACCGGCCTCCAACTAGACTCAGCGCCGCTGATGACAACCCTCTGAGTTCTGCCTTTCAGCCAGTTCTCAATCCACCTCACTGGCCACTCATCCAGCCCACACTTCCTGAGCTTCCCTAGGAGGATGTTACGGGAGACAGTGTCAAAAGCCTTGCTGAGTCCAAAGCATTGCATGTGTATGATAAACATAAAAATCTGATCTCAGGGGCTTTTTTACAAATATACTTGCTGAACTCTCTCTATGCACGTATACAGAAAATGAGCATTGAGTAAGAAGATGCTATTAAGAATTAGCTGTTGAACTTATCAAGAATAGAACTGATTAGAAATTTGCTGAGGTTTGGGTTGTTTCGTCTATGGACTTTTTTTAAGTAATTGCAATTAATTTAGGAGAATAGTATTGATTTCCTTCTAAAAACTACTTTCTTGATTCAATCTTTTAAAATGCAGAAACAATCATAGTTTAAAAAATAGGAATCTGTATCTGAGAGGCTTTTGTAATTACAGATACAGCTATCTGCGGTTTACTGTGTAGCTCTGAAGTATAATTCTTGCCTGTAATCTATTTTAGATAATGTCTTGACTTCTTTTGTAAATTATACACTAACATTGTTTGTCTGGGTTTACATTCTGAACTTTACTAGACTGTGTGTCTGATAGAAGTAGATGAACGACTAATATGTACTCTTAATGTCTAAGATAAGGCAGACTACTGACAAATTTACCCTACAAATATATAGGATTCCACGGCAAAAACAAATAATGTCTGTCTCTGCTGGACTGTTCCCACTTTGTCATGGTAGTTTACCAGATGTCACAGAAGAGATGCCAGCTAAGGAGCTCTGTAATATCAAACTGGACTATCACGTCTGACTTTTATTAATTATTAGTGCAGTTCTGTATTATTTGTATTTCCACAGTTTATGGTAAACCAAAGACATCCTTGGTGTTCTTGCTCTTCTGAACACAATTTTTTCTTTAAAAGTCACGGCCTCTCCTTTGTTCCACAATCCTAAGAAATGATACAGACACTCTCTTATTTTACCCTATGATAGCTCGTCAGATTACTATTGCTATTTCTAATGCGTCTCTGGCTCCCTCAGACATGAACCAGACACGTCCTTTTGTGTCCTCTGGAAGACCCCATGGGACCAGAAGGAATCCTGACACTGCCTCCAGGGCATACAGGCCACTGTAAAATTTTGTTATACAATTCTTATGTTGTGCACTCAAGGATACAGACATTTCAGCAATTTGTCTCTGAAACAACTTTGCTTTAAAGCTACTGTTGTCAAGCCATAAAACTTTAAAGCATAGTAGACACAAATTTTGGGTCAGCACAAAAGAGGTTTCCAAGGTTGCAATTACTGCTGCAAGTGAAATCTGAAACTATGTGACTAATTAAATGTTTAGACTTAACCCTGTCAGTCAGTTTGTTCCGGCCTTGAAAGAGAGAAGATGGCCAGATCCCCATGGCTGAAAACAGCTACCACACTTTGGCACAATCGGACGTCAAACTCCCTCCTTAAAGCCTATGTGATGATATCTGGCTACGCTATGTTCACTCCCTCTAATAAGCTTTAGATTACAAGGACCCATTATAATTCTGTTCGGTATGTGCTGGCTTATGCCAAATGGTTCCCTCATAAATATCAAATACCTGTAAAGCTGAATGCACACCTAACATGGCACTACCCCAGCTGCCCCAAAACCCCTCAGTAACATTTGCCCTCCCCTGGCCCCTTTGAACCTGCCTGGAGGAGACAAAGAGTAATGGTGTTTTCTTGTTGCTACCTCCAATATCAGCAGCCGGCTAAATGCCAATAGGATTTCCCTGCAGCCAGCCTTGGTTCCAGAGAGAACTTCACCCTGTTACTTTCAGGAGGTTTTAATACAACATATTCTCTTCCTGACTTCGAAGATATGGAGAGGAAGAATGGAAAGCATGAATTTTCGTAAGAACAAAAAGTAAAGCAGAAGAACCTTTGTGAAATTTTAAGTTCTTAAAGCCAAGACTGCATGTAAAAGGAGATGTATGAGTATTCCACACAGATCTTGGGGTGACCTACAATACTTTATGATCACAAGCACTGCAACTAAACTAGCTGGTAGAAATAAATGCTATATAGCTACATTTTTTATTATAAGCTATGGTATGATTTTGTTATTTTTATGCTATGCATAGGCAGATGGCTAGCCAAAATGTAATAACGGAGTAAGTCCAGATAAAACTTCTGGTAAACAGGGCAGAAAAACAACACACATGCCACTGGAGATTACTGTCTCCTCAGAGAGTGGAGGGTCCTTTTGTTTGTTTTATAAATGTACAAAACACAGTTTAGGGACACTCATAATACTAATTCCCTCTTGGTGCCCATGCAATTTTAATTATTAAGCATGTTTATCCTAGTTTTTAAAATGCCCAGTATCCACCACACTTCATGACATTTCTACTGTAAGGACAAGTACAATTTTGCTACTTTAAACTGTGTGCATCAAATGCCCATGAGCCTGCAGGGTCATAGCAGAACTCTCAGATTCTCTCCCAGCTGTCAGAGCCTGCCGCCTGCTTCCTCTCCTGCTCATCACTGCTCCCCACAAACAATTCACTGGGTAGAGAACATGGGTGTTAAAACAGAAATCTCTGTGATGGAAAAATCTGCCTGAGCCATCAGAGAGTTCTTTCTATGTGTTGGTTTTCATCTTTTTTTTTTAAATAAGGGACAGCACTGCTCCTCCCTGTACAGGGAAAAAAGTAAAGAAGCACACCAACTTTCTCTTCCTGCTTCCATTTTCTTCCCAGACAGGAGGAAGTTGTATTTGTAGTATGAAAACAAACAGAGAAACACATAGAACAAATTTGAAAGAAAATAATACTTAAACCAGGGGGAATGGCTTCTGTCTCAACATACTACCTCCCTAATTCCCACAGTATCCAAACATACTGGACTAGCACAAACAGTGCTCACAAGATACTGCACAAAAGTTACTGTATCAATTTTCCTCATTAATCATTGATTCAGAGGAAACAGATTCTCACACTTACGGCTCTATGTAGTCAGGAACACAACAGCGATCATGCAACACTAAAACATACTGTCACTCTTAAAACAGTAAGAGCAACAACAAAATCAAAAGTAACTGGATTATCTGATTAAATATGTACCTCTGTCCTACCCATCCCGACACTGATATCAGTTACCTCTTTTTGTTGGCTACAAACTGAATGCATTATTCAGCTTTTGTAAGTTTGCCCCAAAACCCCACATTTTTTTCATTGGCCTCAATCAAGTTATAAGCTATAAATTTACAAAAACTTGACAAAAGTAATAAAAATTCATAATACCTCTCCTCTCCTATATGGTTAGATAATTGGCAGGGATAATAGACACAATTTTCATACCTGTGCTGAGACCACACTGATGCTGTCAAAACCAAGATTTCCATTGCTTTCTATGATGGCTGAATTTGCATAACACGTGCCCCCATTGCTGGATGACAGTGGTTTGGGTGGTTTAGTCTTATCCTGAGAATGATTCTGTTCACCATTTTCGGAGTCATCATGGCCAGCCTATGTGGAAAATAAACAAGTAGGTAGCTATTTAAAACAAAAGTAAAATAACAAATGTACAAACAGAGACGAAAAAAGTAAAGGTGGGGGCATCATATTCATGCTGTCTTGCTTTCAGCACCAAATAAATATTTAAATGGGCAGTGGTAAATATTTAAATGTTTACATGAATTCCAAATGTATTTAAGTTCCTAATTTATCTCTTACTTCTAGCTATTCAGAATACATGCAGGGATTTTTCATTTTTACACCTTTATATAGAACCTCTCAAGCCAAACGCCTGACTTTAAGTGATTAACATTTGCTAGTTACTCATGGCTGCTTGTCAAATAGAGCTTATTAGTCTTAGTCAACTGTTCCCAAAAATGAAGGGCAACAAATTCATTTTTTCTGTTTTTCTTTTGATGCAATGATTACAAACTGGTCACAGGGACACAATTCGGGAGCGGGGACCTTAAGTGAGATAACAGCAGGAAGACAGGACAGTTTCCTTGGCAAGACATAAGCAGAGGACCAAAAAGTTTGAGAGGCCCTTCTCTGAGACAAATTCAGGCTCACTCATGCGAGTACAGAGAAAACAAGTGCTCTGACGTAAGGTCGGAGGCAGAGCCCTGTGCAGCACGGATAACTGCAGCATCACTAAAGCAGGTCTGCATTCTAGAGCATGGAGAAACACAGAGCTGAAGTCACTGAAGGTGAGATCCAGGCACAGTAAGCACAGTTACACTTCACAGGCGATTAAGAAGGTATATACATCATACCGATTTCTCCTGCCTAAGTGGAAGCTCCAGCAGCAGACCCCAGTCTCTCCAGCTCTTACTATTTCCACTTTTTTTTGGATGTGTTTAGCTAGCACAGGAATGACTTGGCCGTTGAGAGCAACTAGAGCATACACCAGTGACAGCAGACCACACACACATCTGGATTCTATTCCCAACTCTGCTTGCAACTCCCTCAAAAAAGTGAGATTGCTTCCCCTACCCATATGGATTTTAAACAGATATATCCGAACATGTGACAAGGCTGAATTCCTCAGATAAAATAGAAAAATCCCACACTTTATTAAACTATCAAGTATCTCATAAAATGTAACAGGTACTTTAAGGCAAGTCTCATTCAGTTAGTGATACATTTCATTACCTGGTTATAGATCTTCAATATCACTTTAAGAATCCTTTCCACAAAGAAGAGAATATAGAATCCACCAAACACAGCAACTGCTTTCTCAACATAGTTGTCTACGTTGGGGTTAAACCCAAATGCCTAACAGTGAAGAAAAAAGCAATGCAAATTAGTCTGTAATCTTAGCACATTTCCAGAAAAACAAACAAACAAATGCCCCCCCACACACAGATAGTCCTCTAAAATACAGACTGTCTCTTTACCAGCCATGAGTTTCCATGAGGAAAATTATTTCTATGAGGCTGAAATTATATAAGATCCTGATGGTTTTAAATTTTCTAACTTGGACTAAATGTCTTACCCAACGCATTCTCCTTCTGTCTAGAGGCAGACTATCCCTTGGTCCTTCCCATGGCACAACTAGGCACGGATCTTGAAGGCTCTGCTCACCCAGCCAGAAAGAGACGGTAGCTGATGTCACTGAAGCCCACCCACAACTCTCTGGAGATTGCAACCCACACACAGAACCCCATTGCAGCATGCTTCTAAAATTAATACACTTTTGAAACTAGTATGCAAACCAAATAATGATTCCCCTTGCTTACCTCTGGAATGAGCTGGAAAATTGCATTAGAAAAGAGAGTGCCAATGGCCAAGCCCACAAAGTAAGTTAAAACCTTGGGGAAATATGACTTCTTTAAGAGGGGAGTTAAAACCAATCCCAGAAGCGATGCCAAGTTAATGATAGTCACAGCCAGGAACCCAAATCCCCAAACTGTGGACAAACAAGCAGAAATATAAAATATTTTAGTGTAACACCCACTTCAGGCTGTTTCTGATTTTCTAAGAGCTAAATTGGCATGGAAAAAAGAGTGATTCCCTCGTTGAAATTATACTTCACGAATATAAAAATATGAAAATGCATAGATACTTCAGATGCATACCTGCAAAAAGGAAATATCTGGAAATATTGTCTGGGAGTATCATATTAAAAATGGAAACTGTGCTAGTATAAGATCTGGGATAGCCTATCTGCTGCTAGCATAAATCAGGTCTCTCTATAGTCAGTGCAGAGTAAAAATAAAGCTTTAGGCCAACAGTCAAAGTAGCTATAGCATAGACATAAGAAAAAACTTACTAGTCCCAGGGTTAGATCCAACTGTCATTTACTCCTAAGGAACTCCAAGACAGAAAGTCTGCTGTCTTGGCTGTACTAGACCCAAACATCCTTCGTGATAAAGGATGGCTCCTTCAAATTATCCTGCGGTGGTAACCTTCTGTTCCTAACACTCCTCCTCCTCCTCCTTTAATTTAAAGTAGTTCTGCTAGCTTAAAACGCTGCCCACCACTGCTTATCAAACAGCTAAGGTGGGATAGCTGATAGTAGAGACAATTACAATAGAGAAATGAAAGTATATGAAAAAAAGAGGTTCCAGGTTCAAAAAGATGGACATGTGATTTAGGTACACAACAGGGAAAACCTTTCCCAGGAAGTGGCAAATGCACCAGGTTCACCACAACTTAGCTTCCTCCACCATAAGCGTAGTCTCAGATTTTTAGAGTTCAAACACCAGGTCTTGTACAAAGCCACAGCACAACTATTCTGGAGTCTGAATTGTGGGAGTGGGTGGGAGGATGGGGGTGGTTGTCATTGTTGTTCATAAGCATCAGAAAGTTGTGCCTCTATGCATGGCTACCGTTTTTCCCAGTAACATCTAAAGACCCTGTGAGCAGAGAGAAAAGCTTTAAAGATTGCACTGAAGAGGTCAATAATGCTGCCTCAAGTGATGCCACAAAACCACAGATATCCACATAGACAGTGTATAAAAATTAACCACAAATAATAATGAAAGCCACACAATGTTAGCTATATGAGAACAGTTTGATATAACCCAGAAAGCTGCATCATTGTAAACTTTACAATATGTGTGTAGAGAAGTTACCACAAACTCCTTTCTGCATAGCAGAAACTAACAGATCAGATTATGATGTGCAGCTCAACTTTTCTGCAACACAATCAGCAAACACACTAAGCTAGATTCCTCACCTGCGGCTGGGTGGGTCTACTTTGTTTGCACAGTGTCACAATTTTTATATGTAATGAATTTTATATTATGTCAAGAACAGAAAGCATTAGAAACATTTAAAGCATTTGCAGAAGATAAATCAATGCCAATCAGAATGCTTCATTTGCCATTTTTGAGAGAGAGACAGACAGAGGGAAAACCACACAACTAGATACGGGTAGATTCACTAAGCTACACAGGAGATGAATTTCTGTTAAAATAAATTACAATTAAGCTTGTAAATACCTTCTTGAAATCAAGTCTGTAACAAACAAATGGACTTCCAATGCCATCATCAGTGACAAAACACTGTTCATAGTTTGGGATCACTACAGAAGGACGAGTCTCTTTCAGTTTTGTACACAGACAACTCCTGCACATCATTCTGTGCAAAATGCACCTTTTAAACTTAGTTAACAAAATAAAAACTCCATTTATCAGATATGAAGCATTTAGTGTACTTGCCCAAATTACTTCACCAGACACAGAAAATCAGAACAAGTTTCAAAAATTGCAATACAAAAAGCCACTACTAATTACTTCTTACAACAAAAGACAGAGGATAAATTTACAAGTTATGTCTGTAAATCAGTGGATGACAAAAATGATAGGAGAATGGAGCTTAAAACCAAGCACAGAAAAATAGGTTATTGCCAAACTGTGAGAGAAGTTGTCATGTTACCATAGGCTTCACTACAAACGGTGTAACTTTAATGCTGGTACTCTTTGTCCAGAACAGCAAAACATACTGGGACATTTAACTTCAAGTACACCTTATACTTGATACAACTGTGACCATTTTGTATGCTTAATACAATGGATGATGTGTCATAACATACTAAAGGGCCTGTGCTCACAAATAGGGATATATTCTAATCCACCAGTATGTAGTATCTCCTTTTGTCATGAAAAAAAATTAAAAGGAAAAAAGAGGCTTTCTCCTTTCTAATTTACAAGAGAGATTATAGATGCCATAAGATAGATGTGGTTTTACTTTTAAAATTCTGTCCTAGATCTGGATGGCCCAAAGATCTTGGGATTTTACATATCAGGGCATTTTTTTCTGATTTACTCACCCAAAGTGGAAGAATGAGGAAGAATTAAAATAAGTGATTAAATAACCTCAGACAATGAAAGAATAAGTTAAGTATCATCCATCCTATGCATTCCACAGATCCTGCAATGAGCCTCAGTAGTATGAGGACTATTTTAAACTAACAAAATTTTTAAAGGAATAAAATAAATCTAAGATCTTTCTTCTTCATTCTCCAAGAGGGTGCTCCTGGCCTTGCAGCAAGCTTTTCTTTGAGTTCAGAAAGACCTGATGTGTACCTGGGGGGAAAAAAATATTACCCCATAATTACACAATTACAGGAACTGGTACTTCAAGAAAAATACCAGAAATCGGAGGAAAAAAAAGTTATAAAATTCCAAGACAACCAATCTTGCCAAAGTTACTACTTTATGGACTGTATTTCACAACACCATATATGCACCGCTGTCTTAAAATTGGTTTTATTCATGAGGATTCCATCCACACTAAGATTTCCATGGGTCCACGCACCTCAGAAAGCTGGCTAGTCTGACTGCACGTATCAGAGCAGAGCATTCTGTTTAGGACACACACTCTCTCCCCCTAAGACTGGTGGCACAGTCAGCTTTTGCAACAACCATTATTCTTTCTGTCTCTGGAACTGTGTCCCCAACACAGAGAGAGCCAACGTACTCCAAACTACAAGAAATCCAAAAAATAAAGCGGCAGGAGTGCAAGTAAGATGCCCTCCTCAGAACACCATTGCTCAGCATTGTTCCGTATAAGAAGTGGAGACGGCTGCGCTGGGCCTTCCTGAGGCAGGCTCAGGCTCCTCCTGAGCCCCGTCCTGGGATGAAGAAGAAATAAGGGTAGGAATACCTTTCTGAAGAAGCCAAGCAGAGAGCACAGAACCTGTTTGGCTTGGACAGAAGGAATGCCACCAGGCATCTCCAGCCATTTCATGCAGCTCTACACCTCTCCCTGTTACTTTTCAGAGAAGCAAAAAATGAAAGGACACAAGTGTGCCTCTAAGGTCAGCTAGGTTTGACATGAGACATACAAACCCCAAGGAAAAAAGACATGCTGTGTGCTGCCTTTTAACTTTTACTCTGCTTCAGCAGCACTTGTTTTTCATCGCAAGTAGCTGTCCTGTAAAGCTTACTGCACTAATTTCTTCTGTGTGTCTTGTCTGTTCGTGTTTTGGAAGACAGAATATTATGAAGTGTGTGGGAGTCCCCGGGCAGAAAATCCACACAAGCGCAGCTGGAAGCATGCAGAGAGGATTTTGCTTCATAGGCAGTAATTTATATCAGCTGGTGTCAATGCTGCCACAGTACAGATTCATTTTGTGATGGGGTGGGGATGTGCATAAATCAACATCTGCACTTGGCACTGGGTCTTTCTGTGAATTTCCCTTCAAAACAGGGACCACCACGTGTCACAGCCAGATACACTTGTGGTTTTAAAATACTCTAACCATGGGCCTGGCAGATTTCTTGTGCTGCAGCCAAGGGAGTGGGCAGTGAGAAGGCTGCCTTGCTTATCTGGCTACTGGACATTGCTTCTGAGCTGTCAGGATAAAAGAAAAACAAGAGGGAAGGTCTAAATAGCTTAGGTGTTAACTATAGGTCAAACTTTCCACATACAACCTACTTAAACAGACAAACGAAAAAAAAAGGCAGACCAATCCTAAGCTCCGGTGCAGGTATTACGGACTTCTTGACAATATGTGCCCTCATACGGTATAAGCAAGCTAGAACAAAGATGGTAAATTTAGGACATGGTTTCAGTGATTAATCAAACATAATTCTAATTATTCACTGACACAGCTAAGTTTTGGGAATGATCTTTAATTCTTAATAAATATCATCACTTAATACTAGTATTTCAAAACTTATGAAAAACCCTGCTGTATCTCTGCTCATAAATACTGCTATTAGGCACCTGCTCATCCAGCATCCTAACTTTTAACTTTATTTCAGCTGACTCCCTTGGAACAATAGATTTATTTGGAATACCAAGTCAAACAAACAGGTCATTACATATTTGATCCTTATTAGTGCAACAAGTGACTTCGGTAACCAGCTGAATCTTCCCTGTCCCACATTTTTTACTGCACTGTACAGTTCTGTGCAAAATAAATACAGAAATAATAGTGAGAAAAATAGGAGGAAGGAAGATGAAGGCTACTCAGCCATGTGATAATGTTCCATGTGAAGGGACAGCACAGAAGATGACATGAAAGCAGAAGTCGGAGTTTGAAAAGAGTATTTTTCCTCAGTAAAACAGTCACTGGCTCCCCTGATGTCATGACTCTCACCTGCAAATAACTCCACTCGAATGCATTTCCCTAATAATTGTACCTTGAGTTGCCTTGATACATGCACACCCCACTAAGTCTGATTTCCCACTGCAAATCACCTGCACAAACTTCCCTTCTGTACTCCCATCTTCTCTCTTATTAACCAGGCGTTTGCCAGAGTCCTTATGCTTCAGGGCACAAACCATTATCCAAGTAAAACAGGTCAGAAAGACTCTTCCTTTAATGGGCAAATTAATCCTAACTACCTACTCGGTTTTTCCACCTTTCTCTCAAACATTTTGAATAGATTACTGTTAAGAGGCAAGATATTTGTTTAGATAGTTCGCTGACCTGAAACAGCATTTTAGTTTTATGTTCCCACTTTACAACTACATCCCCCTAAACAAGACACCCCTGTGATGTATAGGCAAGTGCTTACTATTCTCCTAAGAAAATCCCACTCCAGTCGCAGTATTAATGCAATTAATATTAACTGACCTTGTAAAGCATGTGGTTTAGATGTATCCACAAAGTTTTCATGATGATCACACGGGTGAAAAATTAGCTGTTGCAAAACAGCAGGACATATTGTAGAGAAGCTTGAATTTGATACGTGACTGTTGTTCGGTATCCCATGCAAAGAAAAAATTTCCTCACCAGTCAAGCACTGAAACAAAAAGGGATTTTGCCAACTTAATACATTAATGCAAAACCAAAAAATAAGTCATATACTGAGAAACCCAAGAATTACAACATGATAATACTGAAATGCATTTTCAAAGAAGTGTACACAGTGTTTGTATGCTGTGCACGAAAACGCTGTGATTGCTTAATGTGAAGCAGAAGCAATTCAAAGTATTTTAGGTAAGATAAACCACAAATCAATGAAACATGTTTTAAATAGACATTTGCACATCTTACGCCCTTTGAACCAGGAGGGCAGTTAAAACCTTACAATATATTTTGAAAAATAGCTTCTAAGTAATTAAAATGTCATGTAACTACAAAATAATTAAATTTAAGAGCAGACCAGATACAATTAAAATCTCAGTGACACAGTATGTCAGAAAACTGGTAATTCAGCGACTGCTTATTCATGTAAGTGACCACTTCTACCTACAATTTCTCCCCAAATTAGCTGTTTAAAAATGGTCCAAACATTAGCAGCACTCAACATTCTTCATTCATTCTATAGCAATAATTGTTAACAGTAAACATTGTTTTGTGAAACCATTCTGTACTCCAACGAGACAAACTCCTCCTTTGGATCTTCACTTTGCCTTCAGCTCAGAACATAACACTACCTAATGGCTCAAGGATAATCGTCCTTAGCAGGGCTAAACCAGGCCTGGGGCAAAGCTGGTTGCTCTGTTCATTATTTTCAATCAAAAAGATAAAAGACAAACCCTGAAATATCTTAAAATCTGTATCTGCAGAAAAATGGAGGATTTTTATATGAAACGTTCTACGCCACTGAAGTCTTTCATCTAATACTTTCCATTTATTCACATTCATTATCTCCTACAATGATCAATAAGGAAAGAGTGTTCTTGTTTGGGTGTAAACAAAAGTGATTTGGCTTACTGCTGTATAACAAACACATACTATAATGTTGAGTCTCAAGACAAAAAAAAAAAGTCAAACGTTTTGCTCCTATTTGAGACACCAAGTTAGAGCATAACTCTCCCTGTAACACACATAAATCTCAGTGTGGTTGCAGAAGCAGAGCACTGGAAGCCTTAGCAAAATAAAAACAAATGGTCACTCCCTGCTCTTGTCAGTTTTGCTAGCCTTCAGATTCCACAGCACTTCCCCAGTAATTCAAGATTATTACATATAAAGCAACTGCAAGTCATTTACTTCAACATAGTTGCTTCTGTTAATAAATATTTTTCTAATACTGTCCAAAAGGTGAAAGGTATGCACACATCATTTGAATGTGACTATTTCTGATTTAGCTTGGAGGAGCAGAACTTGCAGGCCCATTCAAGTGACTTCAGCTAAATTACATCCAGGATGTTTCTGAGCTTCATCTTCAATGACCCAGTCCAGCAGAGCACTCAACTACATGCTTGAGCTTGAACATAGGTTGAAATTTTGTTAGGGCCATGAGACCCTGAAGACTCAAACACATCTAAACAACATGCATATACTTTCATCTTTCAATGTCAATGTTAATGTCAAAGTATCACATATAAAATAAATATAACTTGATAACAGAAAACTTTTTTTCGTTTTAAAGCATCTTGCTCAATTTGATCTCAGTGGAAGTAGCAGAGAGAGGTGTCATCACTGAAGATACAGTCTTTCTCAGTCCAATACATGAACCTCTGGAGTTTTCTAAACTGGTTATGTGCCTAATCATTTTACCATTAACTCTGCATGGCTAGCATGTCCAGTGTGAAATAAAGAGAGAATAGTTGCGGGCTACAGGAACAGTTCCTATATGGTGCTTCTTGTATTACGGGCTCATAGAGCCATTTGTGGAAGTTTACAGTGAAAAGCTCTTAGAAAAATAAGCCAGCAGGAGATGAGAATTCATAACATAACCATCTCTAAGAGAAATCATCTTGAACTATCTCATTCCTAGAAACACAGAATGGATTACTAGCACTTTAAAATACTAATATATATGTATTAATATTAGTTCACAAAAATCCAAACCATGTTGTAGGTAGAATAAACAGATTCTGAAGAGAAAATAAATCAGACACAGCATGAATAAATAAATAAACTTGAGACTTGTAACTTTGGCTACATACAAAGAAATAAGCGACAAATACCATCAGACAAGAGCTCTTTTATGTGAGGATGAGAAACAGCATTTTATTTAATTACTATTATTATTTTGATCAGGGACAAACCCAGAGGACAATGATTCCTATGAATGATTCATTGTTATAAGTCACTTCATCCTTTCGGTAAACTCCTCCACACATTGAAGAGCTAAAAAGCAAGCTTGCATGAGTTCACTGGCATAATTAAAGGATTAATTAAAAGATTAAATCTATTAGAAGCCTCGGATTGGAGCAACTCATGTATGCAGACTGCAAAACTCTGCCTTTATCTTTGGAGGATAAACACATTAAGACAGCCATGCTGCTGTAAAAACATGAGCTATTTATTTTGTAAGACTGACAGATGACCTCAGCAGAAAGGAAATTTAGCCTTATGGAACAGGGGACTGAGAATGACGTCCTGGCTCAGCACGCCTACCGTCACGTCTATCCCCTGCTACTCAGCAAGCCTTGTCATAGCGCCTAGGTGAGGGGGCTGGCTGTAACGTGACTGTCACCCAGTGCTTAACAAGCAACTGCAAAAAAGATATGACATAACCCATTATGTCCCTGAACTGCTAAGAAAACATTTAAAAAATGCTTTCCTCAGAACTAGAGATGACTTAAAATCTCTAGAATTTACACAATTATGCAGTATTCAGACTTTTAAAAAAAACAAACCATAACTGGGTTATTCAAACAGATGTTTTCTTTTCTCCTGGTAAGGCTCTCCCAAAAATGACTGCCCAATACAGGATTTTTCTTTTTTTTTTTTTAAGATGGTGAATGAAATAAAGTGATGTCCAGCCATCTAGAATCTCTTTACACCAGTTATCTTTATAAATGAAAAGCAGACGCCAGCTCAGACAAAAATAATGCAGAGAGACCTCTAACTGGAAATTTAACAAAAAATGATACAGTACCAACCATCTTGTAAATGCTTCAGTCCCCTTTCTGATTTTCAGCCAATGTTGTCATCTTTGCTCTATCTTTATCTGTAGCATTCCATATGTTAAGTCCTGTGACACCCAACAGCAACCAGGACTGCACTTTCCAGATGTTGCCAGATTAAATACTAGCCTAGCCCACACCAGGGCTGAGCAGTGGGTCACACAGTAGCAACAGCAAAGAAAGAATGCAGTGAACACCTAGCTGACCACCATGTATTTTACTTAGCCTGAGCCCGGATAAGGCAAAATACAGACATATGTCTTCTTCAACTTAAAAGCATCTAATGCTGATGTGGTGACACCGTTCCGTCACTCAGGACAGGTATGAACTGGATGCTAGGAGACGACCATGCCTTCAATAAGCAGCACTCCACGAGGAAGAGTCAAACCAGATGAAGCTGTCTGAATGTACTTGTGTGCTTTTTCACACACACCAACACATTCAAGGCAGCAGTTCATGCCGGAAGCTGCAAACTGCCCATGAATGCTGAAATTCGCTGAAGACATTGTAGAAATAAGACACTTAGAGGGTGGAACCCCCGATATCAATACAGGCTGAGGGATGAGGTGACTGAGAGCTGCCCTGCAGAGAAGGACTTGGGGGTACTGGTGGATGAAAAGCTGGACATGAGTCACCAATGGGCGCCCGCTGACCTGAAGGCCAGCAGCATCCCGGGCTGCATCAAGAGAAGCATGCCCAGCAGGTCGAGGGAGGTGATTCTGCCCCTCTGCTCTGCTCTGGTGAGACCTCACCTGGAGTCCCGCACCCAGCTCTGGAGCCCCCAGCACAGGAAAGACATGGACCTGTTGGAGTGGGTCCAGAGGAGGACCACAAACGTGATCAGAAGGCTGCAACACCTCTCCTGCGAGGAAAGGCCGAGAGAGTTGGGGCTGTTCAGCCTGGAGCAGAGAAGGCTGCGGGAAGACCTTATAGCAGCCTTTCAGTACGTAAAGGGGGCATATAGGAAAGATGGGGACATCTTTTTAGCAAGGCCTGTTGTGACAGGACAAGGATTAATGGTTTTAAACTAAGGGAGGGTAGATTTAGACTAGACATAAGGAAGAAATCTTTTATAACTGGGATAGTGAAACACTGGAATGGGTTGCCCGGAGAGGCAGTGGAGGCCCCATCCCTAGAAACATTCAAGGCCAAGTTGGACGGGGCTCTGAGCAACCTGGTCTGGTCAAAGATGTCCCTGCTTACTGCAGGGACGTTGGGCTAGATGACCTCTCAAGGTCTTCTCACTAGCCACGCAACATCAGATCATGGTGTTGGATCAAGACCATAAGCCACACTCTCTCAGGCCATTCACCCTTCTTCAAAAAAGCACAGGTTATAACTGGTGAAACACTAACAAAAAAAACCAAAATCAAAGGAGATACTGATCCTAGTCTATCCGAAACACCAAAGTTACTGGCTTTTTGACTCATCTTGAGGTGAAAACTAATTATATCTGATCATGAATATCAATAGAGATTTTAACTTCATTTTGTCCAAAGGTTTTGTTAAAAATTAAAGTATGTTACATTAAGACACAGTATTCAGGCATCACATACAGACCAGCATAAATATAGATTTAGAAACATCAAAGAAGGAAATTGGACCGTGATTTTAGCACCTACTGATTATGTCAAAGCACAAACTAAAAGTGATGTTAACAAGCTTTCTTTCCAATGCCCATTTACCTTCCATGTATTTTTTGACCAAAACTTTTGAGTGTGTAATTTAATCCTCCAGCATACACACGTGGCTATCATACTACAATGAAACCAAAAATAGAAGATCAAGTATAGTTTTGTGTTCTTACATCTTGCTAATAATGTAAAATACAGAGTGAGTAAACACACTGTCATCTATTATACTGAAATTGCTAATTTTTTCCCTACAAGTACGATTAAAATGTGTTGGAATTCCACAATAAAATGTGAAAAAACAGCCATGACGAGTATTTGAGTTTGCTCAGTTACTACTTCTTCCTCTGACAGGAAGTCTTCGCTTACATATTAAGTAAAGGTGACAACAGAAAAATTGAAGAGCAAAGAAAATATAAACACAAAGTAAAGCAAATTGTAAAAGTGCATGATGAAGAAAAAGACATCCAAAGCATACGGGAGACCAAAGCGTTCAACCAAAAATTTCAAAACAGTACTCTAAAAATTTGTTTTCTTTCTTGTGATTTGCAGGAAAAAAAATAGTATCTTCATGGACATGACAGGACATAAGTTACCATAAATGCCCACACGCGTATATGTTCAAACACCATCATAAATAAATTAAATCAGTTTTTCTTCTCCCTTATCTTTTCAAGACAGCCTGGTATCAAAGGAAAATAGAAATGAAGCATCCATCTTCTTCCGGCTCACACATCCAAAATCTTTCAACCTTAAAGAAAACGGATCAGCTTCTTGTGGATCTTCCCTTGTGGGATTAGTAAGCTTACCAAGATTGTTATGAATGAAACATCAAAACCAAACACTAATACCAGCACAAAACTAAGAGAGACTTCCTTCCTGCCAGTATTTGCAAGTGCTGTTATCATCTGTCCCTTACAGATCAGCTCTCCACTAAAAACTACTTCAGGCTTGGAGGCGGGGCTCTCTGATAGAGCAGGGGTGTGTTACCTTGACTGGAAGCAAAGCCTGGGAGTCATCCCACTAGCTCTGAACACTGAAGAACTGAAAGTCTAAGATAAACCTTGTTTCCTCCTACAGTCAGATACTTACGCAGCCTGAATGGATTCAGCCTACCTGAGAAAGACCTGAATCACTCTCCAGAGGCATTTACTTTCCTCTGTAGAGAATCTGCAGAGATTAGGCCTCTGGTGCCTTCCAAAACACAAAGTTAGATTAGGTCACTTTATGTCTTCTGTCATAACCAGCAGATGCTCTAAATTATCAAATCGTGAGCACAAAGAGTCACAGTACCTTAAAATGATCACATATGATCTGCTTGGTATGAGTATGCATTCGCACGCACCACCTGCCCAAAGTCACTGATACACCTAACATCCATGAGGGATCAAAAGCCAGGAGGCAAACCGCGCTTGCTTACATGGTAGTGGCTGGTGGAGCAGCTGTAAGGCCAATTTTAAGACAGAATACAAGTAACTTTGCCAAAAAGTATACACGTTTCAGTATGGTAGCCTAGATACTATTCCAAAATGGACACAACTAGGACAGGCCTGTGAAAAAATTTGTTTCAGTTAAACTCCAAATGACTTAAGAGGGATATGCATTTACAGTAATAAGAAAGAGCATTACTTTTTTTCCTTCCACTCTGTAGCCTGCGCCAAAGTCTGTGTACGAGGGCTACGTGCTTTTGCAGAGGGAAAACCTGAAGGACTGAAGAATCTACTCACTTCTATGCCCTTTCAAAGAAAGCTCCTTTTCATAGCCATATTCAACACTGCAAACTTGTATTTAGCGCTTGTGGCTGGGAATGTTTATGTTTTTCATATGCTGTGTTGGGACAGTGTTCAATTTGTGAGATTTGAAAGCAGTGACTCCAGCAAATATTGCCGTGCTTATACTGAATACTACATTGATTTCAGCGGTGTTAACTCCCAGTTAAACGTCTGCCAAGGGTAAAGACATCAGAATTGCACTTTTTCTAAAACAAGGGGAGCTTATCCAAGGTTTGTCCCCTTCACAGCACAAGCGAAAGAGCTACTACTCCAAATGTAAAAAAGGTCCCCGAGGTCCCCAGAACCATGCCTCTTCTGTTTCTTAGGGGGCTGAACCGAATGAGAGCAAACTGTCATTCCTGCTCCCCTCTCATTTCCGCGACTGACTTCGTGTCCCTGATTCTTGAGCATGAGGAAATCCCCACCAGCCTCACGATCCCCCCTCAAGGATACAGACTTAGCCCAGGACAGTGCAGAGGTATGAAATTATTACATAGACTTTAACAGTAGCAACGAGGTCTGAGTTTTGTACAGAGACGCTCAACAGAGTAAAACACGTCCATGAAAAGTGGTGTTTCAATGGCGCTGAGCCAATTAGACGGCATTTTAAACAGCTTTTAGTAGACGGACGGATGGGTGCACGATCTGCACTCTTTCATCTAAGACGTGGAAATTTCTGAGGAAGTTTCTTCACCCAGGCAGACCTGCCTGTAAGAAAGTTTGTGCTACCACATGACAAGGGTATTTTATCGAGTCCTGGAGATGCGCGTGCACAGCTCTGGGGGAAACCGCGAGCCGGCCCTCACGCACCTCTCGCTGCCGTCCCGATGCTCTTCACCCAGAAGCAGCGCCAGCTCCGGAGCTCGGCAGCCAGGAGGCAGAGCCGGTCCCGCGGGCGGCCCGGCGCTTCAGCCGACCGACCGACGGCCGGCTTCTCCCCCGCCCAGCGCCTCACGCCTTTGCTCCCTGCCTCCCGCGACGCGGTTTCAGCAGCCGCGGGGCTGCCCCCCCCGCCCCGGTACCTGGTTGTGGTGCAGGTGGGTGAGCGGCAGCGCGGCGCCCAGGCCCGGCGCGGCGCCCAGCTGGCGGAGCAGCGCGGAGAGCTGCCCGGCCGACAGGCTCTGGTTGGACCCGAACACGCGCAGCACGTCGTCGGCGAAGGTCACCGCGCCCGG
>Ga0065711_1038497_pt1 | contig 18691 bp, 12 predicted proteins | sample Hoacrofraction12_FD_59098 | JGI IMG/M metagenome (GOLD analysis project Ga0065711, IMG submission 59098) | Hoatzin crop microbial communities from Cojedes, Venezuela - Epithelial fraction 12 v2 (version 2) | ecosystem: Host-associated > Birds > Digestive system > Esophagus > Crop | place...
GGGGGGGGGGGCACAAGCAGAAAGAAGACCAGCAGTAAGCACCAGCATAAAGATGACACTTTTCCCAGCAAACTGGTGTGAGTGTACGTTGCTGCCTCGCTGCATGGCATTTATGTGACAGCTGAAAGAACATGTGTTGTTCTGTCACCAGTCCTGCCCTCCCTTCCCTTTGTAACTTTTAATGGAACAATGTGTGGGTAGTTTCCATTCTGCCTGCACTCTTTCAGGCAAATTAGGAGGTTGGCAAAGAAATCGCTGGTTTCATATTTCATACAAAATACACACATGCGTGTATGTATATATCCGTGTAAATTAATTTAGGATATCCTCTAGTCATGCACTTTATAGCAGTACATTACTGAATGCAGTGTCTGAAGGAACGGACCTACAGAAGCGCACTTTCTTTCGGCCTGCACAGGGGGCTGAGGCTATCTTTGCACTGGAATAGGGGGAAAAGGACAGGGAAGCTGAACTGGCAGCAGTGATTCTTCGGCTCTGCCTTTTGCTTTCTGAGTGGCAGGTTTATTCATTTTTCCTTTTCAGCTGCACTGCTAAAGCCACATAGGCCTTTTATGACTATGCTAATTTACTATCAGTTTAGGGAGTTATAAAGTCTTTCCTTATTCGTTCTTTATCACAAGCAGGATCTGAGGGGAATTTTTAAACACACAGAGAAGCTTTTCATTCAGGAAAATTCTCAATTTATAAGAGATTCAGAATGTTATATTCTGGAAGTGCTAGCAATATTACACAGGTCAAACCAGCCAAACCTGACAAAACTTAGTGTGGGTGGCTCTAGTTTTCAAAGGAGCGCTTAGGTAATACTTCCTTTTCAAAACTGGGCAAACAACACTACATGTGTTAAATGTCAGAGTTTGCTGTTTATTACAGGTCTGACCAGTGCTTTGGCTGGAGCTGAACAGTGCTTCGCCCTACAGATTTCAGGAGGGCTCTGGTATGACTCTTGAGACATGCCTGAAGTGAGGGGCAGCATCTACACTCCACGGTGGTTGATGCAGGATTTGAGTCAGAAAGTTTGGGGAGCAGAGAAGGCTTGGGAACCGGGTCCTACTCCAAGCATCATCCTCCAGGCTGGGTCCTGCCTCTGCACAGCTGTGCTTAACCCATTTGTTTGTCCCCAAAGCCAAAACTGCCACCATCCCCCTTTCCCAGGGGCAGCTCTTGAGGGGCCATCACTCAGACACAAAAAACAGCCGGGGCACAGCTGGTCTTGGGAAAAGCCCGATCTGGCTGAGCAGGGCTCTCTAAGTCAGGTAAGAAGATGGGAAAGGTGCAAATATACTTGACCAGGTGTACACAGGGATCCCTGCGTCCCACTGTTCTCGGCAGCACTTACTGCCAGGCAGTCAGTGGGAAGCACCTTCAAACCATGGCACTGCCTGGCTTCGTACACCTCCCGCCTGCCAAAGAAGCGTGAGGGCAAATCTCAAGCAGCTTCCCAGCACTGCCGCAGTCCCCATCACCCCCGGATGGATAGAGGAGTCAGCCTGACACGACACCTCAGCTCCAAGCCAGCCCCTACTAGGAGGCAAAAGCACAGCTTCGTTTCACATGCAAATGTCTCAGCTATTCCAGCGCATCCAGCCATGCCAGCAAGTGATGGCTTGGAGAGACAGCAAGGCCCACCACCACCTCTGCAGCAGTAACCATGTCTGAAAGCAATAGTGACGTGAATTCAATGCACCAGTTCTCTTACACGGTCCTCATCGTACAACCTGCCTCAGAAACATATAGAAGGAGTGTAGGAACAGAAGTCTCTTTGGGTTGAGAAAGAGGATGCAGTGACAGGAATGGAAATGACTTCTGGCCAATGTGGAGAGGAAACAACAGTGCATTGTGTTACAAAGCAACTTCATTAAGGGTCACCAAAATTTAAATGAGCATGTGGGTAATGATATCCTGAAGGGAGACAGCCTCAGAGAGGGGAAAGTCAGAAGGAACAAAGCAAGTCTTGAAAAGAATCCTAGCAAAGGAAATGCTGAAGCAGTGCCTACATCCCCAGCAGGCTGAAGGCTTTCCTCGCCTCGCCATACACTCGCAGACCCATTCCTCAACTAGTTCACCGTGTGTTTAATCACCACTAGGTGCACAACACCAGAAAAGCCAAATTAAAAGGTCCAGCCAGCAGGTGTAAGGGGAGGAAAAGTTACTGAGCCCTTTTTCCTGAATAACAGCCCATAGAGCCTCATGTTCACAGAGGCCACAGCACAGTGGTAACTGCACCACAGCTTTTAGCTGTCTGCGAGAGGTTGATGGCAGTGGTTAACCTTGACAAATAACTATGTTTTGCCCTTGCCCATAGTGGCACAGCCATCAATATTCCTGTAATTTAATGCCGCTTCTGCTCGAGAGGTCAACACCCTTTCTCTCACCCTCTTGTAAACCACCCAGGACACAGAGTTTGCCCCTGTCCCAGGACCACTGGCTGCACAACAGAGCAGGGGCATTGGCTTGGGTCACTGCAACCACCTTCATTTCCCACAAGGAAGCAGAGATCTGGCCCCGTCTTCCTAGCATGGCAGACAGGGAGCACAAAGCCACCAGAGATGCACAGGGTGGAGGTGGGAGAGGATGCTGACCCAACCTCAGCCTCAAACACAACCACATCTATCACTGCTGGGTTGGGTGGCCTGGTTAGAAATACAGCGTTGTTTTTGCAGCCGGTGTGACTGTCCCACAGATTCAGTCTGTGAGCCAGAAGGACAGCAGCAGCGTGCTCCATGTCTGACTGTCACCAGCACTGATGGGGAGCAGGAAGGTGGGAAGCCCTGAGAGCTATGTACTTTGGCAGTGCAGCAGACAACAAGATCCAACGCTGTCAATCTGAATTTCAGTCCTGGGACAGACACAGCACCCAGGCAGCCACACTGGAAGCTGGGCCTCACCCACACGAAAAGGGCACACAGGAGCAGAGGTAAGCTGTGACGTCTGAGTCACTGTCAGGGGGCCTTTGGCCTGCATTAGAAAGGAGATGAGACCAGATCATCTGGCTGTAGAAGAGGAGATCTGCAAAGCCAGGGAGTCCCACTGGTCCATCAGACACCTTTGGGCTGGTATTTACACCATGAGCTATAAAAGTCGCTTTAACGAACCCCTAAGTAAGGAATAGCAAATTTGATAAAAACTGTGAGATTTCTTCCTCCCAAAAATATCCACCCATTTCTCCCACAGATTGCCTTCTGCAAAACTTTCCACCACTTTCAGCAGGTGTATAGCTGCTCTCCAACCTCTTCAAAACCAAGGCCTTCCAGAGAGTTTCATGGTCCAGCAACAAAAGAAAGAAAAGGAAAAGCAGCAGCTATCGACCTACACACAGCTAAATGACCTCCACCACATCATGCCAAGAGCTGCCAGGCTCTTCTTCGTACCAGCACTCCCAGTTTTTCTACTCACTGGCTGAGTTTTTCAGGTAAAGCCAGGTGTGGACTTCAGTGAATGCTACTGCAACCAGCGAGAGCAGTTTGAAAGCCTCCTCTGAAAGATACCACATCAATACATTTGCTGCTTATCCTGCGGTGCAGGGGACAAGTGATGGCACCCCTCCTACTGCTAATTTGCCGTTTCAGCTTTGTGTGAATGCGGTAGCACATGACACAGGCATCACTGCATCTCTGAGCTCTTGGGTCTGACAGAGCAGCTCAGCACCGCTGCCAATGGCCACTGCATTGCCCTGACTATTCCCAAAATAATTGTCATGCCAGACTTTTCTTTTTTTTAATGGGAAAAGGCAAAACCAGACCTCCTGCATGAAGACAATTTGTCTCTTCTGAACGAGTTCCAGCATGAGGAGGGTACTTTATACATATGGGCTCTCTTTCATGTTTGATTGCTGGACTAAGATCACATTGTTGTCCAGCTCAAGGGGGTAAAAAAAAGAGCAAAGACCACACAAATCAGGAAAGCATTAGGTAAACTTAGCTAAGAATACATCTTCTGACCAAATGGAGAGCAATGCTCTTTCATATGATTAGACCGTCTGCAGGAAGTCAAAAAGAACAAACTATGATGCTTTCCATGCTGTGGGAGACATGCAGTCCCCGGGAGACAATCGCATCTCTTCCCCAAAGCATTGGGTCGGTATCCCTGGACAGACTGCGAAGAGAAAGTACAGTTTAAAACACCCTCAGAAACTTCATCATTGTGTTGCAGCTCCAAGTGCCATCCCTCATTCAATGAAGAGACATGCATACATAAAGATAACTTGTTAAAACAAACACTGACTGATCAAAAAGTGTTTGAATAATGTCTTCAGATTTGCACAAGGTGAACAAAATGCTGGTTTTGGCAGTAAAGGGCCAGTGCCACGGCCAGCGCAGGAGTGGGTTGAATGAACGGGACCGTATTGCACACTGGAGGGAAAGATACTCTGTACCAACACTCACTATCAAACAGTAAATGATCCTGTCCTTCATATAATGACTCCATAACAACCTTCTCCCTAATGGGAATGGCACAAGTGGACACTGAAACGTGCGGGCACAGCAACGGGCGTATGGGTCTGACACCCACGTCTCTGCTCAGTGCCACCTATGGCGAGCAGTGGGGATACAAAGGGCCAGATCCTTCACTGTCCAAAGTCAATAGCAAGGCTCAAATCATCTTTAGCCAAGTCCATTGTTTTGGGAATGCACTCTTTACCAAAAAGAAACAAGTAAACATTTTCCATTCTCTTCTCTTCCTAGACATTGAGCAAGAGTAACTTGTAAATTGCTTCCAGCTACTTCAAGACAACAAGGGAACAAACAACTATCAACAACCATTACACACATTGCTTCACACGAAAACAGTTATAAGACTGAAGGGATCCTGACAGGCAATTGGAAAGCATTCCTTTTCATGCTAATTTTATTGTATATTAGACCAATTTTCCATGATTTAAAACGTGAGATGTAATAAAGAGCTGGCATGCCTTCTTTTGTCATAATACTTCACACCCAAGGCCTCAGCGCACTTTTGTGAATCAAACTCTGCAATAGTTTTGCAAAGCAAATGGTTTAGGAACTGGAAATAGAGGGCAGTTTTCAGAGTTGTTGGTGGTCACAGAGGAGCCTGTAACAAAACCGAAGCAGCATCCCAATATCTGGCCTCGCCGGTCCCATGCTGGGACCATGGGCTCTTTCCCTCCTTGGGCAGATGTCTGCTGTCAACCCACCAGTTCCTTTCACCCAGCACTGGAGCTCCTTACTTGCACATGCAGGCTGCACTACACACCGGCAATGAAAGAAATTTGGAAAGAAAGGTGACATGGTTTCATTGAAGGAGGAAAAAGTAGGAAATGGCCAATGAAACACTACACATTTTGTACTATTTCAGATTTTTTCCAGGAAGGAAACAGCATCAGCTATCTTGGCACCATTGCTAACCGGGACCATTTGATGCTCCTAGTTCAGTTCTGATGGACAAGCAGCCCCACTGCAAAAGCCAGTTGTAACCAGTGCTGTTAGACCAAGAGCTCAAAGCCTGAGCAAACATAAAGACTGTGCTGCTTCTTGGTGAGCCCACACAAACACATATGGGTGAGGCTTTTTAGTACTTCCATGCAAAGGAACTTGCCTATAACCATAGGCAATGGTAATGCACACTTCATTAGATTATTGGCACATAACTAAAGGGCTTCAGGTGACTACGAGCTGTTAGCTTAACTATACCCATATAGCAAAGCTCATATAACCCCTTCCTGAGAGCATTCCCCCACCACGGGCAGAATTTCCAGAGAAAATGAGGAAGGAGCTGGAGCCTTTCCACTAATACAGCTGTTCTCACATGAGCATTATGTTCAAAACAAATTCAGTTATCTGCCGATGTTTCTTACGAGCAACAGAAGGCCCCTACACAACTCCAGGTGGGACAGGCAGGCTTAGGCAGCAGGACCACAACCATACCCTGTATGGTTTGCAATGCTCTCCATAGCACATTTCTACGCCACAACACAAAACCTCTCTAAGTCCCTCTCAGGAGTCTGAGCTACTACAAATATTCATGAGCTAGTTTTCCCCAGAGCTTTCAAGCATGAAAATTACTATTATCCTCACGATTTTTAGGGAAACTCATCGTGTCAAAAGAATCAACCTGGTCAAAGTCAGAGAGGAAGGCCTGTGGCAAAACTGGGAACAGACTGTAAATCACTTTCCCATAGATCTCCATCTTACTTCTAAAGGCGTAAGCACTAACAGGGAAGATCACTGGAACAAGAGTGGTTTTAACCCTGAGACTTTCTAAGATCTCAGTGATTATGTCTCATTTCCACCATCAGTTTAGACAGAAACTGAGCAGCTACCTCTGTGCAAGGCAGAGGCCTGTACCCACATTAAACACCCTCCACGCGTCAAAGCAGCACACGCACAAATCCCCTGCGCCTCGAGCAGTACAAAACAGGGTGCACGCAGACAGCGCAGACGTTTGCTCTCAGCAGCTCTCAGGAATGCACCGCTTGCAGGGTGGCTTGATGATATGCCATCCTGCATCCAGGAGGGCTTTGTTCTCTGCGGGGTGAAACCTCAGCCTTCAGTTTATTAAATGCAATCGCAGAAGCCAAAAGGATGAGTCACAAAGCCAGTTGTATAAGCATGCATATGCTGAAAGCACAGAGGACATGCATTTTCTTCACGGAGGATTGCTTGGGTCTGGCAAAGCCCTTCTGATGGGCACGGGCAGGCCGTTGGGCCATAGCCCCCATCCATCACCTCCCACCTGGTGCCAGCGAGGGCTCAGGCAGGTGGCCTGTGCAGGTATTGGCCACAAATCAGCCACAGAGCAGCAAAGCAAACAGAAGGTGTGGCATGGACGCAGTGGTGGGGACACACTGGCACACCACCTCCCCTGCAACACCAGCTATAAAGCTCGCTCTGCTGCTAGCCAGGATTTGGCCAAAAAAAGGGGAGCTGTGAGTTCCATCTACCTCACTTGGATACGGTGCTGTCTCCCCCTGCCTTTCCAACAACACCAACTCCCAACCCACCTTCTCACTGCCCCTGTCCCCTAGCTCCTTTTAGAAGATGTCGGGAAAAGGGAAGGGAGAGGAAGAGGAATGAGCACTCAGAAAGCTCCACCAACAAAAGCTCTTGGCACAGGACACCTTCACCAGTGAGCAGACTGCAAACAGCACTGACTGCAGGGTGCAAAACATACAGAATCGAGGGCTGCAGCACGTCCTGGCTCAAGCTGGGCAGCATTTCTCTGATCCCCCCCTCCACTCAGCAGATTGCAAAGCCTTTGCCAGGACCAAACACCTGCCTGACCACAGGAGCCGCAGTGGGGTGAGCAGCCTCTCACCAGGAGTGGATCCTGCCTCTCTTCTGCATTCAGTCTGAGCAATGGGCTTTTCTTAGGAAAAAGAAGTGGTGGAGCAGCACCGAGGCAGGGGAGGAAAGCAGGAGCAAACACTTGCAGGTGCTGCTGCAGCAGCAGAGATGTCTCGACCTCAGAGAGGGACCTGCTCGTGTCCCCACTGGGTCTGGAAGGAAAACAAAGGTTACGGCTTAAAATCAGCTCCGGGGACAGCTGTGCTTTTTACATTGCCATTGCTCACAAGTTTCAACCCCACGGCTGTGAGCTCCTTTCGTGGTGTAGGTAGACCCTCGGAAAATCGACCAGGGGTCAGATCCGCTTTGTTCTCCTCACCCAGACTGTCCTGTGTCTTTTCCTTACCCCCTGCCTTCAGCCAGATGTGCTCACTGCCTCTCTCCTGCCAGCCCTTGTGTTCACCCTGGTGTTAATTCAGTAATTCAATTCAGGAAGCTGATCCAGCTGAAATCCTCAGCAAGAAAAAAAGGAAGTTTCCAACCAGAACATAAGAACTGCCTTTGAACACAAAAAAAACCCCTTCCTAATTTGTTTAAAGAAAAAAAAGAAAGAGAGAGACTGAAGCGTCTTCACAAAAATCTCCTTTTAAGTTGAAGAAAAGTGCCATGAAAATATTGACCTCCTAACACTGTAAACTGAGTTGAAGAGAAGATGGTGCCTTTACTGAAAAAGACATCAGACTGTATGAAATTCATCACTGGTTTACTCTTTTAAAATAAATTAGCTGGCAAAGTTATGATGTGACCTACTTAATTTGTTGTCTTGAAACTTGACAAGCATTTAAGATTTGTTCCCAAAATCTGGAAAAGGAGAGAGGAGGAAAAAATGCAGGCACCATATCGAAATCCCTGTGTTGAGATGTCATCCTCTTTTATACACTATAATAAGGCACCACAACAGCAGTCAGTGGCTGCAGCAGTGCTACTAAAGAGAGGAAAATTGGGCTCCAGTGACCCTCACAAGGAAGTCCAGTCCATTGTCCTGCCTTAAAGCAGGTCATACACAGTGTTTCTAGCAGAGATTTGTTCCATATATTTTGAGAAGTTTCCGCCAGCGGAGGTTTTACTCTACACCTGAGCAACCTATCTTCCTCACCAGCAAGGTTTCACATGAGCCTCCTTCCTTTCTGCTTCGAAGGCCATGCACCCTTTTCTGTGGTTAACAGACATGGAGGGCAATGGCTTCCCTTTATCCTTGCAGCCATCCTCTGCGTAGCTGGAGGTTGTTACTGCACCAAGCCCTGACTCTTGTCTCTCCTAGGCTTGCTCTTGCTCTCTTCTCACTTCCTCACTTCTAATTTTGCTTGAAATGTGATGCCCAAATCCATGGGGGTTTCTCTGCAAGAGTACACTTTTGTGTACACATTTCTGTCCCTGTGCACCCCAGCTCCAACAAACTCCTGCACTTGTTTCAGTTTCAACGTACACTACAGAGTACACCTGCCTACTGCCACCCCATCCCTTTGAAAACTTTCCTTATCTCATGCAGAATCCACTTTCTCCTCTGTTATTTTTTATTATTTTCAGATTATATAGGCTGCCATATCCAAAACAAAAAATAGGCAATAACACTGTACAGCTCCATCAAAAATCCAGTATCTTCTTCCTCTTTCCCAGGTGAGGTGCTAAAATAATAAATTCCACCAATGCCACCAGTAGCACAGCACCACACAAAAAATGTGGCCCAAGGGCTCCAGAAACCCACAGGTTTGGCAAGTATACCTTGGTGCTTTAATTAAAAATCCTTGATAAGTTTAAAAGTGTTTAGGTGTGGGAGTTTTGTTTTGTTGTAGAGAAAATGATTATATCTACCTGGGTGTATTTATATTTTTTATAATCTTCTTTGAGATTTCATATTTTCTCTGAGTTTATAAGATTGTGGCCCTTTAATAAGTTGGAGTATTCGGAGACTTATGACAATCTGGCACTCAAATTGTTTGCTTTAGCATTGCAGATTGCACAAGAGACATGAAAGGTTTCAGCGTAGCTGGAAAGTCACTTTTGATGAAATCACATATCGCTCCAGGGGCTGCATTCTTTACAATTCGTGCATACTGATGATATGTGTCTTCAGATGCATTTTGGCAACCCTGTGACATTTTCAGAAATCCATCTGGGACTCTGGAAGAAAGCAAACGCACATGAACATGAGGAAGACAGAGCTGGCACAGCTACCAGATGGAATTTCTTTAAGGAAGCTAAATCGCTTGTTCATTTTGCTGGCAGAAAAAGATAGGAAAATAAGTGTTCCTGTTCTTGATGAACTTTGTGATATTGTTAAATCTGTCAGACAACATATAATTTGTAGCAAAGCTGTGGCAGAATTCCTTTGCACTTATCCATAATGTGGCTCTCCCCCAAAACACAGATCTCCGCCTTCATTTTATACACAAAAGGTTGCCCAGATGAACAATAGCTCAAAGTTTAGAGAAAAATCAGAACACTTGCCTCTGTTTTTTAGCTTCAACCCTGCCAAAATTTATCATGAGTCCATCAGCTGCATAGCTTTCTTGCACCAAAACAAAAAAATACAAAAACAGACTCCACGCTGTGACATGGATTGGCAGGTGACTTCCAAAGAGAGTTTGCCAGGTGATGCCTCGAGCTTTGCCATGCAAACACCAAAGGCGACAGCACAAACGATGCCCCACACCTGGCCATGCCCCTCAGTGCCAACGGCACCGAGCAGCATTTCCAAGGCTGCATGGCAGCACATCCCTGAGCCCAGAGCAGCATGAGCAGGTGGCACATACTGGAGCTCTGACCAGCAAGGCCAGCCTAAATCTCCTTCATAGATGCCAGTGAACTCTTGAGTTGCACCAGCTGAGAATTTTGCCCAGGACTGCAAATCGTAATTAGTACCTATCCCAGCTTTGCATTTCTTTTGGAAAAGAGCAGTGAATCACTGATGTGGAGGCTTGCAGAGGAAATCCTCAGCCACAACAAAAAGATTTCATGCTTTATCTCCCCCTCTCAAGTATTTTAGCAGACAGACAGAGGATATTTCTCTCAGTGACAACAATAACTACACTCATTGAAGAAAAATATGTGGAACAGGAAGACCTGCATTCCTTGTGTGAAAAATAAGAGTGGCCTGTGCCAGCTGCATTTTTCAGGAACAACTCATCCAGATGAAGAAATGGCTGCTGTGACAGTGTCAGGACCAGTGAGGCCTACGGTAACATGCTATATAACTGACAGATGGGAAAAGCAGAGAGAGAAATGTGGCTTGGTCTTTGTTTCTTCCAAACTTTCCATGATTAATATGCCTCTTTGACTCACATTTCAATGACTCATGTCTTCACTGCTCCTTGCTCCCACTGCTTTGTGTAGCAATTGTACCTTATTGCTAATTGTACCATTCCCAAAAGTTTAGTTATTTTGTTTTTAAGAGAACTCTTGAAATACATCATGACCTCTTGGGCTCTTCACAGCAAGGATTTGGAAAGCTTGTCCTGCAGTCATTTAGGCATGTGTTTAACGTCATATGCAGGTCTCTAATTAAGTTTACCCAAGTGAGAAGGTTTAAATACTGTCCGGTACTCCAGACAACAATACATCTGTTGGCTTTGATTATTATTATTCATTATTATTTTAAAAAGAGAACTCAAAGACAGGAAAAAAGAGCTGGGATTATTTGCTAACCTCTTCTAGAGGAGAAAAGAGTGACAAAGACTCAGGCCTCACTAACAACGTAAGGAAGTGTCCACATTTTACCACATCAGGTAGTTAAAAGGCAAGGACAATACATTTCCCACTTTGCCTGACCACTATCATATTCAGAGCAGGAGCCCATTGATCCTTCCCGGTTGCAAACTTTCCAAACTTCCTTCCCCTCCCTGGTGGCACCAGTGCAAATGCTTCTCCCACACCCAGTGGTTTTGCTCAAGTCGCCCACGGCCGTGACAGCGAAGGGCATTGCCTTCTTTAAACAAGGGTGCCATGACTCTCTGGTTTCCACCGTGCCAGATCTGCAGGACACACAGGGCAAAATCAAAGGTAGAATAAGAGACACCAGTGTGCAAAATTTTGGGATGTGATTGAGGAGTGGCAGAACGGACAGGCATTTGTGCATCAGGGCTGCACACATCAGCCCACTGTCGGCACACAGTGGGGCTCACTGAACCATGCTCGCCTGGCTGAGAGGAGGAGGGCATCTGGCGCCAGCCAAAAGAGAAGACTGAGCTATGCCAGTCTCACAGTGTAAAAATATTCAGCTCCCTTTCAGCCATTAAAATGAATGAAAAGCAGGACTATTTGGATAAACATCAGCCAAAAGAAACCTTGGAGGCAGTTAGAAGGCTACTGCTTCATACAGTATAGACCATGTTTCCAAACACAAATATTACACTTGGCAAAGACGCTCCTTTGCTTCATGAGTTAGGTTGCATTTTTTGTTATGTTTAAGTTTGTGCAAGAGGTATAAATAGCTGGACTGGAATTAAATGAGCTTTTCATTTTTAATTATTTTTTTCGCAAAATATCAAAATGGTCCTCCCAGGTCTTCATGGAACAAACACACACTATATTCTTGTGCCTGAATTTTTTTTGCTAGTTACAGAAAGTACCATGTAACTGAAAAACAATGTTCAGGAGCCAGACACGAAAAATACAGCTTTCCTACATGAAGTCATTTTTCAGAAAGCTGTCTGGAGAAGGGCATCTGGTTCACCATATAATTTACATGTATGCATACATGCTTATTTGCCTCGCAGAATAGTCATTAGTTTCTGCTCACACTACACTAGGACTTGAAAAGCCCCATGTCCAAGCTGAGGAAGAGTGAGAAAGACAGCGGTACCTAGTTTTTGTCTTTGGTTGCAACTGCTTTTGTTGACCCTGTATTCTACAAAAGCAGCGTTAATAGACAGTCCTGATTAGGGACCTACAGACACAACACTACACTTTCTACTGTATACCGCCATCTCCCATAGCAAACCTCAGCAACCATCCATGCCTCCCCATCTCATCATGAGAAGATACTACAACCTGGAGGCCCACAAACACACTGTAAGCCTATTTCAGGTTAACTTTGGCAGAAATGCATCTGGGGTTGAAGAGGAAATTCTTCAGTTTGAGGGAGTAAGTTGGTCTAGGTAGTTATTCATTCCAAACTCAAACACAACCACATACTAATCACCAGAACACATTGGAGGCCAAAGAGCACTTTTATTTGTTCTTCCATAAATCTGTGTGTGCATAAACACGAAAGCCCAGCAGGGCCTTTGCTAGCCAAATCCCCAGTGAGAGAGGTCCCAGCCATGGCCAGGACCTGACACTGCTTCTTTATCAGTATGACAGCAATGTCTACCTGGTTTAACCAATTCATACCTGAATGGATAAGCAAGCTACCTTTAAAGATGGATAGAAATCAAACTACTCAACACTAAATTACTGTCTTAGATAAACCACAGAGAGGAGTCAAATATACCGTTAGTTCAGCATTGCAAAGGACTTTCAACTTCAGATAACACAAACGGCTGTCTATTCCCACTGAAACTCAATATTTACTTCCATTAAAATAAAACCTCACCAAATATTCCCAAGTATTTTAGAAGTGTTACAAGACCACCATATGAGAATATGATTAATCCTTCTGCAGCACACAGGTCCACAGCAAATGCATATTGCCTACTATTTACTTAAAGGGGAGTTGGAGTGGTACACAAAATCCTCTGGTAAACCGAAGAGCTTTTGCTTGTTAGTGGAAGTGGTGAATGTCCACCATGAACAGCTATTATTTAATGTGTCACGCAGGACCTCTTCATCCACTCACTTGACCTCAGCAGTCAGGCGAGAGCAACCAAGGATAGTCTCACCTGCAGAAATGCCTCTGAGGCTCAAACATTGGAACAGTGTTAGGTTAAATGCTGCAGATTAACAGTCAAAGTACAAAATTAAACACAAAGCCATTTTCCCCTCTAATCCGTCACGGTTTTGCTGATGGCCATAACCTCTCATCAGGAGCAGATGAGTGTGCATTGCAGTATGTCTTTGTAAATAGATCATTTACTATTCTTCTGGTTATTTCCCCTTGGACCAATTTAGGGAAAAATATTGACTACCACTGATACAATGGCCAATGGAACAGAATAAGAATTACTGTTAAAAACCCCACAGAAAGGTTGGTAATTTTAGCTCCTGACACCACTCTCAGGGAGTTGTTGGGCATTTCAGGAAGTGTCTGGCCAGTAATGACCATCCTACAGTAGTGTGGCCAATCTTAATTGAAAGGCCTCCATGCATCTTGTAATCAATGGTTCCTGACCTCATTTTCAGTTCATATCTTTGGCTGTGAGAAGTGGCTTGTTTTTCAGCCATCATGATAATCCCCAGAAAACACACTTAGAAAGAGCTGAGGTAGACTTACCAAACTTTGTACTCATTTTCTACAAAAACAGCATCTCCCAAAACAAAGGTGTGGGACAAAGCAAACACACTGTGAATTAGGGAAGAGCCATTCCCTGCATTCACTTACTGCTACTCCTCATTTGGAAAAAACTTGTATTTTTAACACCACAGATTTAGTACAGGGTGGTGAACCTTAAGCTGTCATTAGAGGCTGCCAAATAAGCCAATGTCCCTTGTGTCAGTAAATAAATAGGGGTGTGCGAGTGTTGAACAAACAAATAAACAGAGCGAGCAGGGTTGTCTTTTGGAGTCCAGCGTTGGTCAGAGGAGTGGGACTTGAAAGAAACCCTGTGCTATTTTCTCTCTGCTTTCACATCAGAAACTGGTACAGGTGCCTTGGGTCCCTATCTGGACTATCAAGATCAGTTGAGTTACCTGTTTCATTGTGGTTAAACCCATCAAAAGATCATCCCATTCATAGATGAGTCCCTTTCAGCAGTATGGAAGAAGCACAACATGAAGGAAATCCGGCCTCTGGATGAATTAATCTGGGCAGTGAGATTCCTCTACAATCCAGGCAGGTGCTGGCCCGTGCAGAGCTGCAAAGACAGTTAAATACTTTTTAACAGGTTTTGCTTGCACAGAGCCACATCCCAACAGGAGCTGGACCTGAGAGCCCTCCTGTGCAACCATGGGCAAGGGAAGGGACCAGGGGTTGCAAAGCCACTTTCTGGAGACACTGGAGTGACAGGTATGCGAGCAGGTCCAGTGTAGTGTGGAGGAGGAGGCATGGCCAAATAAACCTGTGTGAATTGTACCAGTATACTGTACCACTGTACAATTCACATACAGACAAACCTGTATGAATGGTATGAGCTCTGTGCTTGCCCATGCACGGTGACTTCAGATATTCTTTTCTCAATAAAGCCCTGGAAACCAGGCTTGTGATACCTGTCCGATGGTGGCCTCACCAGCTGTGCTCAAACTTCCCTGCATTTGTATGCAAAAACAAAAATACCATCCTTCATGTCCCCTCCTCCAAACTGCCCACAAAAGCCTACCAGAGTTTCTTCTAAAATGAAAATCTTACCTGTGCACAAAGGGGGAAAAAGAGACTGAGGAAAATACACAACGATGTACATAAGAGTTGGAAAACACCGATCTTGGTTTCTGTGTGGGGAACAGGACAGCCTAGACAGGGTAAGTCCCTTGCTGGTCTCTGGGCCCTCTTACAGCTATATTTATGGTAGTTGTGATTCTGCTGAAGATTTAATTTTCCCATTCACACAATCTTCCCCACCTCCTTACTGCACCTTCACCCCAAATCCAAAATTGTCCATTTACTTTGAAGCCAGATCACAAGCCCTACTTCCTCTCCTTGGCTAAGATAGTTCTGTTAAGAAAGTCAGACTTTAAATACGCTTTGAGTTTGGTTTTTACACTTATTATAGACTGAAGAGATAATATTCAAGCTTGCTCTTCTTATTTTTTAAAGTGTAAAAGCACTATTGCATTAAACATGTCCATCAAAAGAAATACTACTTTCACTTGTGTATTGTTACCATAAAATCTCTCTAAAGGGCCTGCAGAACTGCTGTGATTCTCACATAGGTAGCAAGGACAAAGAATATGTGATACACAGGGATTTTTTTTTTAAGTTATGATCTAAAGGTAGAAAAAAATGTAACGAGCTACCAATTCTCTGTTGACATTCCCACTGCTGTACACTTTTCCAAGGAGTTACTGCTTCTGCAGACAGACTGCCCTGAGGTTCTTCTCCCCCACTTCTTTGTATAAAATAGAGGTGAAAGCAGCTCATAGCCTCCTTCCAGCACAAAGTGGAGCCTCAGTCAAGAAATGGATGTGGGACTTACATTCCCTCATGTTTGCAGTGGCTGTTGCCTTTCGGAGGTGAGATGTTTGTTTTCCAAGGGGACGGAGCTTCCCCACCCATACACAGACATCCCTCTGGCCATGCAGCTGTGCACCTGTGGGCTGCCATCACTCCTGCACCTCTAACTATCTGGAAGAAGTCTCCCTGTATAACTTAAAGGCACCATTCAACCAAAGCTAAACACTCACCTTCTTTATCCTCCTGAAAACTGGCCTGGCTTCTGCACCAGGCACACGCTTTCATTTAGGTTACTCAAGTTTAGCATCTTGTCAAAAAGCTCCCAAAGGTCTTGTATTTTGCAGAGGCGGACAGTGCTGTGAAAACACAGGAGCTGCGCAGCTGAGTCAGGAGCAGGCATCGCCCCCCTGGGATGCCTGACGACCCCTCATGTTTCCGGTGCTTCCCTCCCTCCCACGGGGCCTCGTGGCTCCAAACTCCAACATGTTCACAAGTTAGTGACATTTCTACGGGAGAGCACACAGAGTATTAGGGAGCCGTGATTTAGCTGGTGAGGAAGTAATGATTTATAATAACATTTGAAGCAGGTCATTAAATATGACCCCCTCATTGCAAACCCCATGCTGAGCAAGATATTTTCTTGCAAATGATTTACCAGCAAGCTTTTAAAACTTCTGCCTAGTAGCTTTTCCATAACCAAAGTCAGAATTGCTCACATTTCCCAAGCACCTGTAGCGGTTTCTCTTCAAACTGTGAAGACATCTTAAGGCTGCAGCAAACTGGTTAGAGTAACTCAGCAAAGAGGCAGAATTTGGGGCTGTTTGGAAGACATAGCTGCTTTCTCTGATCTGAACTTCACTTTGTCAGAAATACAACCTCAAATTGGCTGAAATGAAAGCAACTCAGTTCCAGTTTTTTCTCATTTTTCCTCATCTATAAGGTGCTCCACCAACTTCATTCCTCATTCTTCTCAAGCTCCCAACACAACGTTATCCAAGCACCTTCCAGAAACATACCTGTGGCTGCGACTGGCATTTATCTCTTTACAACCCAGCTTTTTGGAAGGAATTAGTCCAGAACCCTACAGCCACTGCCATCTCAGCCTGCAGAAGCGCAGAGCATCCTGCGGGAGGCTGGAAATTACACAGCGACATTGGGCAGCTGTGAAAGCACCCAGCAAACCTACTGCAGTCAAAACCCAGCAGAGCAGCCTGCCTCTCAACATGAGGAGGCTGCAGCGAGACAGCAGGGCAGCAGCTTGCTTATTCCCTTCTTTTCCTTTAATTCCCTGAAGTCTGCTTTAATAGCAGAGAGACCAAACTGTTAGGCTACTGCCTTAAGTTTTGACAAGCCACTGGTTTTTAGTGCCAGTCTTGAGACTGTCCCAGTGCTGCAACAAGGGATATGAAAAAAAAGGAGATTGCTCTTGGAGCATCCATCTAACTTTTGTTCAATTTTTTTCTGCCTGATATTGCTGAATCTCTACCTGCCAGCTGCCAAAGAAGGGATACTGCTCTTTTCTGAACTCTCGACTACATGGCCAACGTGTTGCTGAGTCCGCAAGGTGGGTCCGTGCCAGCGCCTGAGCATCCGTTGCCCACAGCAGCCCTCTGTCTGCTAAAAGCTGATGCCTTGACTAGTGCAAGGAGGGTTTCTGCTGAGGGCTGCCGCTCTTCCTGGGATGGCTATACCTGCACTCAAGCCAAGGCAATTCAAACCACACCAGAGGGCAGTAACCGAGCAGCCAGAGGTGCTCTCCTTTGTGGGGAAACCTCAAATCCTGCTTGCCCGTCCTCCACCGGGACTGGCCATCTTTGACATGAATCTGCAGATACATCTTTACAAGGCAGAGAAATCTGGGAATCTGAAGCGATTGCCGTTTATTCATATCCCACTTTTTCCAGCACGAAGAAGTTATACTCATGTCCTTCTGAGACATCGCATAGCCCGATCCAAACTCCCACTGAAGTCCATGGAAGCAATTTATCTTGCGTTCTGTCAGCTCCAGGTCAGGCTTCAGTCTCCAAAGGACAATCACAACTGAAGATAAGCAAACAAGCTATGCAGTTCTGTTTGGCTTTGCCTTTTAAGTATAATTTTTCATCTGTGTAATTAGAACTGTTCCTTTACAAATGAGGCTGGATCATATTGCATGCTGCATTTGACAGCATGAGAAACAAAATATGTGCACTTCTTTAGCTAGCAGATTTCTTTTGCCTTTTATGGAGGAAAAAAGTTCCAGTCAAAAAATTAGAATATTTACTCTCATCATAAATAATACTGCTTTCTGATATTCTGAACATCTGACGTTCTTTAAATAAGATACTTAAAAAAAAGCAATAAGAATGTAAAATTAATAAAGGCTCATTCTTGCTTTAGGACCAGGCCACATATAAACGGTATTGATAATGAAAACATCCAATATGTCATGTCAAGCACTGGATGCTCTGTAAGCCTGTTGATACCTACACCACAAGCAGCTGGAAGAAGACAACATTTTCAAGAAGGCAGATAATACTTTCTTTAAAGCAGAACCTCATATGCGAGGGAAAACTATTTGCTTGTGAGCATGTTTGTAACCTTAATTTTTTAAATGGCTCCAGCTTTGGACAATTACAGGCAACTGAAGGTGCCCTCGTTGATGCCAGCCTTATTCGTGCCTTAGTGCAAGCTACGTAGCTGCTCAAACACAGCCACCGAGTTGAGCCCAGCACGCAGAGCCACCAGGGAGACGACTGAATTTATCGGCGCCCGGGATTGGGCTCTAGGTCCTTAAAAACAGAAAGAAGTTTGTGTTGAATTGAAACCTTCCCAAGCAACGATTTTTGCAAAGACCGCTTTAGCCTCAGCGCGTTTACGAAGCCAGGTCGAGCAGCAGCCTTGCGCCGCGCGGCTGGGGCGCTGGGCGCTCAGACAGCAGCCACGGCTCTTCCCTCACGCCTCAGGAACAACGCGAGGGCTGAAGCCCGCAGATCCATCCCCCGCAGCCCAGGGAGCAAACACCACAGGGGATTTCTACGCGGAGGCACAAGAGGCTGACGCTGTGCCCAGCTCGGGCACGATTCGCGCTCACGTCTTCGCCCCCAGCACGCCGGCAGCTGCGGGGCGGGCGGGGACCGGCGGAGCGGGGCGCGGTGCCGCCGCGGGGCTGAGTCCCGACAGCGCG
>Ga0065711_1038495_pt1 | contig 18689 bp, 9 predicted proteins | sample Hoacrofraction12_FD_59098 | JGI IMG/M metagenome (GOLD analysis project Ga0065711, IMG submission 59098) | Hoatzin crop microbial communities from Cojedes, Venezuela - Epithelial fraction 12 v2 (version 2) | ecosystem: Host-associated > Birds > Digestive system > Esophagus > Crop | place...
GTGTTCAAAAAATGTGTAGATGTGGCACTTTGGGACATGGTTTAGCAGGTGTGGTGGTGTTGGGGTGACGGTTGGACTTGATGATCTTAAAGGTCTTTTCCAAGCTTAATGATTCTGTGATGATTCTTATCTCGATAGATCTCTTTCAAGCCTGGGTTTTATGAATGCAATTGCAAGGGGTAAAGGGATAAATACCCATGATTGTTACCAGCCATTGCTTGGGGGACTGTGGCGCTAAGCCATACCCCCTAGAAGTGTGTACCACAACAGGCAAAAACAATGTACCAGGCCCTTTCCTAGAGAGCCAATGGTGAGGAAGAAGGCGAGTGTGGCACTGAGTGTCAGCTCTGCCCTTCAGTGAGAGGGCAGCTGCGGAGTTTACTGCACAGCCTGTTGTAGCTAGGTAATACGGGTGGATAAATTTTGTTTAATCAGATAAATCTGTACTACAGCTGATTGAAACTTTGTTGTCTTCTGTGAGCTTTTATTTGTGACTTAAAAGAAAGATGTATTTGTGTTTTAGTGTTGCCTTTGCAAATGGATCTTTTCAGTAGAGAATCTTCAGTTTTTTGTTGAACCACTGCAAACAGGTGCAATTTCCCTTTCTGCATACACAAAAGTGTTTTTTTTTTCCCATGTAATCTCTTTCCCAAATAGTGCAAAGGGACTAAGCTGTGAAGCTGAGCATATTTCATTCCAGCTCAGTCATTAATGCTTGTTACCTCAGAGCCCTTTAGGCCCACTGGAAGAAATAAATGATTCTACTGCAGGGGAAGGCAGCATGACTTAAGACATTTTTGAGGAGTTTGTCTGGAACAAGATCCAACAGTGGTCACCTGAGAGGAGAAGTGACAGCAGCACTGGCGTAAATGAGCCTGATGTGCATGACTGCATGATGCTCATCTCATCGCACTTTCCATGTCTGTAGCTATTCACCTTTGGTAGCCCAGACAATTAATGGTAAGAAATAAGGATTTTTAGGGCACGATTCACTTGGTCCACTCCACAGGTGTGTTTTAGGGCAAGATAAGTCAGACTCCATTGACTAGGTCTCCACTGGCTCACAAGAAAGCCAAGGGCAACTTGCTGGAGGTAGACATCTGTATTCCAGATGTCTACATTTAGCTGAATGAATCCCACTCAATCCAGTCCAGTGCTGTCTGACATTGTTTGCAAGTTAAGAAGGAAAAATGCTCAGTCAGTAACGATGCACTGATCTGTTTCCAGTATTTTATTTATTAAGTGAATCAGATTGAATTTTAGCCAAATGACTGGAATAGAGCAGTGGTACAGTTGAAAACCCACTTTCCCCACCCTCAACTCCCCTGCCCCCCGCAGTCAAATAATAAAAAAATCAGACTCTTCAGCTGTAAATCTGAACTCAACATGGGACATAGAAGATCTAGTTGAGTGAAAAGAAATAAAAGTGAGCAGAGTACAACTGCTGTCCTGTGTTCCCGTCTTTTCTGTCTCCTAGTCATGGGTAAAAGAGACAGGAGTCTTATACATCCAAATTGCACTTATTTTCTTTGACTTCACTGAAATGTGACGGCTATCCATAATCAGAGAATTTGTATTCCTGTATTATAGCTGGGTATCCCACCTTGCTTTTAAAATGGCAACGAATGCGTGTGGGAGCTCATCATAGCCTTTCTATTAGTAGTAGTAGTTGGATCAGAGCCCTGATGAACAACCCAACAGCTGTGAAAGATGTTAGCTAAATGGTTTTAAATAGTTTATATTACTCTCACTGAAGAGCTTAGTGGTAGCGTTGTTATGGTCTACTTCTTTTTCATGTTTGACATGCCTGTAAAATTACCTTGTGTTTGAAGCCAGTCATATTTTACACCTCATCTTGCGAAAACTGAGTGGTCATAAGGGTAAAATCTGCTTTGTTGGAAAAGAGTTATCCATGAATTCAATAGTACAGCTCTCTTAGAATTTTTGCCATCACTCAAGAGTTTGGAGAACAGATTGTGGAGTGCAGAAGGCAGATGGCGTGGCATGGGAATGTTAATGCAAGGGGCTCACTGAGGCTTGTGTTTGGACTCTGCCAGGATCAAGTGCCATCAACTGCTGCTTCTTAGCAGTGTCCACAGCTGTATTAAACACTTCTACAAACAAACCTGTAGGAGTGCGGGCACATTAAATTCAGCTATTACTTCTGCTCTGAGCATCCAGAGATGCTTCCAGCTTGGTATGGAGAGGAGTAAATTTCTTCTGTGAAAACTCTTTTCCGTCACAGATAGGAATAAAACCTTTTATGGTTTGGGATTTTTTTGGTTGTTTTTCTTCCTTTTTTTTTTTTTTTAATTTTTCCCCTGGGGCGTGTGTGTAGTGTAAGGCTTAGCCAAGAGGTGAAAACATGCACAAGGTGTTTTGGATTTTAATAACCGATACATAACGTGGCTTTGAGAGCTAATGGATAGATTTATTCTTGTGTCTCGATTGCTGTGTGATTAGCCGTATCTCCAGAAAGCTGCATTACACTTCCTTGGCTCCTCAAGAAATAAGGTGTTGATGAAATGTCAGTTCTCATGTTCCAGTGTTAAACATTTGAGCTGAGATTTTTTGTCAAGATTTTGCCGACTCACTTGCTTTATAGGATTTACTACTAAGATCTTTCAGATCTAGCTGACCTGCTGTGTAGATTAAAATAAATAAATAATCTTAATGAAAAATATTAGTTCCTTATAGAAAATTTAGCAGTCAGCCAGTTTGTTGTTTTTCTTCATGGAAATCTTCAATTTTCCATGGAAAGTAAACATTCTTGCAAAAAATCCAATGTTTTTCCATGGAAAGCTTTTATTTATTCTCCTATTGAATCATTGCCACCTCATTTGTTGAGCTGAAATGAGTAACTATTGAAACATCTATGTAAGACCAAAGTAATATCTGTACTGCATATGAAGGCAAAAGAACATGTGGGGCTTGTCTCTGAAAGGCTGTTGTGTTGAAGTTGATCTAAAGTGTACTGAAGTCAGTGGAAAGAGTTGTATTAATCAGAAAGGGCTTTCGCTGGGTTTTCTGACAAAGTGATGGCACTTGGTGGTGGGAAGGACAGTAATGAGAAATCATTGTCTTTCCACAGCAAACAAAACTTTTTCCTGAAAGACTGCATTTTTGCTGCTGCAGATGTATTTCAGTCTCTTTCTCAAGTTTTGTTGCCCCATAAATGAAGAAGGGACTGGGTTGCCTTTGCCATGGGGAGAGGAAGGAAAGAGAGCTGCAGTAGAGGCCTGGAGAGGAGTTGTTCTTGCTGTCAGTGGGTGAGCAAAATGATAAATAAACTGCAGCAGTGACTTCTGGTGTAGGCAAGTATGTCCCTACGACCATGGCTACTGTCCCATGCGCCCTGGTGCAAACTACAGAGCTGCAACAGTCTAGGTTTTAGGTTACCACCAATGCAAGGAGGGACCAGTCTGCTGCCCTAGTGGTTACCGATCTGCCAGTGATGAGCACCATCCCTGAGGACCCATACACTTGCGGCGCTGCACAGCTCATGTGCACTCTGAAGCTCTTCTCCCCTTCCCAGGAGAGAGCATCCCCTACCTGCGGGGCCCCTGGCAGAGGGGTCACATGGTGCCTGCGGATCACGGACCTGGCATTTCCATCACTGGGTAGCAGATGTGAAAATGACTCCTGGAAAGGTTCGCTTGACTTTGGCTGACTTCAGTCTGTCCTGTTTGCTTAACTTCATAAATGCACGGTGAGGAAGTTGTTAAAACACACTTTCTGTTTCTTTCCTTCCCAACAGTGTTCAGCTTAAAAACTTTAGAAGTGAAGAGAGGCAGAGATGGAGTTTCTCTTGTTCTGTGCCAGCTTCTTTCAAGGTGTGGCTGCCATGATAAAAAGAAATACCCTTCTGCCATTCAAGCACTGCTTTCAGTGGAAAATGATGGCGCTTTAAATATTTATTTCTGTAACCCTTTGGCTCCTGTAATGAAACTTAAAACTTTCTCCGTGTCTTTGGCTGCTGCTTTTGCTGAATTTGTATCGTGTTTGCTGCCTTAAATGAACAGTGAGGAAAAGCTCAAAGGAAACATGTGGACAGGCGAGGAATATGTCAGCAGTCAAGAAAAATCAAGCGGTTTTCCTGCAAGTGAAAGGAGATTTTAATCTGCAGGGCCTCCACTGCAGGGATTAGGTAGCAGTGACTGAGGATGAAGCGGAGCTGGTGAGGGAATGTGCCCATTCCTCCCAGTAGCAGCCTGTATTTGAGCAAAGCGTACTCTGTGTTTATATGGCCACCACCGCATGCATCAGAGGTCTAAGTTGTCACCTTGTGAATGGAAAAGTTAATCTCAGTAAGGTGATTTATTTTTAGTTAGTCTAAAAAAAAAAGTATAGTGAAGGAGAGGCTGAGTTGGCCTCACACTACACTGGATTAAAAAGTCTAAATTTGTGTGTAGCGCAAAAAATTTTGGAGTTTATTTTCAGTCTCCTTTCAATCATAAACACTGCTTCTTTTAATGTAAGAGCAATTCCTTCTCCTTTCTTAGCACTGAAACAATCTTTTGAGCTTTTCCTTTTAGACATCTCTTTCCTTCCTTTTAACTCATCAGCGTAATTAAGATGTAGGATCTTGATCCCTGACTGCATTGCAGATAAGAGATTCATTTCTTAAAAGACCCTCACAGCTTCTTCTTGGGATGCTGTTGCTGCAACACACTGCACAAGGGAGAGTTAGTTCACATCATAGAGATTATTTCCTCTAAACCTGGAAAAAATAATTGTAGTTACTGGTGGGGTGAACTTCAGATGAGCACTTCAATGTTAGTAAAGTCAAAACTTTTTGAATTACGTGTATTTACTCAAATTTCACCTTAGAATAAGTGATTTTGCATCATCCGGGATGACTGCATTCCTACTGATGAGTTTATCCTCGCTGCATCCTTGCTGACATTAGCCAGGACTTGTCTGCAGGTGAGGGAAACAGAGACTCGGTGGTCTTTTTGCTCTGCCTGCTTACCGTGCAGCCAGCTGGTGTAGCACGTAAGGCAGGGATGGGCTAGCTGAGAGGAACGAAGGTAATGCCAGGTACGGTCAGATACTAGCAGCTTCTGACAAAGCAGGGAGCTAGCTGGCATCTCCTGGTTTCTTCCTGCACGGCCTTCCTGCCTGCGGGGATGGCTCTTCGTTCCTGCTGGTTGCCCAGAAAACCTGCCAGAACTAGCACTGCTTGTAAGCATTTCCGTAGCAGCCAGGAAATGCTAGACCTGCATACGGAGAAGTGGGGAGAAGGGTTTCAGCATGTTAGAGATGTTCCTGTGGGACTTGGGTCCTAGTCATGATGGCAGGCTCCCCTCCTGCCTCTGGGCTTTGGCCTTGTTTGGGGGTTTCAGCTCATGCCTTGGAGATGGGGTTTTTTTACCCTTTGTTAGACCAACACATCTCGGAGTAAGATGGAATAAAATAGTTCGTGGACCATGGCATGTTGCCATGTGAAAGAATGGTGGGTTTTGACAGTTTTCTTAGGAAATAAAAAGAAAATAGTGGGAACTTTACTACTTTTTTTTTTTTTTAAACCAAACACAAACTAAATAAAGCTTTATAGTGTAAGCAAGTGGCTGATGCTTCCCTGCTGGTAAAATTTTGTAGCCCTCATCTGATCTGTAAACCAGGCACAGCAAATAATACTGCTGCGGAAAGCTGCCTTGGGGCTGTTGAGCAGGACTCGTAGGGGAGAAGAGGCATTGCTGAAGATGCTGCTCATGCCTACGTTCTTCAAGATCTGTTGCAGGGACATGTCCTTTTTTCCCAGGTGGCTGGCACAGGGTGGCCCTCACCATATAGTTCGTCCCTGGTCACCCTGGGGTGGTCTGGCCACCCTTGTTCGTCGCAGTGAGGTGCTGTCGCTGGCTCAGCAGCTGTCCCGCAAGACCCGTGCTTCTGCTCACCAAACGGATCTGGCCTGCACCTCGTGGCACGGCGCAGCTGCCGTAGCGAGTCCCAGGAGGCTGCCAGAAGGCTCGTGCAGGTGTGGCTCTGCCACCTTCTCCTTCTTCCGCTCCTTCCAGTCTGGGACACCCTGCTGCTGCAGGGTCTGGGATTCGCGTGTTGCCGTGTAACCTTGTGGGAAAGGCAGGGGGGGTCTGGTAGCAGGCTCGGTGGGGCCGGTTCCCGTGGGCAGTCAAGACCTGTGTGTGTGAAAAGCGGTGACGAGAAGGCACGGCCATCACTTTCTAGGCCAGTACTCACAGGAAGGGAAGCTTAGGGAGCAGTGTCCAAGTGATAGTCAAAAAAACCCAAACAATGACCCAAAACCATAGGATAGTTTAGGATTAAAATATAACAGGGAATTTGTTAATTTAAACAAACTACGTTCAGGCACTGGAGTACTATTGCTACGATGTGATTTACTAAAATGACGTGAGCTCTGCCTTTTGCTGGTTTTTGCGTGTAACCTTGCTGAAGGGAGCACAGCTGTATGTGCAAGTAAGGCGAGGAAACCTCCTTCTGTGGCTTCTAACCAAGGAGTTCGCGTTTTTGCATGAAGATTTATAGCTGTGTAAGAAACATTCTTCCACATTAGCACGATGGTATTTTAGATATCAGAGTGGCATCAGTCAATGTGTGAAGGAAACCTTGACAGGGCAGGAAGCCAAGAGAGAGACTCGTATACCTGCAGCCGTAGCACTTGCAGTCGCACAGCTTCATGTTCAGCGATACCTGTGGCATAAGGCAGCTTGTGAAAGGTAAAATTATCACCGACAGTTTCTGATGGCAGAACTGCCATTTCCCTGGCCCCTGAGCAGAATAAATCAGGCCACTTTTACATTTGTTCATAAAGGAATGTGGTGGGTTGCATTCCCTGTGTCCAGCTAATTCTATCTACAAGAGCCACCCAGAATATGAAAAGGACGTTGTAGGGAGTCTGGCCTCTCTAAGAGGCCAAATGTACTGCATAAGATTGAATTTTGACTCTTACAAAGTAGGATAGAAGCTCTCAGTTTGGGGATCCCTACGTGTGTTAGATGCTGCTCTCCTTACCCCAGGCTTTATCTTCCTCTGCTTTTTATTGCAAGTCTGTCTGTGCTCTGTCTCACAGCCCTTCTGTTTGTTCCCCTTTTTCTCCACAAGAGCCAAAGTGGGTCTGGTCTTTGATGTTTTAATGGCATTGCTGCTTTCCCACAGTGTGTGGCTGCAGTGTCTGGTCTGTCACCAGTCCTCCTAGGCAGTAGCTTAGAAAACGCCTTGTTTAATGACTGAACGAACTCATACTCTGTCCTGTGATTTCCCTGACATTCGTTGAGCATTTTATGCCACCATGTGTCATGTTGAAGAGCAATAGTTTTGTGTCCTGTTATCTAGAAGCACAGTCCTGATAGTATTATCTAACAAAGACGTCGGTGTAATCAGAAGCACTTTTCCTTATGTTTAAGCTTTGCTTTACATGGCTTTCTTGAAATCATAGACTGCTGTTATGCAGTAATATACATATATATATGTATATATAGAAAGCTATGTGAAGTTGTCTTCTACTCTCATAGCTTTAGCCAGCAGGTCAACTCAGGAGACTTTCCACATTACTTTAGTGCCTTTCTTAGAGATGAGCATAATACCGTCTTCTGCTATTTCCAAGTAGTACCCTGATCTAATCACCTTTCTTTTCTTCAGTTAAATTTTGTACTTTTGGCATAGGGGCTTGCTTTCTTGTTTGTCTTAGGACAGTATCATTGTTGTCTTCTATAAATGAGATTCTGTGTCCTGTAGTGATGCCTCATTTTTGCATTGCCCCAAAAAATACTAAAGATTTTTTTTTGGACATATTTCGAAACAGTGAACTGTTTACTTTTAATCTCATTTTTACTAGGAGAATTCCTGAGAGTCTAGGGTAATGAATTAACAAGAAGTAATTAGAAATGTAAGATCAGAAAGTAGATATATTTCCCTTTGTTCCACTGCTCCTCTTACCTGTTGCATGTCAGTTATAGTAATTACAGTGTACCATATTCCCATATAATACTAGCAGAGTTAATTTTTAGTCAGTGCTCGGAGGTGATTTTTAGTCAGGTGAAAACTGTCTCAAGATTCTCTGTTTGTGTTAGTACATGGCAAAGAAAAATGCCACTCCTAAAAAAAGCTATCCATTACATTTGAATAAGCAGAGGTAAAATTTTGCTTAGTGATCTAATCCTGCCCAGGCGTCTGTCTGTATGTATATCTCCTGAGCCACCAGTGGCAGAGAATGCAGTTGCTTTCTTGATTCTTCTTTTTCATCAGTGTTTGCTTTGTCAGGGTCAAAAGTATTCCGGGCATTTAATTACACAGCATGTTTTCAAGAGGATCCCACGGGCTTACTCCACATACAGTTGTAGGTCACCATACTCCAACACAGTGTAAACAGTATGACTCAGGATGTGAAATAACTGTGAGCCCTGGCCTGGCATCTCTTCAGCCAGTCTTTTGCTAACAGAACTTTTTCAACAAAAAAACAATTCCCTTGTTTTTGCAGTCAGGGAAGGTCATTCCTTTTATGAGGTGGGTGTCTGATTTTAGAATTTAGAGCTGCAGAAACAGGTTCTGGTTGTTATGCTTAATGTGTAGGCTTTATACTTACAGAAGTCAATTTGGATGCATTCTCTAGACATAAGGAAAAGGGGAGGTTTTTTGCATCAGAAGATAAGGGGACACACAAGGGTGCTCTAACTGCATAGCAGCACAGTTACAGCTTCAGCTTCTTGTGATTTAGAAGTAGGCAATGGATGAAGAATCCATTCTAAAGAAACCACATGAATTGTCCTACTTGATTATGAAAGATTTCAGTTTTGCTGCCATGTATGTGGGTTGAATAAATGGTTCAACTTGGATGAATGTCTGAAAAGAGAAGATGCACAGGAGATTTGAATGCTGCAATGTGTGTGGGAAGCAGGTGCTTAAAAGTGGAGAGGGCTGCTCAGTCAGGTCAGAGCAGCGTTGGCATGAGCTGTTCACAGGAGATAAGTGCAGGCAGCGACGTATTGCTCGCTGTGGATCAGCCTGCATCTCTTCAGCAGAGCAGGCCCACTTCCAGAAGGCAGCGATGTCTTGCGATCCTTTTGCCTGAGGATTTTTGTGGAACCTGAACTTTGCTTTAGGTAGAAAGTCAAGTTCCAAGATAAGTTCAGGAAAGTAGCCAGCCTTCTGTTTCCTCTTACAGACTTAGGCTACAATAGAAGAGTCAAAATAAGCATGTGTGGGGAATTCTGCATGAAAACAAAACTTGTGTTTCTGCTAGAGACTTCTTCCAGGGTTGGTTTCTGTGGGTTGTTTTCAATGTGATCGGGTCAAACTTAAGTGAGTCTATCTACACTGCGCTGTAATTTTTGCACATGCTGGTGGTACTGTGTGGATGAATACTTTCAGTAGTTTTCACGTCTATAACTCAGTGGTTGTCTGTAAATGAAACAGTTTTATCTTTTATCTTTCTGTGGGAGTCTTGGCTATATGCATGTGTGGGTAACATGTTGAAGAATCCAGAGCGCTCCCTTTTCTAGAAACCTCTCTTGGTCCTTAATTTTCTTTTCGTTTTACAAAAAATCCCTTTACATTTTCTGTGCTGTAGAGTGTGCTCTTTGGGGAGCTCGCCCACCCATTGCCTTATATTTTTGAGGCATGGAATTTTTTAAAAGGCTTCAAAGGTATGGATTGTGTGCAAAGAAATGTGGCAATGGTGTTTGCTCAGTGTTAATGTAGTTTTGACCAGAAACAGCACAGATGATGTATCTGAAACCATTTCTGAACATGGTGGTCTGTTCTTTAGCTGAAAATGCCTGTTCATCAAGGAAATGAATTTTATCTTTTCAGGAATGCGAGCTTTAGGACATGTGGATCTCCTGGGTTGTTTGTTTGTTACCAAATAAAAAATACACTGAAAAGAAAAGCACTCCAGGACATACTAAATAACTGCTGCTTCTGTCTCAAAGCGTGGGGGAAAAAAGACCTTCTGGACAAAATACTGAAACTTGAATTCATTGCTTCATCTAACCCAAAGAAGCTACTCTTGCTTTTCATAAATCTTTCATTATGTTGGGCTACAGTGGATGTTTACTGTAGTTCTGCAAGTCCTGGGTCAGTATATTCCTATGCAGTAGCTGTGGTGTTGTATGGATCTATTTGTAGTAGGGTTTCCAGTGCTTTACTAAAGTTATGTGATCCACAACCCTGTGGCAGAGACCATGAAGCTGAAGATTGTTGGGAAGGTTGTAAGCGCTCTCGTGTATAATAATACTTTACCAAGTAGTGTAGGAATTACATGAAATTAGGTCTGAACCAAAACTTCCCCTAGCGTGGACATTTGAGGCAGGGCTACTTTCTTTCTGTTCCAGAGCCAGACCCGTAATGCACTCTTCACTGCTGAAGTCTTGGCAAGCTCTTCAGCTAGAAGACCATGTTAGCCAGTTTTTAGAATAAAAATGTGGATTCAGTGAGAGATTCATTACTCACAGCAGAGCAAACTGGTTCACATTAGATAAAAGCATTTGTGCTTTCCATATCGAATAGAAACTCTATGTTGAACTCGGGTGTCTTTTTTCAGGTTACTGCCTTACATGCTGCAGGAGGTGAGTCTGGCTGAGCTGTCCATAGCATCTACCCACCTCCTTCTCTTGAGTAGTACCCAACAATATAAATTAAATTTTCTCTAAAGTGGCTATTACCCTAGCTTTATCAAAATCAGATTTCTTGTGCTCCAGCTACCTTTTCAATTTTCTATAGTTTTCTGAATTTCATCATGGCCTTTTCTAGTTTTGCATAAACTTAATAATTTGGCATCAGTTGCCACTTCAGTGCTTGCTTATTTTTCCCAATCGTTTAAAATTGCACTAAACAGTGGTCCTCACTCTTTGAATGCCAGACCATACTCTTAACCTGTTACTATGTCTCCTCTATTAATGGTTTAACATGATTAAAATTCTGACATGAATCATCCGGGCAAGGAAAATGTTAATGTGAAAGACAATGCCTGGAGCATGGACCTGAGGTTCATAGAAATTAAAGCTTTTAGAAACAGTATCACATCACTAGGAATTTACCCTCCTTAACCTTCACCCCCTACCCCACAAAACCCAGAAGTAAGCCAAGAAAAAGGCAACAGGTGCAGGTAAAGATTTTGTTTGTTTTACGAAGAAATTACTTTTTAAAAATGGAAATGGTAAAATAATCACCTCTTTCTCCTCTCAAATGCTTCCATGCTTTATAAATGACTTTGGAAGCACTGAAATGTCATCATTGAACATCTAAAGATGGGAAGTGTCTGCTTGTCTCCATGCTTTGGGTGAATTCAGGTGTGGTCTGGTTCTTTGCCTGGTCTCCCTCAGCATAAAAATAGACCCCACAGTGTTCAGTGGTCCCTCCGTCGGACACCCATGCGACAGTAACTTTCCAAGTGTCCTGTTTGACAAATGCAATACTAAACATGTCTGGGTAGTTACCATCTCTAGCAAAGAAATCCTGGAGATCCGTTTGATCTCCAAGGCACGCATCCCTAGCATTTGAACTGAAGGAATCACTTTATTAGCTGCTACCATTAGCAGTCACCATCTCCTTTGTGAACCAGCCAGCTACTAGCCGGTGTATGATAAGCACTCCTGACCACCCAGTTTGTTGTTTAAATAATCCGGAGAGTTTAAAAAACCCCAGGCCCTTGCACCACCACCACCAAACTTGGCATGTCCTAGAGAGCTTTGTTTGGAGCTGTTATTGTTTCCCTAAGAGGAAATACTGCTGTATGTTTGAGGTCCTGTGCTGGGAGTTTAGAAATCTGAGTTGAATTCTCAGCTGTAAAGCAGTAATCTGGTGTGAAGCTGGGAAGGCACTTGGAATTTTTCTTTCAGTTTCTGATCTTTGTGTCGCCCTCCTCTCTTGCCCTTGAGTCGTCACGCCTGTTTGCTCCACTGGCTTTTTGCACTTTGAGGACAGTCTGTAACTTGCTTGCAGTTCCTATGGTGATCATTTGTTTTATGGATTTGTGTATTACTGGAACACTAATTGTCTGAATCCAGCTCAGGATTCAGTGCGGTTTTGCCAGACAAATCTGAGTTTTGTTTTCATTCTTTTTCCTTTGCACTCTGTTTTTTCCCGTCCCTTTCGGTGTTTTGGCAAGGGCAGACATTGCCAAATCGCACCGCAGCGTGTGGCGGTGAGGGGAGCTGGGTGAAAGTGTGCAGATTGGTTACTCACAACTGCCAACAGTGTTGTAAGAGATGAAGCGCTCCAGGGTCAGGGGCCAAGGCAACAAATCACACAGATGCTTTTAAGTTGGAGGCATTGATTGTTTGCTTTAAAATTCTTCTCATCTTCCATGCATTTTGTGCATGTGCGCATATTTGCCAGCTGGGCTACATCAGTCTGATTCTGTAAATATATTTTCCACAATGCTTTCAATTGTTTTCTCTATTTGGGACCTTCTGTTAGGCTGTTCCACTCGTATCTATTTTAATGCTTCGTACAGCCACAGCTTAAACTTTCTACGCCCTGTTACAAATATCTGTTGATGTTTTTCATCAAAAGCAGAATAAGCTGTTATCTGGCCTGTTGATAGTGAAGAATTGCACCCAGGGCCTCAAGCTATAACACCTCAAAATGTGACCTTGCTGGATCTCCTAAGAAAAACAAGGCCTGGCAAACTGGGAAACTGCGTGGGAAGACTTGAGGCCTGACAAGCTGTCGCAAAGAGGGTGTGGGGCTTTGGGTTTTGGCTTTGCTTCCTCCAAGTTAGTGATGAGCCAGTTGCCCAGCATGATAATGCGCTAACATTGTAGGTGCTTTTGTCTCAAATGGACCAAAAAACTTTAGGCATAGATTATCCCTTCTGAGTTAAGGCAGTTAACTGTTGTAAAGTGAGGGCCTCATTGCTGCAGTCTGGCTGTGTTGCTAAACAAGGCAGGCAGATACCGTTGGTGACTTTGGGTCTTGGGGACTAAAGAGGGTGTGAAAGAAAGAGAATACACCTAAGCGTCCAGTCATGAGTCTCAACTTAAGGTGTTGACCTTGGGGTATCTCAAGCCTACTTTTCAGGAGATAGAAGTATCACCGATGTTGGTGGAGCCAATATTTCATTTGCTTTTCCTTCCCTCCAGCAGCTGACACCAGCTTCACCTCAGAGAACAACCAAGAGAAGCAGAGATGAGGTTTAGGTTAAAAAATGAGCCTGGAAGGCGTGTATCTCACAGCTTTTTCCTCTGAGTGACTCTCAGTAATCTTGGGGATGAGTTGTGGGGAAAATCAGAGCTCCCAAGTATGGCAGAAGGCAGCTGGTTGGAACTGAGTTCCTTGTGGATGCCAAGAATTTACCTGGGCTCAGAAATGAATCACATGAATCCATGCCATAATACTTCAAAGAGAAACACAGAAATGCAGCCCTGGAGTCAGGGAGCCTCCACATTTTCCTGGAAGCTGGGACAATATGTCAGGGGGATATCACTGTGTGCGTGGCCTTTTCTTCTGCTCTGTTAGGATTTGCCATTGGCTGTAATTGGGAATGGACACAGACTGAGACAGTCCCCTGGACTTACCCAGTATTCTTACCCCATATTCTCATTCTTGTGAATATTTTAAGTTAATTACAGTTGAAATGCCACGATCACAGGAGATCCTTAAAGAGGGTTTTAATGAATTTGACATGTTTGCTGGTGCTCCAGTTGGCTGACAGCCATTTTTCATTAGCTGGTTGCACAAATAGCGTCTTCATCCAAGGCTGCACTGAAAGTATTTTACAGTGACAGGTAGAAAGATACAGAAAAGCTGTGCTTGTAGGCATGTTACAGGCAGGATAACCTGCAAAAGCATAGGCTCTGGCATCAGAAGGGGCAGGGGCTGCTCTGGGAGGAGAGACAGAGACCAAGTCTGTGCTGTAATCTGAGGAAGGAACAAAAGAGTTTTACAGCCTGGAGAAGTAATTGTCAATGGGATGTGAGACTCTAAGATAAATGAGTTAAAGCCAGAGGGCTGTTTGAAAGGACGTTTCCTCTTGCTGTAGTTGTCCCTCCCAGTCTTCTATAAATGTCTCATTTAATAAAAAGAAGATGGTGGCAAACAGTTCTGCAGTGTTACTTTGCAGGTGTGTGTTTGTTTCCAGAGACTGAGGGAGGAGGCAAAGGTTCTAAATTGACCATATTGTTATAAAACAATCCTAGTTTTTATCACTGTTTGCTTTTAAGAAATCAGCGTTTTGTGCTGCTTCCTGTTTCCATAATCAGCTGGAAGTGCGCTTGCTAACAGAGTGGGAAGCAAGTATTTCGTTATGTTGCAAATGACATGAAAGTGAAGCTGGCTTGAAAATCCTTCTTCCTCTGCCACCCCTTGTTTAACATTTTCTTTCTTCTCCAAGTTATCGTTGCAGAGTCCCAGGATGAATATCTTGGCAATTGTCAAAAGAATGAAAAAATATGCAAGCTGTTCTCTGATTTTATTTTTAGTTTGAAAAATAGTGGCTGTGTTTGTGTCTGGTCAACAGGTTCCTTGACAAGTCGAACAAATTCTCTTCTATTGCTGGATCTAAAAGCAGCCTTGTTATTTCATAAAAAGGGAAAGAAAGGCTCCCGAAGAGAGATTGAAGCAACTTTGGAAGCCTTTTGTGGTTTAGTATTTAGCATTTTAAATATGAGGGGAAAACCTGAACTCCAGGGGGAATGACTGGGCTGGGAAAGATTGTGTGACTTCAGATGATATCATTAAGCCCTGGCAGATGTGTTGTGTGATGGGTCCAGCAGCTGAGAAGTGCTCTAGAAAACCTGATTTTATGTGAGATAGCAAAGAACAGCTAAAGCTGATGGCTGTGTTCATCTGATTCTCAAAATGGAAGAAACATAGTGACAATTGGCAATGCTCAAACATCTGAGAGCGTTTGGTCCCCTCTCAGATTATGCCGAAATTATGAATGTTCTCCTTTACTGGTATACACAGAAACACTGACGACAATATCTTAGGGATTCAGACTGCTTTGATTGTTTTTGTCTGTGGAATGCCAAGAGCTTCTGTGCAGGCTCTTTGGCCTGTGTAACTCGCAATGCAGTCATCTGAAATTTTGTCAGTCTACTTTGGTAGAAGTCAAGGGGGTCGTTTCCCCTCAACCTGGGGACAAGTGTGCCTGACAGCAGATGAAGAATGCTAGTTTGATTCTGCATGGTCATTTTGAAGAGGGGGCATGAATGCGCAAGGAGGAGTGGTAGATCTTCCAGAGGTTATTTCAAGAAGTACAGTGCCAGAGGGGAGGAAGATCGTGAGATCGTAGAAGTTTTTTACCCTGGAGTCATCATTGTTGTGTCCTTCCACATTCCAGAAATTGCTCCTTCCAAAGTAAAGAGGTGTCCTACCCAGTGACGATATCTACCATTTCTAAATGCTGCATAGAGTTTGAGTACCAAGGGACTATAAACCAATTCTTTCTAGCCATATACAAAGTATAGCGGCTGAAAAAAGGGGCTGCTCCGAAAAGAGACAGCTAACATTTAGCAGTCTTGAAGAGTGATGACTGGGAGCAGAAAGGATGCCAGACCAACATGAACAGGCAGAGACGGAGACTGGCCGGGATTTGGACAGCCCATTAGGACGGATTCAGGAGCAGAGAGGAAGCGCCCTATGGCTTTAACGAAGACTTTGGTTTTCTGATTCATTTGTAAAACAATACTTATAGCGGTATGTCATTTTCTTATCTCATGAGCATTGGTTAATTAGAGGCTATGTGAATGCTAAATGACTTTTGGCTTAGTCCTACTCTGGAAAAAGTGGGAGGTAAAGGAGAAGGAAAAACAAAAGGCAGAACAAAGGTTGGATTGAACGGAAGTGTTCTGAACAAAACTGTCCATGAAAAAAAAAAAAAAAAGAAAACAGAAAACCAAGCTACTCAGACATTTTCAAGTTGAATATTTAATTCTGGTGAAGGCAGTGGTTGCTCCTTTTCCATTGTAGAAAAGGTTTTTACAGAAGGGAAGAATTAAATTAAACTTCAAAAGCATTTACAAAACCAGTGAAAACAGAGGTAGATGGTGGGCTGATGGTAACAGCTGCTAACCAAGGCAGGGAGTAGGGTATTCATCCTGGATGTGAAAGGAATGTTAGCTTCCCTCTGCCTGAGGAGAGGAAGAAGCCTAGGTGAGAAACCGAAAGATCTGTAGAAGATCAGGCCCTGAAATGAGGATTCACAGATAGTAAAGCCACAGCAGAAAAACCTCATTTAATTCTTGCCATCTGAGTTCCTTCTCCAAAATGCTTAGAAGGCTTCCTAAATGATCCTTTCATTGTGGGAGACAAATGAGGTGAGTTGTCTCCAGCTGAAGTGGCAGGGGAAGAGGTTGTGTGATAAACTGATGCAATGAATAATTGTGTTTGCATTTCCAGGACCAACTGGTTTTCACCCAAAAGTTCTAAGGGTACTCAAATGGAAAATAGCAAACTATGAACTCCAGTTCTTAAGCTGCCACTTAATTTGCTTTTTGGTATCAGAACAATGGCAAATGCAGTACAAATGTAACAGACTTCATGGAGACTAAATACTCTTTGACTTCGTTACATACCAGGGAAACTGAAAGAAAGTATAAGAAGAATAAAATTATTACGTCCGTAAACCATATGCTAGAATGAGGAAAAACCAGTGTGATTTTCTTAGGGAGATAACCATTTCTCACAAATCTGTTTGCGTTCATTAGAAAGAGTCAGTGAAGATACTATTCTGGATATTGTAGAAATGAATTTCTAAAAAGGTTTTCCAAGTTCTTTCATTAAGTAGCTTTGTAGAAATGAAGCCCTGAAGACAAAAGGTACTACTGTGACTTAGGAGCTGATTGAAGAGTCAAATAAATAGTCTGGTTTTGTAGTTTAAGAGGATTAGGGGGGTGTCATACACAACCATATTGGGCCTGTGTTCATAAATGGTACAGAAGAAGGATGAATGGTGAGATGACAAAGTTTGCTGATGATACAGTAGTATTCAGGGTAGGAAAAAATTGCCAAATGTATGGTAATATTCAAGGTAGAAAAAACCCAAAACATGTTATTCTAGGTTTGCAGAAAGGTTTTGCGGTGAATGGGCAATAAAGTGGCAAATTAAATTCCCAGTAACATACATGGCATAAGCCAGCTGTAAATATAAACACACAATTATAGGGTTTAAACTAGTTATTACGATTGAATACAGAAATGTTAAAATCATTATGGCTAGCTCTTTGAAAACATCAGCTCAAGCGGCAGCCAAAAAGTCAATTCTTGATCAGAATTTATTAGAGAGGTAGAGAGCCAAGCTGAAAATTAAATTATGTTCAGGATATCTCTGCGTATCCTGGGCACTGTCATCTTTCTCTGCTTTCAGAAAAAGGTATGACAAAGCTAGAGAGGTATAAAGAAAGAAGAATAGTTAGAGGAGTAAGATGAGTTCAGAAGGTGATTGGGCAAGTTCAATGAAGAAAAGTCATGAAGGTTTAATAACAAAAATTTTAGGTAAAAAAATAAAGTGGGCAATGGGCACAAACTGAAGCGTAAGAAGTTCCTCCTGAACATGAGCAAGAATTTACTCTGAGGGTGATGGAGCACTGGAACAGCCTGCCTGGACAGGTTGTGGAGTTGCTTTCTCTGGAGATCTTCAAAACCTGCCTGGACGTGGTTCTGTGCAGCCTGCTCTGGGGAAACCTGCTTTGGCAGGGGGGTTGGACTAGATGATCCCCAGAGGTCCCTTCCAACCCCTACCACTCTGTGATTCTGTGAACTTCGGAGTATATAACAGGAATAGTGGTGTTCTGTCATCTCTCCACTCTTGTAGTCTCTTGCCTCAATGTCGTTTATTGACTGCTGTATGTGCCATAACTACCAGTTAGTTTGATCCCCTGCAGCTAGTCTGGGCTCCTCGCTGAAGCTGCATTTCTCACTGGCTGTGGGAGGACCCTCATCACAAGGCTGTCTCTGCTGTTCTGGTCTGGGCTTTGCCGTCCAGTAATGCTATTCCACTTCCTATCAAGTGTTGTGATCTTCTGGCAAAAAAGTCAGCTTTTGACCAAAACCTGATAGTTAAATCATGAACTTAGTGGTGTGCCATGAATCAGGCTGAGGGTGGGTATAAACTTGGCTTGCTCAAGTGGCTCTTGTCCTCTGTCATAAATAAGGGGTACTTTGTGGGGGAGGAGGATGGGCAAGCAGTTTAAGACTTCCCTTAGTAGTGTTGGCTGAAAAAAAGATTCCTGTTGGATTTGCAGCGGGGTGGTGAGAATCTTTTTCACCCTTTTTATGGTCGGGTCTGTGCATTTCTTGGCGCACCCCAGCCCGAGGCAAAGGGCCCGTAGTCACTGTCAGACCCCCTCACTGGCAATGAGGAGGGCCTGTGTATTTCGTGCAAGCAGAACACCTTCACAGAAAAAGTTCAAGAAATCATGCCTCGGCACCGACAGATCCCCAGAAGGCTACAGAGCACTGCAGCATTGAATGCTTCATAAGCCTGATGGGGAGGAACAAAAAATCCATGCAAATACTCGTGAGCATTCCCTCTAGTTTCTGTGTATTGGAAGGTAATGAGCTGCCACTCTTGGTCACGGGGAAGAGTTCCTACTTTGTAACTGAAACTTCATTGCTTCGCAGAGGTGTTCATACGTGTTTGTTCATCTAGTCTTCGTGTGTGATGCCTGTCACAGGAACTCAGGTTTGTGTATGCTCTTTTAAAGAAGAGGGGGAAACAAAGTACAGCAAAGCAAGTTAAAAAAAAAAAAAAAAAAAAAAAAAAAAAA
>Ga0065711_1038498_pt1 | contig 18689 bp, 10 predicted proteins | sample Hoacrofraction12_FD_59098 | JGI IMG/M metagenome (GOLD analysis project Ga0065711, IMG submission 59098) | Hoatzin crop microbial communities from Cojedes, Venezuela - Epithelial fraction 12 v2 (version 2) | ecosystem: Host-associated > Birds > Digestive system > Esophagus > Crop | place...
GGGGTGGAGGGGCTCACAGAGGGCCCCCAGACCTCCTTTGACATCCCACCCTTCCTCCATGGTGAAGTTCGGCTAACGACTCCCTGGTTCTCCACGTCCCACAGTAAATTTCCCCCTCCAGGTCGCAGAGCTGGCTCCCAGCAGTGTATTTACAAGCTCTGTAAGCAACCAAGCTTCCCATATTTTGGTACAAAAGGATTTCTTGCAGACTTTCTTCTAAATTAGCTGTGTCTCAAGCCACTCAGTTTGGAGACCAGGGAATTGGTGAACATGCCGTACCGGCAGCGCACAGAGCTCCTTTTCTCCTCCCGGAGTGAAAAGGTGAAAGCTCCAAGGTGCTCCCGTTTCTGCTTCGGGATATACGCAACTCTAGAAAGTATCTCAATTAATTATTAACATGTTTTACCCTGTGTTGGCAAGAAATGTGCGTATGAACTAATTTAGATCCCTACCTGCATCAAAGCTCAGAAATGCAGCCGGGCTTAATGAGGGCAGTTTATTTGCTGCGGAACTAACACATTAAATGTCAAACTAACGAATTCTAAGGTCAGTGTATATTACGGCAGAAAACATAAACGTTGATGAGCATGATGCACTACCAACTCCGACTTCTAAAACTCTAAAACATAAGGCTATGTTTAGAAGTATACACTTTGATTAGGAGCACGATTATCACAAATAAAACCTCATATTAATGAGACTAATATACTATTGCATATTAAATTTTTTATGTTGAGAGGTAAAGCGTATTCTTATATTAGCATATGCATTTTGTTTTTAAGCTCTGGAGGACAAGGAGACTTATTTATAAAGTCTCTCCCAGTTCCAATAAATTATGCATGAATTTTAATCAGTTAGCAAATGAACAAGTAATTGTTCTGCAGCATTATTAGTATTCTTCATAATACAATATACTATCAGAACCAGAGGTGAGGTGCAACCAGAAATCCCAAAAGTACACTAAGTATCAACTGAAGCATGCAATCCCAATACACCAGATAAACTCTTCTGATGTTACCCAATTACCTTTCTATTAATTATTCTCATTCGTTATTCTATAACCAGATCCATCAAATATTACCCAATTACAATTTCAAAACACATCATTTCCTTTTATACACACAGCAAACTGAAATTTTGGTGGTTTAAAAATTGCCATTGATAACTAAAAGACAGAACAAAGCCACCATTAATCTTTTGGTTGCCATTCCTGCAGCAAATATCACACTTATCAGGAATACTCCTATTTCGGTGGGTTCTTAAGGACGATTTACATCCTTCAAAGAAGCAACGTTGCTGGCTTTTCACTCTAGCAATCTGGGTCCACCTAGTAGTAAACAACATAGTTGCAGAGCGTCCCGAGAAGACAGCCTGCCAAAAATCAACCTCTTAGATGAGGTATGAAAAAACAGGAGATGCGTGAAAGGGAAACCCAAAGAAAATCACCCTCTCAGAAGTTTGGTCTGGTTCATAAACAATATAGAAACTCAGCTTGAGTCAAGCTGAGCGACCGCCTTGGCGTTCAGGGCCTGGCAGCCAGGCAGCGTTGCAGACGCTGAGGCTCCCCAGCCCCCCATCACAGCAGCCTCCCCCCGCCCAGCCCTGGCGAGGGCTCCGCCTGCACATGGCCACCACAGCAATCGCATTTCGGGGCTCCCAGTCACCCACACCAGCAGCCAGGTCGGGCAGTACGGTGACCTCCTTCCGTCCCCCTCCTGCCTGGGTCACTGCTGCCAAACTGGGGAATTCTATTTACCCTTTGTTTCTGTCAAAAACCAAACCACTCCCCTCAGTTACTACGAGCAGCTGTGTCAGTGCATCGATGGCTAAGGCACATCGTATTCCTAGCAAGCAATTCTCACTGAGCACGGTTCCCCTTTTCACGGCCGTGAGTCCTCTGTGAATAGCCATAAAAGTTCTAAACAACATTTCATGAAAAGATATTTCAACCCACGGGTGGTTTATTAAATCACCAGTAGAAACACGGTTTCAACAGGTATTGAAAACACTCACGCTAAACAGTTTGAACAACCACCCTGCACAGTGAGCTTCATTTCTTCCTTTGCTAAGCACAAACTTTACAATCCCATTTCCAGTGCAACTAGTTTAATTGCTGACTCCTTTTCTCACTAAATTTTTTAACGACTGCTTAAAGGTGTTCAATCTGATTAAATCCCTTTCAGAAATGTTAGGGGCCATGTGTACTAGAAGACTATATCAAAAGAGCACTTCTACATCTGCAAGATATTAAAGAAACGAAAGTATTTTCATGCATAGCGTTTTGCAGTATTTGACCAATTCTGGTTTTGACATAAAATGCCCACAGCTAAGTTAATCAAAAATTAAGACTGACATTTCATCAGTACAAAGTTCCCATTCTGCTGAGCTACTAGCAGTACATTATGCTCACATCAGTATGTATATGACATTATGTATTAAATGTACTGTGATATTTTGGCACCAATGACTAGAATAAGCATGCAGCATCAACCCCAGCTACAAGTCTTCCTACAGTTAAGCAGTTGTGTCATATTCTTAATATTAAATATTGTATGCAAATAATTACGCATTCACAGATAGAAAAAACAACCAGAAAAGGTCACCAGTGTTATTAGTACAGTAACTTGTATGCATAAAACTTCCTATATTCACAAGTAACATATGCATACCATGTTGCTTAATATTATTTACCCACCCTGGGTGACAACAGCCCTGCTACATTGCCCTCCAAGACTAAACACCACCTAAATTTAAAATAAAGGAAGGGAGTTTCATTAGTATCTTTGTGATAATCATATACTATTAACAATTAGTTCAAAGCAGGAAAAAATAAACAAAAAATCAAACCAAAACAGAATCCTGCAAGTTGTTCCACTTTGGAGAAAAAGCTGACACTGGATGCATGTTTGATATAATCTTACTTATTTACAGGAAGTCATGTTTTGCTGAGCATGAGTCATAGAGGACTGTTTGCTTGCTCACATCAGCAGGGTTTGGGAGGGTGGGGAGGAAAGGGCTGGTCACCGAATGTGAAGGTGTGCGCATGGTTTCCACCCTTGCCAGTCTCCGTCCCATCCTTGCCTTGTGCAGAGCGTCCACACACTGATACTCTGCAAGCCCCCTCCGCTCACGCGCGCAGCGTGCCTTCCCTCTGGTGATGGCTTGTTCAGTCTTCTCTGTCAAATACCTTACACGAAGCTACACAGTTGGTATGCTGATGGGTATCAACAGTTTAACCCAATACATACATCAGAGGTAATCATAAAAAGCTTAATTTTTACAAGTATAACAAAGCATTCATTTACTAAGAGCAGCCCAACTACAGCCTCACCCCTCCAGAAATTAAAATCGGTATCTCGTAACTATGCCATAAACTGTCACGAAAGCAGGTAAATCAAAAATACTCCAAATTTTCTTTAACATTTTTCATTAATTCAGGGAAACAAACAAAAACAATCCCCAGAAATACAGCTAGCACTGGATTTTCCAGGGAGTACAGCGGAGACGTCTCCACAGATGACTCAAGACCAGCTCAGCTCCCACCTAGATCAAACTCCTTTCCTCTTCTAGGGCAATTTCTTACACAGCTGTTCAAGAACAATCTGCACACTTCTTGCAAGTACTCTGGGTTTCCAGTTCAGGTTCAGCGCCTGACCTGCACTGGCTATGTACAGTTGGGGCACTGTCCTTGCCATATGAAGCTCCCTGGGACGAGAAGCCTTAGGGACTGCAGTCTGAGACACCCAGGGCTCCTTGAAGGAGCCAGGGCACAGGCCAAGAAGAAAATCCCTGCTTGCCAGGAGGTGACCTGGTGCAGAAGCTTGCTGGTGCCTCTGCACTGGGCTCCAGATTGCACACAGAGATGTTGTGGCAAAGTTGCGTCAGAAGACCCACGGCACGGAGCCAGAGAGCGTGGGGAAGCAGGCTGCCGATCCCTTGCAACTGCTATACTGTTTCAGTACTCTTCCTGTACTGGAAGATTGCATCTGGCTTTACAGATTCACACGTTTTAAAAAATATTGAATAACTGAAGAACCAAAAAGTTGGAGAAAACGTATGAGATTTAGCAGAAAGAATTACGGCAGCATGTACTTGCAGGGAAACAAAATTCTCGGTCTTAAAAGCTGGTTAATCCAACGGAAAAAAGAATTAACAAGAAGCAGTGACTGAAAGCTTAAAGTCAAATATGGTATTAAGTGACAAATTTAACAGTGAGAATAGTAACTGAAGAACAATAACTGGTAATACTGTAGGAAATTCTGCATTCTGTATCTGGGTGTTTCCAGTCAAGGCTGGACGTCTTATAAATTATACATTAGGGGAACAAATAGAAGATGGTAACAATATGCAAGGCTCTGAATAAGCACAACTGAAAGAAATTATGAGGTTGTGAAGGTGGTCACAAAATGAGCTATGAAAAGTTTGAGGATAAAAACAAACCATGGAGACTTTCAGCACAAATACTGGGTTCCTTTTATTTTTAGAAAAATCATTCCGTGTGTGGCGTATCTTAATATGAACTACAAATATTTTCATTGAGCTCTCCAAAATGGTTAGGAAGTACTGCTCTGCTAGCAAAAAATTTTTAGAATTTAAGACAAAAAGGTTTATTTCGGACTTGTGCCTGCCTGAGAGGACACCTGGCTGTCTTCTGTGCTGACAGCAGCCCGACAAGACCTGTCACCCTCAGCGCCAACACAAGCTGTATCAACACAAACAGGGAGCTTTGCCAAGTAAGGGGAGAAGCATTACAGAAAGCAGTACTTGCCTAACGAGAAATTCTTCTATTCCGTTAAAAAAGGAGGTTAATGCAGGGGATTAAGGGATCCCAAGCTGAAAGCACAGATCTGACTAACGGCAGAGGTATCATGAACCTCAGTCACAGAAAGCCTCTGGACTTCATTTTTAAAATTCCAACAAGATCTCAAGTTTTCACTTTCTCTGCGTGACAGACTACACACAGCTCAGTCTATCGCCCTACACATGCCATCTCTAGTGAGTAGTTAGGTCCTTAATGGTTTTGTTGTATAACACACGGAAGACAAATAAAAAACCCAACAGCCTATACATCAATGAGATCGCCCAACACACTGAGGACAATTCATTAATGGGAGTTGAGTACTCTACTGGGCTTCTGAATAGAATGGAGAAACAAAAAAGGCAAAAATGCTGTCACTCTTCTAACTTATATTTTATTTTTCTGCATTATTAAGAACACACCTCCAGATGCGCATTTCTCTGAGACCTTCTAACCGCAAGCCAAGAATTCACATGGGAAGTCCCAATAAACAAAATTTACAGCAGGACAATCTTAACCAGCCAATTCAAACATGCAGGCACAGACGCATCCTTAAGTAGAGATATGCTGCTGTTAGGGGCTATCTGACGGGATTCTTGCTTGCACACTGTACAGTGGTACTTGATTTTCTCACCTGGGCAGCCCACCTTATTCTTGTAGCAAATGAGGAGAGTAAACGTAAGCTCATCCTGGGCCAGACATACCATGCATGAGCTACACAAGATAACTCCTGCTCAACAGACATGATGCATCTGAAAAACGTCAGAATAAAGGAGCAGGTGCACAAGCAAGTCTTCAGTGGCTGTGGGGTTGTCCATGGAAAAGGGGGAGGTTGGAGTGAGAAGCAGCTGCCACAACAGCCTTTTCTGTTCCCAGTCAGCTCCCAACCTCTTCTTTCCTCCCCAAGGGTTTGCTGTTGTCTACCACCTTCCTATACCCCCAGTTGCATAGACCGCACCGATTACACAGCACCAGCTGGGCATGGCAGCCACTGCCCAACCCATGCTTGGTCCTGTGTCTTGCCTTGAAAGACACCCGGGCACGGTGGCAGCCAAAACCACGCTTCAGCAGGACACAGCACATGCTGCACAGGCTGCAGGAGGGCACGCTTTCTCCAACCAGCTCTAACACTCAAAGAAACACACAGAGACCTCAGAGGACTTTTAGAATTACCTCCTCTACTCCAAGACCAAATGCTGGTTAAAGACTCGTACAATCAAACCTCCACCAGCAGCAAGCCCTTTGGAGTTCTCACAAGCCTTGGCCATTCTTCAGGTTTAATTAATATTTCCGTAAGCTTGGCTTCTCTATTTCTTCATAAACTCCTTTACCATTTTTGCAAGAAATTTTTTCCTTTGTCTTCCCCAGTGGTCAAAAACTTCTCTCTGCTCATCAAATTTAACTCATTTTAACAGCTACTTTATTCTTCCATGCTGTTACTTTTTTCTGACGGAAAAGTTTCTATTGCTACCACCTTTGTCTTCTGCAGACAACTTGGAGGATGCATTTATTGTAGGTTCCTGTTGCTCAAGCAAATTAACAACATCTCTCCCCCAAAGTATACTGAAGAGAATGCAGCAAAAACTGTGTCAGCAAATAACTGACTTTAACTTATTACACCATGTAATGATTTCCTGTAGAAAATAATGTAGAAATTGGTAGGTTTTTACAGTTAAGTGATCCAAAAAGCCGCAAGCCTCCCTTTATATTTTTTCAAAATACAATCAAAAGCTAATTCAGACTTATCTCAGCTGCTGTTCTGCGACCATAAGTGACGGTGGCTGCATGGAGAAACTTGAACAGCTTGTGATCTAGTATTTTCCACAAAGCTTTTTCTCCAGCTCTTTTTTTTCTTTTTAATGATGCTTATGCAGACTTCATTCCTCTGACTCCAGAAACACTCTCTCTGTGACTTTAAGACACAATTTATCACAACTGTTCAGTATCTGGCACTAGCTGCTAGTCCTGAGGTTGAGACAAAATACCTACAAAATGTTACGTTTTAATTAAGAGAGTTAGTTGTCTGGAACAAAAGAACCTCTTCTAAGCAATAGCTTAGTGACCAGGTCGTACCAAGTGATTTATCCAACTCACTTCAGAGAGTCTGCAAGACCATTTTCATTGTCTTTTATTACTTGGAATAGAAAAACTGGAAGAATCTATTTTAAACAAACATTCAAAATAAATATCTATAACACAGTGAGATTCAGGTTATTACCTAGAGCATCAGTTACTGGAGAAAAACCAGCAACAAACAGAAACGGCAAATTGAACAGCAAGCTCACGACGCTGGCTTAGACAGGATACTGACATATTTCACCGTAATATCGCCTCTAATTTTGGGTCTGCAAATGGGGATGCTGTGTCACACGCTAACCTCAAACTACTGATTTATCTTTGAGCACCTGCCTAATATATCAAGTTTGTGTGGTAAGTACAACAAAGTCTGCAAGCTCACGAGGCTAAAAATGTCTTTAATTTACGTGATGTGGCAGTTACTGACCACCTGAAGTGCTGAAATAAGAATTATTTCAACAGTGAAAACTGCTAACTTCTGCATAGTGATTTTATATCCTATGCATCACTGCGGCATTTTATTCACCTTGATTTGAAACACCACTGCATCCATTTTATTATCTTCCTTTAAATAAAAGGAACAGTGTGCAGCTTTAGTATTGTCAGCAGAAACCATAAACAAGGTTAAGATCATGCCCAGCTTACCTGTTTAAAAAAAAAAGAAGTCTTTCTCAAAATTGGAGCATGTCATCCCTCTACACAATTTATGAACAGAACACATGCCTATTTATTGAATGACAGTAGGCCATGCTACTCTGGGAATCAATTGGAAGAGTATGACATATTTTGTCAAAAAGATTGCATTGTGTTAAAGACATTTATGCAGTACACTCCTACAGGAAAAATGAAAAAGAGGTGCCTGTAATAAGAAGACATTCAAATCTGGAGGAAAGAAAAAAAAAAAAAAAGAAAAAACCCCACTCAGTATAAATGAGTCAGCTATAGAAATGTCTCAGGCAAAGACTTGATCACAATGACTTCATTATCCACATGTATCAGTAATTCCCTTGAGATCTCAATGTTGAGATTATTGTTGGAAAGAAATATTTTATCTGCTTCATTGTCAGGAACCAGCAGGTTAAGAACAAAATTGAATGCCTTCTTCAAAAATTGGTACTTCCCAAGAAAGAATTAGTCTCAACTCTACAAGGCTTTGCAATGGGATATTTGACAGCATTGCATTTCGCATGCACATCCACATGCTGTCAATGATGAGAAGGAATAAAACTAGAGATTAGGGAAGGAGTGCCTGAAGAAGGACAAAGTATTATTTTAGGGACTCCAGGATTTTCTTTTACACAGTTACGTAATGAGAATGTAATTTTCTTTTTCTTCCTGCTTCTCAAGTACTTGGGGTTTTTTTTAATGTCAAGCTTGAACTGGCCAAATAAACTGATACTGCAAAGATTTTTGCATTGCTTTTTTATCTGTTGTTGCTATAGTCGCACATTCAGTTTACTGCCTAAACAAACTAAGCACAGAAACTTTCTGCTGGACAAATGTTACAGTGACATATTTATAATCAAACAAGTATTTCAAACACCTGCAACAAAACTAGAGCATTTAGTAGTATTCAGTGACAAAAACCCACAAATTATCACAGATTTATGCCTTACTAGCTCCACAAAACTTGAAAGCTAAAAAACCTCACCCAGCCAGTGCTCCTGGAGTTCAGTGAACACCATCTCCCCTACCTGCATGAGGCTATCAATAACCACTTGGAATTACCTACACGCAGCCCAGCTGTATTTCCTAGGTAAGGTGGAGCTTTCTTCAACTGATGGCATGACTGTGGGAGATCTGCACTTCCCTGCGTATGGGCTGACCCTCCTGTCGGGGTGCTTGCCTGTCCTGGAAGGCTCCTGTACATCTCACTTCAGAAGACATATTATACCCAGCCAGTGCTAATCCAAATTTTTATCATTGGCTTTCCTGCATGCCTTTTAAATGACAGAGAAAAATGTTTCACGTGCTGTTGGGACAGTATCATGGTCAGGCAGAATACAAAACGGCATCATGCTCCTTAAGAGCAATAAGCTGTACACATCGTTGTACCAGAAGGGAACTGAAATATAAACTACCTGCAGCTGAGAGGAATAACTGGCATGGCTTTGGTTTCCAAGCATTTACAGTTTTATTTAATAGTAATTACAGAAACTTCAAGCCTGTAAGAGGTATGTCACGGACACCTCACCATCCCAGCCCTCCCCATCCTCACCTGGCACCTGAGATGCCAGCAGCATTCCCAGAGCAGCTCACCGCCACGTCGTACCTGTGCAGGTTGTTAAGTACGACAGCCAAGCGCCTGCACGCCTACAGGGCTACGTGCCACATCGCTTGCTGGAGGCGGCTCCCACCCCACCACCTTGCACTGTTCTCCCTCAACTTTACCTGCCCAGCAGCACCCTGGAGTCCATTAAGGCAGCCCGAATTCCTTCTCCTGTGTCTCTGTGTCTTTCTATTTCTGGTCATTTGATCCATCAAATGAAGGAAGCTACATACTTTAAAGACTGATTTTACTGTAAGCACTAACCCGAACCACGGACCTTGATGAATGGAGGTGGGAAAAGGAAAGAAGGAAAGTAGCTCACACACCATATTACTGAGGCAAGACCCTAACAAATGGGCAGCGGGCAGAGATGAACTTAAACCCTTCCCCTTCAGACTGGCAGGGCATCCAGGAATGCCTATAGAACAGGACAACCAATGTCTCCCTTCTCCAAAGCTCTTCCTCAAGTATCCCATTTCACCGAAGTAAAAAGCTTTCTGTCAGCACTTCAGTACTGTCATCAAAAGAAAAATGGATACAATTTAGTATGTGGCTTACACAGTAATGATTATCTAGAGATTTTGTGTGTCCTCAGACTATCCAAGTCTATGCAAAAAAACCAAAAAAAAGACAGAATTCATCACCTCTGAGGAAACTTATTTTTGAGGGATCGTTTTCTTGCTCAAATCCCTCTATTTCTATTCGTAACCTTTTCCAAGACACATTTAGATGTTCCCACCAGCAATATCTTTACATTGCTTATTACAGCATGCCCAAATATTTCTTGCCAAAAATGCCAGAAGGCAGCCCACTGGAATGACAGAAAAGGGGGCTAATTTTAGGAGGCACTGAGACACTTCCCTCGATGTATGCAATGAACCAACATAAACCAAAATGGAAACCCACTTGGTTAATTTTTACACCGGTTTTACATCATGGATGTGAATTACACCTCATCTAACGCCTACCTGAAAGGGCAACCCTGCTCCTCCGCTTCCCACCATGAGTGTCTCTTGCAGTGCCACTCATCTACTCTTCATCTAAGCCAGTTTAGGTTTAAAACTGATTTTGGTAGGGTGTACATGGAGGTTTCCTGCTTTCCTGGGTCCCTGAAGCAGCTCCCAGTGGCTTCAGGCAAAAGCCAGCGTCAGCACAGAAGCAGGAGCACGAGTCCAGGTGCTTGAGAGAGGAAAAGGGAGGGCAAGGATTGAGAGTGCCTTTTCAGCAGGTGCTGGCCATTACATCTGCTTAGCTTTATTATGAAAGCCACCTTCAGAAAGGGGCAGCGGGGACATAGGGGTAGCCAAAAGGAACCAACATCCTTGCCACAGCACCTAGACAGATGGTAAGAAATACCTACGAAGCAAAGGGAATAGGTAACAAAGCAGCTGCCCACCTTCTCGTTGCCAAATGGATTTTGACTGTGATGAAAAGCCTGGAACAGCTTTCTAAAAAACCAAATCAGAACAAAACCACTCACCACTTCTTCTGCATGCTAATAAGAAATACATTATGATACATGTTTCTTTAAAGGAATGAACAAAATATAATGGTTTGTTACGAATTTTGATAACGCAGTGTTGTGAAGTAGAAACAGAAGAGTGAAGTTGGTGATGAAATGCTAATGTAGTCAATGGAGTGGGGTGACCATTTCATTTATATCATGAGAACAGCTTCACTCCTGAGAGGCCAAGTTGGTTTAAGAGCTTTTTTTTTAGCTGGTGCAACAAAAAATGGGGTATGTGAATTTTGCCTCTGAAAGAGAAAGCAGTATGCCAGGTTAACAGAAAATAGGGTCACTTTTTGACCTAAAAAGTACTTAGTCTGGTTTTATTGGGATATTTTCGTAATCTACTTTTCAGGCGGGGCTGTTCTGTTAAAGAGTTTGAAAATGTTTATGCAGTCAAGTACGATAGCACTGCTGTGAAGGGGGTGTCCTTGTAATTAATTTGACACCCAGTGCACTGAATCCCAAATTCACCACAGGACATAAAAGCACAGACAGCTTAAAAATGAGTATGTGCGTTAGGTGATTTGGATTATAAAAATATGTTGTGAGGAATAGTTCATAGAAGCTTTTTATGAGTTGTTAATATCCTATTATTTTTGGTTTGTTGCAACAAAGATTCAACTTATAAATATGACGAAAAATACCAATCATTTATTCTGGAATAGCAACTCCCTGAGTATAGTAACAGAGTCTAAATTTTGCATCTTATTTCTACTGACACAAACATTTGCTTTTCTGTAGTAATATTTATGCGATTCATGTGACTGCTTACATCGGAAAAAAAAATCAGACTAGAAAGTCTCTGATTGTCTTTCTGGTCTCACAAGAAATAAACCCATTCAATTGTAACCTAACTGGACAATCAATAAAAGCCAGCTCAAGTGTCTGTAGATCTACAGCGCAACTAAACCACAGTGCTCAGTGTTCACTCATTAGCAATTAAGAGTTAGCTGTACCCATAAGGTATGAGTCGCATACCGTATATATACCACTTTTCTGAGAGGCAGAAGCTCTTGCACTCGAGTTTGTAGAAACATTCCCTCAGAACAAATGGACAACACGGTGGCGGACCACTGAGGAAGCCTGGCTTTGAAATCCAGTCTGCACTTCCACTGGGTGGGAGGACGGGCCAGCACGGTTTTTAAATACTGTGCTCATCCCCTGAAGAGTACCATCCCAAACCACCCACCAGATCTGCCTGCTTCATGTCCAGGCATCTGCCTGTTTATAACTAAGTTTCAGTAAAGGGCAATGTCGGTGACCGAAATCATGGAACACCCCCGACATGAGAAACAGCTGAGTAGCGCAGGGATCTTCATCTTAGAAAAGAGATGATCTAGGGGTAATATTGTAACAGGGGTCTACAAAAATCACACACCAGAGAGATGTTAAGATTCAACTGATTGTCACCTTTTCCAATACAGCAATAAAGGTCATCAAATGAAGCTAGGAGCAGACAGGATCAAAAATAAAGAAGGAAGGGGTCTTCATGCTGAAAAAGGTAGCAGTCTCATTGCCAAATGGTGCTGTGGGCAAACGAAAGTTACCCCTTACCCACCAGACAACCACCAGGCTCAGCGCCATTACTGAAAGCAACTGGATGCTGAGCGAGTATCAGGGGAAAAGTCATGTATGCTTATTCAGCTCTTTCTCCTCCTGAGGGATCCTCCTCTGGCCACTGCTTAAGAGTCCTGATTTAGTTGGATCCTTGGTTTGAACAGTTATGGTTGTCCCTTGTTGTGCTCCTGTATTCTGTTAGTCTCACTCTATTTAAATTCAGGATTTTTTATACTGAATGGCTAAACTGAAGACAGGGATATCAAATATAGGGCAAGATAAATGTTAGTTTTTATACACTGCCCTAATTCAGGCAACTAAGCTGATTCCCAGCTCATCACAGCTTTAATATCTGAAATAAAATATGCTTGTATAACAGTCAAATTAGAAGAAAACATTAATACTTTTTTGCTACCTTAATTTAACCACTCTAAATTATCTTAATTTTTTTTGATGAATAAACTTGAGAGCGTACAGCTTCTTATTCTACTACTGCATGTTTTAATTCTTGAATATGATGCTAACTGACATCTCTTCAGGCCGAGCTATCACACTGACAGTTCAGTAACTAGTCTTGTGTATTCACTTAAGAAAGGCAAACAAAATCAACGCTACAGAAATAACGAGGAGAGAAGAAATTACTAGGGCAGAAATTGGACAGTACAGGTTTCCTCTCCAAACAGAAGATCCACTGCTAATAATAGAGTTTATAATAACATGCACCATTATGGAGATTGCTACCTTCAAATATTACACAAGTAAACTATGGTATTTATTAAATTCAGATTGCCTGTGCATAAGGGCATTTTGTCTAAGACTGTGTTTGCTGGGTCTGCATATTGAACCAAGCTGCTAAGAGCACAATACAACAGTACTTGGAGACCGAAATAAATCAGATGTCACCGTATTACCAGTTAATCAAATAGGAACAGTACCTTAAAGAAGCCCTTACATTTTATGTAAGCATTGGGAACAACAGCATGTAACCAAAGCGAAAAAATGTCTCATAATTTTATCAGCAAGCTCTGTTGGGCCCAGTACACAAGGCAGCAGCACTTTTTCAGGAATTTTAAATCCTGCTTTTCATGAAGACAAGGAAAGTCATGATGCTTCCTGCCAGACCCCAAAGTCCTGTCTGAAACTTTTGATGTGTGACTGTTCATTGAAGGGTTTTGTTTGTTTGTTTTTAAATAACTGCAAGCACCAAGAAATCTCTCTCATGGGTCTTGCTACCCTTCTGATAAATGCGGTTTCAGGAAAAAAAAAAAGCAGTTTTGCCAACTCAGAGGACTGGTGAAGTTGCCCCACTGAACTCTATCTAGGCTTCTACCTCTGGATTCAAATAATTATCTTTCCTGCTTTCACGAAAGCCTCTGCCTGTTACTCACCCTCCTTCCCACCCTGTAATGGGAAAGCAAGCTGGGTTTACAGAAACATTCAGAATAGGTGAACTTAACTCGTTTTCTAAGCATAACAAGACACCACACAGCATTTTAACATATATAAAAAAAAAAAAATCCCCTAAACATTTTCCATTTTATTGAAAACAGCTTTTCCTTCTGAAATTCACTTAACTTTTACTTTAAGAAGTTAAATGGTTTGGTCACTGAACTGAGAAGTCAGCGACCAGCTAGATGCGTATCTCTAAGCTCTCCCCACCGACAGGCTGTCACAGCCTCTTTTCCTGACTTCTGAGGCATGTTCTCAGAGTGCAAATCCTTCTGCTTAGTACTCACATCCAGCCAGTGAAAATTCAGGGCTAGGCGATCCTGAGCACAAAGCCAACTCTGGCTTTTTCTCCAGTCCTCAAACACTCCCTTTGTCAGGACCACACAAGTGCAGGAAACCTATTTTACAGCTAACTTTGGTTATAGCCAAGAATATAGAGGTACCAAAAACCGGTCTCACACAAACATATTTTATACCTTCCTAAGTGCAGAGGCTTAGAAATTGAAAACAGAGATAATTCCACATGAAAAAACGAAACAAAAAAATCTTCCTTCTCTTTGGGAGTGAAATGGGCTAGACAGACTGAGGTTGGGGATGGGTTCTTTGTGGGGAACGAGAGGGTGCGGGGAGGTGTGGAGCAAAACACTCAATAGAAGTTGAGAGGGTTAAGATTTAAAAAATTGAATAATTCGTCCAAATCCAGCAAATAGCTGCAATTAAAGACACATTTACATTAGCATTTCCAAAAACATGTTTTGACTTTTCAGCCTAGTTGCACAGGGGGCACTAGGTAATAGCGTGGGGCATTCAGAGCGTAGCTCAGGATTGTGTCTACAGAGCAGTGGATTATTCAGTCTCTCAACATAAGGATGTTCCATATCCATTCCTCTTGTCTGACTGGAGTAACGATTTGAGCAGAGACTTCCCATTTCCCAGGTCTGCCTTGAGCTACAGGTTCAGGGATTCTCAGCAGAGTCTCTACATATCTCCTTTTCAAGCTGAGCCATTTTCTGCAAGGCATTCATTAAGTTATATGTCTACTTAGAATGTCAGGAAGAAAACATGGTTTGTAGTCGTGGCTCCAATTAGTGCAGCAATATTTTTATCTGCAATGGTATTATTTTGTAAATAGATGCACCTAGCTTATGTTGTTTTCCTTGCTTCGGCAGGGGGGTTGGGCTAGATGACCCACAGAGGTCCCTTCCAACCCCTAACATTCTGTGATTCTGTGAAATAAAGTTAAAGCTGATAAATACAAAGCAGTGCATGTGAGGGGGGAAATCCTTTATGGACTCTAAATCAGTATAATCAGACACGAATATCTCTGTGGGGAATTCCACGACTTTATCACCTCAATTCAGACAAAAAGCCAGATAAGATATCAGTGATTATTAGGAACAGAACACAAAAGAAACATAATATCTTGTGCTAGATATCTTGTGCTACTGTGTAAACTCATAATATTCTCTCACCTAAAGTAAAAGATACAGATCTGGTGTTCCTATCTCCTGCTGGATGGGCTAGAAGACAAGACATATAAAAGGCCAAAGAGAAGTTATCAAAGATCTAGGACAACTTCCATATGTGGAGATATTAAATAAGTCTGGATTACTCAACATGAAAGAATTATGATTGAAGGAATACATGCTAGATGTTTATGAAATGACAAGTGGTATGAAAAAGATTAATATGGAATGACTTCTGCTATTTCTTGCAGTGAAAAAAGATGGTGCATAACAATTTTAAAAAAAAGAGTAGCCTGCAGCTTCAGACAAAAGTACTTTCTTCTATAACTCGAGTTAACTGTGGGAATTAATTGCTGCAGGATGACAGGTAAAAAAACAAGTTCAAAAATTATTTGACAAATTCACTGAAGGTTCATCAAGGATATTACACACGAATACGTTGACAGTCTCTGGCTTGATAAATCTTAAGCTGCAGATTCCTAGATGCCACGATGATGTATGAAAGGAGTGTATCAGTGTGTGCCTCTCCCATTCTTACATCTTCCCCTAAGCTTATATTCTATAGCTAAGTAGATCTTTGGCCCAGTAGCAGTGTTTTCTTAAGTTGCTATCATGTTCTCCAGAAGAAAAAAAAAACAGCAGAGGTCAAGTTACTGATTGTTGGACAAAAAGACAAACACAGGCTTCAGTCCATTCTAGGTGAGTGCCCTTTGCCTAAGACTATAAATGCTCCAACTCACCTCTTCCTTCAGAGTATGAATGGTGCATGGCTGCATGGCCACATTTCCTTTCCATTTTATCATACATGATCAAGTTTGGGATTTTTCCCTGATGCTTGAATGGAAAGGTCTTAGTTTTAAAAGCTACTTTGCAGAGCTAAAGCAGGATAAGTTGACCAACTGAAAAAAGTGATTAATTTTCTGTTGATTTACATCGCTGAATGGTTAACATGATACAGAAGTAGTAAGAAGAGCATAATTATGTTGTAGGTGCACCAAGTCATCTCATGTACATAATATCTTATAAAAAACACTTGCTCCCATCCCATCATCCTTTTAATATGGGGGAGAAAACAAACAGTGAAGGTAAACAAAGTCAGCAAGTAAAATAGCTTGTTTGAACTCCTTTAACTCTTCTTTTCACTGCAGGCCAACCCATGAGTACTACTAGGGCTTACAGTTGTTAAATACCTTAAAAGAAAATAAAATTACCACTTGTCTACACAGCCTATCCTGCCAAGGCAAAATGTTTTGCCCTGCTGTCTGCCTTTGTTTCACAGTCACTATAAACTGTTCCCCCACTGGTAAGTATTCTAACCCTGTGGTGTTTATACTTTCTTTGGCCTAAATTATTTATCATTTCTTTCTCTACAACACATAAAATGAAAAATGGGTATCAGAAGGGGGCCAGTAACGTTGCTGAAGCTCAAAGTACGCTTTGAAAACACTAAAGTGACCTAGATATTTCCCCTTTGATATGTTGCCTAATTTTTCTCAAGTTATTTAATAAAGTGTTTCTGTTTTTGCCCTATGTCATTTAAAACATATATTAACTGACTATAAAAAATCCCAACCGTGTGTTATCCCACTTAAGTGTCTTTAGTGGCACTTCCCTCATCCAGGTTCAGAATCCTTTGCCCTTCAATATACTACTTTTGCCTTTGCATTGCCCTCTCTCTTCAAGTTATGAACACCTTAACAGTGCTCTCTGGTAGCCTCCTACCTTTTAAATGACTTTTTGAGAAAAGCTGAATTACTTCCAATATCACAACCAGTCAATTTTTCCTCAGCAGAAAAGTATTTTTAATTTAGACTCAGCAAATCATTTGACAAGAATGTATGTTTCCCCACTTTTTTTTCTTTTTAAGGGTTTATTGTGGGTGAAAATTTCAAATACACTTCATAGTAGCACAGTGATGTGTGCATAGCTGCCTATCTTACTACTTACTGACTGCTACTGGTACGAAAATTACACAGATACGTTTGCTCTTCCACACTTTAATTATACCTATACAAATCACATTAGCTTACTTCATTAGGATATTGTGGAAAAGCCACTCCATGTGTTATTGTATTTATGTATTTAAACGTCCTGATTAGCATTCTGAACTTGAACTGAATTGGTCATTCGGTTTAAGAGAGATATTTTAATTACTTTCCTTAACCTTCGTTTTTATTTCCTTTTTTTTTGGTAGATTCCATCCTCTTCCATACCAAGTCCAACTGTTCTTTTTCTTAACAATCCAAAGATGAGGTTTGCTGCAGGTTTTTCTGCTCAGGGCTAGCTATTATATTAAGGCCCAGAATTCTGGTATCTGCTTATCTCTTCTACTATGACAAGATAATATGGGCTTGAGAGAACATACTAATACCTCCTGTCAACCCCCTTCTGTTGTATCAACTCTTCTAAGGGCCCGTTCATACAGGGCAGCTGCTACAGAAAGAAAAAAAAAACAAAAAAAAAAACAAAACACAAAAAAACCCCCAAACAAGACAACAGTGTTTATCTCAGGAACCAATCCACACCACGCTTCCCTGTAGGCACCAAGATTTTTGCAGTGTAGTGTAATCCACTTGCAAAGCAGACTGAGGATGCGGTTTCACTTTGTAGCTAAGCCAACGTAAAATGACCACATTGACGTGAGGAGTGAGCTACCACCACTTCCCTAGTCTTTCCATCTTTTTGAGACCAGTGCTTCTACTGTTAGAAAACTATCCTAACATAAAATTCCCACTTCTTTCTATACTGTCTGTTTACTGTTAGTTTAGCTTCCCAGCCAGCTGCTCACTGCAGAGAGGGACAAGTATGGTTCTGGTGGAAAAGAAGCAGGAACAACATGTCGCTGGGAGAGGGAAAAGGGAAGTAGGACCATGCCTTTCACTGTATCTGCTGGAACATCATATATACAGCCCATGCCCATGCCTACATATGTATTTCAGGAAGGGCCCAACAAATAAACAAAACAAATAATTGCTGTATGAATCTGTTCATGAGGCACAGAATCAGTTCAAAAATAGAACATAAAAAAAAAAATTCCCTCACATATTAGGAAGCTTCCTTAACTATGGCAGTATGGACAGGCACCTTTCAGACATCAGGTTGAAACCAGACCAAATGGTGATGATTCCCTCTCCATTGCCTAAAATTCCAAAATCCTGTGAAATTTTTAATCCCCCCCAGGGAATCCTGTGAGCTCTGCTAAGCAGGTGATAAATCCCAGACAATTTCCATAAGGAAACCCCAGGTGCCAAACCCTGAAAGTTAGGAGAGCTGGAAGTGCGGGAAAAGCAAGGACACCGAACTGACACCCGCAGGAAACAGACTGTAGGTACCTGGTCCATTAATTTCCGTTAATTGCCCGAGAGCTCAACTTAGTTTCATTTGCTTCCACTTCGCATCTGCTTAGTCAGTTGGCCAGAAGGCTGTGTTCTTGCTGAAATATAGTTCATCTTAATTATCAGAAGTCCCAACGGTGCAAATGTCTGCGGGGACAGAGTCTCCTTAATAAGGTGACAGTTTGCACATACCGTGTGCTGTTTGGCACACGCTTCCCCCCCCCCCCCC